>Ga0315314_1002963_pt1 | contig 13652 bp, 13 predicted proteins | sample TDP9_MG_FD_203631 | JGI IMG/M metagenome (GOLD analysis project Ga0315314, IMG submission 203631) | Freshwater sediment microbial communities from Lake Towuti, South Sulawesi, Indonesia - TDP9 | ecosystem: Environmental > Aquatic > Freshwater > Lake > Sediment | place: Indonesia: South Sulawesi...
GTTACCCACGCGTTACTCACCCGTGCGCCACTTTACTTTCCCAGTTGCCCAGGATTTCTCGTACGACTTGCATGTGTTAGGCACGCCGCCAGCGTTCGTTCTGAGCCAGGATCAAACTCTCCAGTTTACATCTTTAAAGTTGATCCTTTTTAAGGAAATCATAATAAGACCCAGAAGCGGTAACCCCTATTCTTTTTTCAAAGAGCGAAACCACACCATCTTATTATATAGACGAAGTAATTTTTTTTGTCAAGGAGAAAAAATTCTCAAATGGGTAATATTTGAACATCCCCAAACTCAATAAATTTAACTCATTTATTTTTTTTTGTCAATAATTCTTATTCTGTGGAACTTCTTCTTTCCTACCCTCAACAGAATTGTACCTTTTGAGTCAAAATCCTCTAATTTAACGGGTTCATCAAATTTTTCTATCCTTTTATTATTAATATAAGCACCTCCCTGTTCGATCAGGCGTCTTGCCTCCGAACCCGATGCGCAAAGACCTGCTGCCTCAAATAATTTAAATACTGGAATTTCCTCAAAAAATCTTTCTTTACCAATGAATGTGGTTGGGATTGAATCATCCGTAGAGGGTGTTCCAAATTCTTCAGCCGATTCAATACCAGAAGCTCGAATGAAAAGACCCCTCGACGCAGCCCTTGCCTTCTTTGCCTCTTTTTCTCCGTGGACAATTTTAGTCGCCTCAAATGCCAGAACCTCTTTCGCTTTTCTAAGATCAGCTCCCTTCAGATTCCCGTATTCCTCGACCTCTTCCATGGAGAGAAACGTGAAAAGGGCTAAGAATCTCTTCACATCCCGATCATCTGTATTGATCCAAAATTGGTAATACTCATAAGGAGATGTACGCCCAGCATCTAACCAGATTGCTCCCTTCTCCGTCTTTCCCATCTTTTTCCCATCCGCAGTCATGATCAATGGGAAAGTGATCCCGCATGCCTGTTTTCCTTCAAGACGTCGGATCAGATCGATCCCCGCCACAATATTGCCCCATTGATCGCTCCCTCCCATTTGCACCAAACAATCATGATTTTTAAAAAGGTACCAGAAATCATAAGCCTGAAGCACTTGGTAATTAAATTCGAGAAATGAGAGTCCCGTTTCTAAACGAATCTTCACCGATTCGGTTGCCAACATCCGATTCACGCTAAAATGGACACCCACATCACGAAGAAAATCGATGTAGTTGAGCTTTGTCAGCCAATCGGCATTGTTTAATAGAAGAGCACAGTCCCCTGAGAAATCTAAGAACTTGGCGAACTGCCTCTTTTGGGCTTCCGCATTCTGATGAATCTCCTCATAGGTCATAACCTGCCGCATTTGATCTTTACCGCTCGGATCTCCTACCAATCCAGTCCCACCACCTACCAAAGCGATCGGCCGATGGCCATGCCTCTGCATGTGGGCCAGTGACATAATGGGTACCAGATTTCCCACATGAAAGCTGGAGGCCGTAGGATCGAAACCGATATAACAGGTAACTTTTCCTCTTAAAAGCTCCTTGATCCAAACCTCATCGGTCACCTGTTCTATAAAGCCCCTCTCTTCTAACACGTCATAAACCGTCTTTTCGTGTTTCGTCATTTTCATTGGCTCAACTCCGTTCATGTAGTGGAACTCTGATCCTTTCAATACGCTTGGACTTCCCTGTCGCTGCATCGACCTCCACCACCACTCCTTGGAGTTCGATCTCCTCAGTGGCCACATCAAATTTCCAAGGGATCTGGGTTAATAGGCGTTCTAAAGCGACCTGTTTGCGAATTCCAATCACCGAGGCTAAAGGACCCGTCATTCCCACATCGGTGATGTAGGCCGTCCCCTCCTTCAATATCCTCTCGTCACTGGTTTGGACATGGGTATGGGTTCCCAACACAGCACTTACCTTTCCATCGAGAAACCAACCCATTGCCATCTTCTCAGAAGTTGCCTCCGCATGAAAATCAACAATGATGGTCTTCGTCTCCTTCTTCAATGTCTCAACTTCCCTCTCGCCGACCCTGAACGGACAGTCCAGATGCTTCATGAAAACCCTGCCCTCCAAATTGAGGATGCCGACTTTCATACCGTTGCGCAATGAAAAGAGTCCCTTTCCGCGGCCTGGAACACCATCAGGATAATTCGCCGGCCTCAGGATTCGAGGCTCCTCTTCTAAGAAAGGCAGAATCTCTTTCTTCGCCCAGATATGGTTTCCAGAGGTCAGAACATCGACTCCCTGATTTAAGAGATCGACCGCAATCGGAGGTGTGATGCCCATTCCTCCTGCCGCATTCTCTCCGTTTGCAATTGTGAACTCGATTCCGTACTTTGCGATGACCTTTTCTAAGACGGCCTCGATGGCCTGTCGCCCCGCTTTCCCGATAATGTCCCCAATGAAAAGAATCCTCATGATTTGAACCGCTAATGTCAAATGCCAAAGTTCAAATGTCAAATCAAATCCGAAGCTCAAATATCAAATTTGGATTTTAAACTTTGACATTCCTTTGGCATTCGGATTTTGAAATTTGGACTTTAATCCCCTATTTAGCAATATCCACCGCTCGCATTTCTCTGATCACTGTTACCTTGATCTGGCCCGGATAGGTCATCTCCCTTTCGATCTTCCGAGCGATGTCTCTGCAAAGGACAACAGAATCTTCATCCGAAATACGATCGGGTTGAACCATGATCCGGACTTCCCTTCCCGCTTGAATGGCGTAAGACTTCTCAACCCCAGGGTAAGACTGGGCGATCTTTTCCAGGTCCTCCAGCCGTTTGACATAGGTCTCCAACATCTCCCGTCTGGCTCCTGGCCTCGCTCCTGAAAGGGCATCCGCAGCTTCGACCAAGATATCTAACATGGATTCGGGTTTCTCTTCCTCATGATGGGCAGCGATGGCATGAACCACGACCGGCGACTCGCCATATTTCTTCGCCAATTCTGCTCCGATCCTCCCGTGAGGTCCTTCTGTTTCATGATCGACCGACTTTCCGATGTCATGGAGAAGTCCTGCCCTTTTCGCCTGTTTCACATTGATTCCAAGCTCAGAAGCCATGATCCCGCAAAGGAAGGCCACTTCTAAAGAATGCTGGTAGACATTCTGGCCAAAACTGGTTCGATACTTGAGCCGGCCGATCAGCTTGACCAGTTCTGGATGAATCCCATGGACGCCCACATCAAAGGTTGCCTGTTCACCGGCTTCGCGGATCGTCGCATCTACCTCCTGTTCCACCTTTTGAACGATCTCTTCAATCCGAGCCGGATGGATTCGTCCGTCACTGACCAGACGCTCCAGTGCGATTCGAGCGATCTCCCTTCGAATTGGGTTGAATCCTGAAAGGATCACCGCCTCTGGAGTATCGTCAATAATTAAATCAATTCCCGTTGCCGCTTCAAGGGCTCGAATATTTCGACCTTCGCGACCGATGATACGACCCTTCATCTCTTCATTCGGCAAATTGACCACTGAAACCGTCCTTTCGGCCACATACTCTCCAGCGTAGCGCTGAATCGCCAAGCTGATGATCTCCTTAGCCTTCTTATCCGCCACCTCCCTCGTTTCGTCCTCAATCTTCTTAATCCTCTTGGCTGCCTCATGTTTCGCTTCGTTCTCCATGGATTCGATCAGCAACTGCTTGGCTTCTTCAGAGGACATCTTTGCAATGCTCTCCAATTGGACTCTTTGCTTTTCAAGAAGGGCATTCACCTTCCTCTCCTGCTCCTGAATCGATTTCTCCCTTTGAATCAAACTGGTTTCCCTTCGGCCCACATCCGCTTCTTTCGTATCGAGAAGTTCGATCTTCTTATCCAGATGCGATTCTCTCTGGATGATCCTCTTCTCCAAACTTTGCAACTCTTGGCGTTTGTCGGCCATCTCTTTTTCAAACTCAGCCTTCTCTTGATAAAATTTGTCTTTGGCTTGGAGAAGCGCCTCTTTCTTCAAGATCTCAGCCTTCTGCTCGGCCTCCTCGATCAGACGCCTGGCGACCTCTTTCGCCGAAACGATCCTTGCTTCTGAAAACCTCTTCCTCACGAGGAATCCAATGACTCCTCCGAGAAAGGCAATGACACAAACGATGATGACGTACATCTCGAGTGATAGCTTCAAGGGTCCATTCACCTCCCTTACGATGAAAATAGCGTGACTTGAGACTCGCGATGGGTGACTCGATTGACGGAGATGGGTCACCCGCACCAATCATCAGGATGAGACCGTCAAATCTGATGGGGTAGAGGATGGGATAGGTTTAGCGGAGCCCGATAGGGAGCAAAGAATGAAGGAAATCCCGATGGTGAGTTCCAACTCGCCTCTTTTATGTCACGAAATCCTACTTTGCTGAGGAAGCAGGAGCCATAGGTTCTTCTCCACGTCTTCACTTTCGGATCGGTTTCAAGACCAACCCCTTTTCCCCATGGACTCCCCACAGCCAAAACCTTCAGTAGGATCTCCGTCATCTTCATAACCATTATCGTCATCGAATTTATCTGCCCCCCTGCCTCCGCTGTCAGCAGCCTGTAAGCAGGTCGTATCGGGATCGATCACATCCTATCCTTTACTCTATTCTATGACACCTTCACCCACCCAGGACAGTGTTCATCCCTAAGCAATCGAAATCTTTTCTACCTCCTCCCCACTTAGTTCCATATCAATCTTTTCCGCCAAGTCCTTTGACCTCGTCTCAATTTCACGGAGAAGGGTGGTTCTCTTCTCTTTCTCCTTTAACAGATCATCTGCAATGTTGAGCGCTGTTAATATCGCTACATTCAACGTGGAGACGCTCCTCGTTTTCTTTAAAACTTCTTCCATCTTCTTATTGACGTACCTCGCCACCTCTTCAATATGACCCTCCTCCGCATCGGTCTTGACGGTGTAGGTTTGGCCAAAGACCTGAATTTCAATCAACCGTTCTTTTCCCATCTCGTACCTTCCGCCAAAAGTCAACCCTTCGACTCCCCGGCCCGAGGGCCTGGGCTTGCTCAGGGTTGACCCTGAGCGGCGCTTCTTTACCCCGCCTTAAAAGGCGGGGCTTGGCGCCGCCGAACGGGTCAATCCCCGAGCGAGAGCTAAATATCAATACTTCTCAAGCGATGAAGGAGTTGATCGATCCTTGTCTTAACCTTCTCTCTATCCCGAGAGAGCAGTTCCAACTTCTTCTCCAATCGGATCATCTTCTCCTTCTCCGCATCGAGCGCAACTGCCAATGTATCCCGCTCTTCCCTAACTTCCTGATACTTCTTTAAGAGGATCCTGACTTTTTCTTCAAGGTCTCCCAGCGGTCTTCGTTCTTCCTCCAGGATGATCCTTCCATTTTTTTCGTCAGATGATATTTCTCCTTCCATAAAAAGTCAATCCATAATTGGTTTATTTAGTCTATTTGGTCTATTTAGTCTATTCCGTTAAGAAACTTACGAATTAGACAAGATAAACGAAATAAACCAAATAAACTCATTTAGGACGCGCTGAGCAGATAGGCCTTTATGAATTGGTCAATCTCTCCGTCCAGCACCCGTTCCACCTGATGGATCACTTTATTGGTGCGGTGATCTTTCACCATCTTGTACGGGTGCATAATGTAAGAACGAATCTGGCTCCCCCAGGCAATCTCCTTTTTCGTATTATGAAGTTCTTCGAGCTTCTGTTCTTTCTCCTTAAGCTCTCTTTCGTAAAGCCGGGCTTTTAATATCTTCAGCGCGATCGCCTTATTCTTATGTTGGGAACGCTCGTTCTGACATTGAACAACAATGCCTGTTGGCACGTGGGTAATTCGCACGGCAGAGTCGGTCTTATTGACGTGTTGCCCTCCTGCCCCGCTGGAACGAAAGGTGTCGACCCTCAACTCCTTTTCGTCAATCGTGATCACAATATCGTCGGAGATTTCGGGGTAGACAAAGACTGAGGCGAAGGAGGTATGACGTCTCGCCCCCGCATCAAAAGGTGAGATTCGAACGAGTCGATGAATGCCCACTTCGGCCTTCAGGTATCCATAGGCATAACGTCCATTCACCGTAAAGGTCACATTCTTTAAACCTGCCTCTTCACCGGGAAGGATATCCACAACCTGTGTCTGATAGACTCTTTTCTCAGCCCACCGCAAGTACATCCTGAGAAGCGTTTCAACCCAGTCCTGAGCCTCTGTTCCACCTGCGCCCGAATTGATGCTGACGATCGCATTGCTCTCGTCGTGTTCTCCTCCCAGCATCTTCTTAAACTCCATCTCGCCAATGGCCTCTTCACTCTGCTCGACCTTCTTCAGCAGCTCTTGAGCCTCCTTCTCATCCGCTTGCTCCTCGATGAGCTGAAGAAGAATTTCCATCTCCTCCAACTCCTTCTGGTTCTCTTGCCAAGGCGAGAGGCTTTCTAAAATGGAATTTCGTTCCTTTAAGATTTTTTGTGCGTTCTCACCCCCCTCCCAAAAGTTGGGATCCGCCATCATCTTTCCAATCTCATCAAGTCTCTTCTTCTTGCCATCGACGTCAAAGACGACCTCGAAGGATCTCCAAACGGTTGCTCAAATCTTTTAGTCGATCCCTCAATTCGGTTAACATATCAACCACCTTCCTATTTAATTTCTAAAAATTAAAATAACATAAATCAAGAAAAAGATAAACCTATAAATATAACCTATTGAAAAAACAAAGAAAATTCTCTATTTTTTCCTCTTTCCTAAGACGATTCCCATCTCTTCTCCAACGAGTGCTGGATTCCTAACCACACGGACCCCTGCCTTCTCTAAAGCCTCCATTTTTTCTTTCGCCGTGCCTTTGCCTCCCGAAATAATGGCTCCTGCATGGCCCATCCTTCTTCCAGGAGGGGCAGTCAACCCGGCAATGAAAGCCACCACAGGTTTGTCCACATTCTCCTCAATGAATTGAGCTGCCTCTTCTTCTGCGGTCCCCCCAATCTCACCAATCATAATCATTCCTTCTGTTCCAGGATCGTTTTCAAACAGGCTCAGGAGGTCAACATAGTCAAGCCCAATGATCTGATCTCCGCCAATGCCGACGCATGTTGATTGACCAATCCCTCTCTTCGTCAATTGATCCACCACCTCATAGGTGAGCGTTCCGCTCCGAGAGATGATTCCAATTGTCCCCGCTTTATGTATATAACCTGCCATCACCCCGATCTTGCATTTCCCAGGAGAAATAATTCCAGGAGTATTGGGACCAATCAATTTCGATCCCCTCTCTTTCAGATAGTCACGAACCACCACCATATCCAAGGTCGGAATCCCCTCGGTCAGGCAGACGATGACAGAGATGCCCGAGTCCGCTGCCTCCATCACTGCATCCGCCGCAAATGCTGGAGGAACGAAGATCGCCGAGGCGTTGGCGCCCGCCTCTTTGACCGCGTCGCTCACTGTATTGAAGATAGGGATTCCATCTACTTTCTGCCCGCCTTTGCCTGGAGTCACTCCAGCAACAACGTTTGTCCCATACTCGACCATCTGTCGAGTATGGAATAATCCCTCACTTCCCGTGATCCCTTGAACAACAACTCTTGTTTTCTCATCAACTAAAATGCTCATAGAATTCCTCCGGAATTAGGTTCAGGCTAAGGTTGAGGTTGAGAAAATAAATGCCTCAGGAAATTATTCGTTATCTTAACCTTAACCTCAAACTTAACCTTTTGTTTTCAAAGCTTCCACCACTTTCTCAGCTCCCTCCTTCATCCCAGAGGCAACAGTGAAATTCAATCCTGATGAATTGAGGATCCTCCTCCCTTCTTCCACATTAGTCCCTTCGAGGCGGACCACAACAGGAACGTCCACCTTAACCTCAGAAACGGCCTCCAACACCCCTTTGGCCAGGGTATCGCATCTGAGAATGCCGCCAAATATGTTGATAAAGACCACCTTCACATCCGGGTCAGAGATGAGGATCTTGAACCCGTTTTTCACCATCTCAACCGTTGCCCCTCCTCCCACGTCAAGGAAATTTGCAGGTTCTGCTCCGGCTACCTTAATGATATCCATGGTGGCCATGGCGAGACCAGCGCCGTTCACCACGCAGCCCACGTTCCCGTAGAGTTTGATGTAATTCAGATTGTACTGTGAGGCTTCGATCTCCAATGGCGCCTCTTCGTTCAGATCCCTCAGAGCACCAATCTCTTTGTGACGGAAAAGTCCATTGTCATCAAAATTCATCTTCGCATCGAGGGCGACGAAATCTCCGGCCACTGTGAGAACCAGTGGATTGATCTCCGCAAGCAAACAGTCCTTTTCGTGAAAAGCCTTGTAAAGACCAAAAAGCACATTTTTCATCTTTCCAACTTCACCCGGATCGAGTCGAAGTTCGTAACCGATTTTATTGGCCTGAAAAGGTCTCAATCCCGAAGAAGGATCAATCCATTCCTTCACAATCTTCTCCGGAGATTCTTGCGCTACCTTCTCAATCTCCACCCCTCCTTCTCGGCTGGCCATCACGACTGGACGGGCCTTCGAGCGATCTATCACCACACCCAAATAGAACTCTTTCTGGATCTCCATTCCCTCTTCGACCAAGACTTTTCGAACCACCCGACCTGCTGGTCCGGTCTGATGGGTGATCAGAGTCATCCCTAATATCTCGTTCGCAGCCTTCTCTGCCTCCGCAGGGGAGGTTACGACTTTTACACCTCCCCCTTTTCCTCTTCCCCCAGCATGGATCTGAGCCTTCACAACGATTAACTTTTCTCCAATCTCATCAGCAATCTTTCGTGCTTCCTCAGGAGTCTCGGCCATCTTCCCTTTTGGCACAGGAACACCGTAGCTTTTCAGAATCTCTTTAGCCTGATATTCGTGAATTTTCATTCAGCCACCTCCATCCAAAAATTGGCTGCGTAATTATAACGGATTTCATAGTGTTAAAAAAGACCAGAATAATTTCCTTAAGTAAACCTGTGGGCTTCAGCGAAGGCGGATAAAGGAAATCTTTGTAATTGACAGCCTCAAATTTCCGTAGTAATATTTTTATAAAATTGAGGAATATGAAAGGCCGGGAAATGAAAGAGGCTTTGAGGTATTTAAACAATGCAAAGGAGATACTGAAAAAAGCCCCTATTGAAGACGGTATTTATACCGATATAAAACCTGTTAGGGAGGCATTCGGGGCAGCTTACCTTGCTGTTTTAGAGGCTATTGATGCGGTTTTAATAAAGAAGGGTTTAACCCAAAAAGAACTACCAAAGTCAGTAGATGCTTACAGAAAAGCCATGCAAAAATATCTCGCAGTCCATAATGGGAAACTTTTAAAGGAATTTGAATCTTTATATAATCTACTTCATATAGCAGGCTATTACAGAAAACTCTTGGACAGAGTAGATATCGTTAAAGATGCCTTAAAGGCAACAAAGGCATTTATCCAGCATCTTGGACAAGGTGCCGGATTTATTGAAAAGATTGGCTGATACTCTCCCCTACCCCCCTTGCCTCTCTTCCAGGGAGACTTCCTCAGAATGTCGTTCCGAGGTCCCAGCCCCTGGCGCCAAGCGGGAATGAATCAATAATTTATGATTATTTTAGCCCCCCTATTTTGATCATGATACAGGAGCAGCCAAAACCGCTCAGGTTTCCCCCGCACCTACCAAAGGTGTGGGGAAAACGTCAATGTTAACGAAACCGGCCAAAGACTCATCGAAACTTCTGGCTGCCAGATCGCGGGAATTTTTTGAGCAAAAGTTGAAAGGAAAGATCACAGTGGATCGGAATCGAAAAAAAAGAAATTAGTTATTCCTGACCCCATGATCTTAGAACAGATTATTTGAACGCTTTACCTCAGGACAGTTGAGATTCTGAAAAGTGAGACAATTGAGATTCGGAATTACACCAAGATTTCATTTGACATTTCGGCACCGCTTCAGTATAAAATTAGATAAGGTAACGGAGGGATAAGTCATGGCTATTTCTGATGAGTTTAAGATCATCCTGGAAGATATCAATCAGAAGTTTGATATTCTTATTGAAGGGCACAACGGTCTTAACAAAAAGTTCGATCAGCTTGACAATAAGATTGATCGAGAGATCGAAGATAGACAGGCCGCTGATGCTGTACTCCTAAAGGAGATCCGTGAACTGAGGGTGGATCTGAACGAGCACCGAAACAATACCGAACTTCATGGCGAAAGGAAGCAAAGGAAGACATCTTGACGGAAACGGCATGTACGGCAGAAAAGAAAATGACATGGCATAGAAATGATTGACATCATGCGTCAGCATAAGTGCTGAAAGCATACTATTTTTACGACTATCCTTTACGGAAGGTGGTGAAGGAGTGCTGATTTTTAAGTTTGTAGTTTGACGCTTTTAAATTTTCATAGTAGAATTTTTATAAAAATGGAGGAGCTGAAAGGTACGAAAATGAAAGAGGCATTGAGGTACTTAAATAATGCAAATGAGATATTAAAAACTGTTCCTGTGGAGGATAACACTTATACCGATGTTAAACCTGTGAGAGAGGCATTTGGGACAGCCTATCTTGCTGTACTCGAAGCAATAAATGAATATCTCTTAAAGAAAGGCTTAGCAAGAAAAGAGCTACCTAAATCTGTTGATGCATATCGGGACGCATTGCGGAAGTATCTGGCGGTTCATGACGGAAAGCTCCTTAGGGAATTTGAAAAACTTTATGACATGCTACATATTGCAGGGTACTACAGGGGCTTACTCTATGATACAAATGTCGTAAGACATGCTCTTAAGGCTGCAAAGGCATTCATTGACAAGATTGGCTGATATTCTCCCCCACCCCCTCGGCCCTCCTCCACGGCGACTTCCTGACAATGTCATTCTGAGGCGCCAGCCGAAGAATCTATAATTTACAATGGGTTGACCTCTTTAGGTTTTTCGCTTCGTACTATACACTATGCGGTGAATGGCTTCGCCCAGAATCAAAATGAAGGGGATTTTAGGCATTGTGGTACAGTCTCTTGGAGGATGGTAGAGTATGTATTTTTGTGAAAATTTTCTTATTACCTTAAAGAATTCTTTTGATAATAATACACGCCGAATAAGGGGCGAACAAGGTTTGAACTTCCATCCAGAACATAGAAAACCCAAATAATTTATTCCTAATTTCTCCAGATTTCAACAGGTAATTTTAATCTCCTCTATTTAATTACGATTTGTTTTTAAGGAATACTAAACATAACCGGGCAACAAGTCCGGAACCCCGAAGTGGTTACTGAAATTAAGGTGATGGGCGGGATAGGGGCCAAGTCTGAATGTTGAAGAAGCTGCCCAACGCCTCATCGAAACTGCTGGCCGCCAGATCGCCGGCATTTTTTAAACAGGAATTCATGGCTAAGCAAATCATTTCAATATAATATTTTAGGCTGGGCTTAATCTATATTACTCCCTGTTCGAGCCTGCTATAAAAAAGATTTATGGGAATCATTGTGAGGCCTCCAGGGATGGCATATCGATTTTACATCTGGGTGAGTGTCAATGACGGATCGGAATAGTGATCGCTTTCGTGACAACTACTAAGGAGGATTCTTAGATTGGAGGACAAAGTCTGATTGAAAAGTGTAGACCTGACGCTCAACATGGTATACCCCAGATAAGGAAAGTATGTCACAATTTCCCATTCTTCCAGAGATTGGCGGAAGAGAATTTTACACAAAATACTTGACAGCACCGGTTGTCGGTGCCAGGAAGGGAGTGAGACATTATGAAAAAGACAGTGGTTCTCGTCGGTTTGTTGTGTTCTTGGCTAATAGCGGCAAGTCCTATGATGGCAGCGGCGGCGCTGCCTTTCTCAGATGGATTTGAAGCCTATGTCCCTGGTTCACCCCCACCTTTGCCCTGGTTTGGTCTCGCGGGCGGCCCATCCACTGTAACCACTGCCGAGTACCATTCGGGAACCAAGTCCATATACGTTACGGGGGGGCCATACGCCTCTCAGAGCGCAGTGGTTAATCTGGGAACAAATTACCCCAGTTCGATCCAGTACCGGGCCTGGATCAAGATCAACTCAAGTGGGAGCGGGGCATTAGTCGGCTTCCATAACCAGATCGAAAACATGGCGCCATCCTTCAATGCTGTCCAGTTTAGCAGTAACGATGGGAAGGTCTATTTCGTAACTACCGACGTCAACGTAAAACTCCTAGATAGCTTTTCCTACGGGGTTTGGCACGATGTGCGCGTTACGATCAATTTCGCCACGTTGATTGCGAATGTGTACATTGATGGGGTCCGGGTGGGGACAAACCTGCCTGCTTCACCTAAGAACGCTGTCTATGAACAGAGCGGCACTACGTATAACTTCACCCTGCGAAAAATCGGCATTATCCACATGGCTGGGAACCCAGTCTATATGGATGACTTCTCGGTGTGGGCGACTAACTGACTTTGGTAACTTGCATCAGCGACCCTTCATTGAGAGGCGATTCGCGGAAAAAAACAGTTCAACGTAAGGTTCCAAATAACCAAGGTGGGAACGAACGGAAATGGGGAGTTTGTGTACGCTCACTGATTGCCTAACGCTTTTTGGGGTCTGGCGGTGTAAGCTGTGAGAGGAGGGATCTATATTAAGGTATTAGCAGCGGACGCTGCTTGGACAGCTTATGACCATCCCAACAAGAGGATCCGGATCGTGATTTGATTCCGAGAGTCAGACAGTTTCCCCCTGAGCCTAGGGGGGATGAATAAGAAGGACAGAAAAAAAGGGGTTGCGAGAGGATTGCATGATCTCGCATCCCCTTGAATTTTCCGGGGTTGGCGGGAGAAGCGAGAATGCTTTGTGGACTATGCGGGACAGAGTATGGAGATCACAGATCACAAGACCGGAGAGATTCATGGGGCCCAAATCTTCGTAGCTACCCTGGGGGGCCAGCAACTATACCTTTGCGGAGGCGACCCTTTCCCAAGATCTCCCTTCCTGGATTCAGTCCCACGTTCATGCCTTCGAATACTTCCAAGGAGTCACGGAGATCCTCACCCCAGACAATTTGAAGGATGCGGTCACCCGGCCCTGTCGTTATGAGCCCGACTTGAAAGAAATAGGGTCAGGCATAACTAATTTCTTATTTTCGTTTCTGGCTCGGCGTGATCGTCTCCTCAACCTCCCCAATCGCTGAGCCCATTACCACCTCTCATATCAAAATAGACACTCTCGATCAACGTTTAATTATTTATGCCTGGCCCGAAATTCCATTTAAGGGGATTTCTGGGGATGCAGTAGTGAACTAATGAATTAGAGTGATAAAGAAAAGGCCGCATAAATTTTACCTATCCCATTGATTTTTTACTTTTTGAGTGATAGATTAAAATTATGATTGATTCGAAAAAATATCAAATGTGGCTTGATCGGGTATAACGCCCGCTATAAGGAAGATTTGCAGCAATTAACAAAAGGGATCACTGAAACAGTGGCCCGGGATTTCATCCAATTTTCTGAAGGGCTTATTACATGGCTTTGTCAAAAGATGAAGTGATCAAAATTTCAAATGGATTTCTCAATCTAATACGCCAGAAACATGATGTGCGGCAAGCTTACCTCTTTGGTTCTTTTGCCAAAGGGGTTGCTAAAGATTATAGTGACGTTGACCTCGCCATTATATTGGGATCCCAGGACATATCTGGAGAATCACCATTTGATGAAAAATTCAAAATATTTCATGAAGCACAAAAATATAATTCACTATTGGAAGTTGTTTGTTTTGGTCAGGAAGAGTTTG
>Ga0315314_1002964_pt1 | contig 13650 bp, 10 predicted proteins | sample TDP9_MG_FD_203631 | JGI IMG/M metagenome (GOLD analysis project Ga0315314, IMG submission 203631) | Freshwater sediment microbial communities from Lake Towuti, South Sulawesi, Indonesia - TDP9 | ecosystem: Environmental > Aquatic > Freshwater > Lake > Sediment | place: Indonesia: South Sulawesi...
AGCAGCCTTCATTCCCCCGTGCGCATGAGCGTTGACAGCGAACCAGTATCGCCACTCGGGGTTGTCCTCTAGGTGCCCTGCTGGCAGCAGACCATACTCGGGCACCGGTTGTCCCGATTTGTCCGTCCGCTTGGTAGCTTCGCGCTCGCGGATGATCAAGTCGCACGCAGCCACCAGGTGGGGAGCCACCCGCTTCAGCCATTGCTTGTCTCTGGTGTACCGATAGTGATCCACCAGACACTCCATGGTGTAGCCGTGGTCCAGATTGTAGTTGAAATGGCTGATCCTTACTTCCCCCTCGTCGATCTCCAGCCCCAGGAGCGACCCCTGTGCCGAGGAGAAATTGCCATCCAACATAGCGGCTCCCTGGGTACACAGGAAAGTCTCTAGATAGGCCTCCGCCCGCTCGTGACGGCCTGCTTGATCCAACATCCGGATCTGCCAGCAGGCCTCGTTGGCACAGACCCCGTATCTGTAGGTAGCTGCAGGCACCATATACATCCCGCTGACTGGGTCCTTATCCACGCTGATGGCTACGTGCGTCTGGGCGGCCTTGTGAAAATCGCTCAGAATGGTGTCGGGAAGCTCAATCTGCCCTCCAGAGGCGATGTAGTCTCGCCAATAACCAGCTACCTCAGCCAACTTCCCATCAAAGTCCAGACCAGCGACCTTATCCCATTCCTCTTCCTGGGTGAAAGTGACGAAGGGCACGGTCATAGTGACTACGTGAGACTCTCCCCCGTCCAGTTCCACGTCGTAGGCCACAGCGGTGGCAATGGCCTGAGAGCCATCCTCCCTGGACGACGGAAGCGCTGAGAGCCTTCCTCGGTCCCCGGTATCCACTGCGCAGCGCAGGTATTCTCCCCCGTAGGGTTGCACCGTCCATTGCTGCGCCACAGGCACATCGGGAACTGCTCGGCCCAGAGCTATCACCTTATCGCCGCGCACCTCCAACTCCTCCTGAGGGGAGATGACCAGCCACAGACGGGCCCGCTTGGCCCCGCCCGTAGCGTTGCGAATCACGAAGCGTAGCAGGGCCACGACGTCTTCATCTCCCCGCCGCTTCTCCTGAGGACTCATAGGCCCGTCGAGAAGGCCAACGAAAGCCGTCTGCTCGTAGGCGATCTCGCGGTCCAACCACTCGCTGACCACTATCGGAAGATAACCCTCGAGTAGACGCTGCCTCGTCGCACTGCCACCCTCTCGAAAATCGGGTGGATCACCGGTGGGGAAACAGTAGTGTATCTCCGTGCCCGGCCATAGGAGGCTAGCTGCATCGCGGCCCCTGAGCTTTAGCTCAGCCTTGGTAGAGAACAGCTCCCCGTTGTAGCGCAGGGCGAACTCCTGACGTCCCGCCTCCACCCCCAGGGGTAGGTACCGCCCAAAGGGAGTCTGCTTGGTCACATCCAAGGGCGGGATCTCCCTTGCTGCCCGCTCGTAGGACTGCTCCGGCTCGTCAGGCACCCGCTCGTAGATCGGCCTGGGACGGGTGGCGATCTCCTTCTTGAACTCCTCAAGGCCTGCAGGATCACCGCCTCTTTTGATGAACACCCCATAGTCCTCGATGTAGATGGGACCCTTGGCCAGGTCAGACAACAGGAAGGAGAAGCTCTTTTGAGCCGCGCGCACGGTGACGATGGTTCGGTCGCTGGAATCCAGGGCGCAGTCGGCGCTGAGCACACGGAGCCGCACCCCTTTGCCCCCACCATTGACCTGGCAGGACCAGCCCGCCTCCCCCTCCAACTCATCCTCCAGTCCGAAGCCCAGACCACTCACCTCGAGAAGGCAACCATTCGTCACCTCGGCGCTGCCGCTCCAATCACCGGGCTCCTCGAAGCGTACATCCGCCTCTTCCTCTTTCCAGGCGGAATCTGTGTAGGCCTCGATATCGGCGACGGCTGGCGGATCGCCGGTCCCCACCACTCGGATCTTCAGCGTGCGGCGGAAGCGGGCCAGGTAATCCTCTGCCCGCTCTAGCGTTTCCGGGATAGTCTGCCATTGCCATCTCAGGCCACTGCGCATGGCTGATGGCAGTGAGGACATGGCTGCTTCAATCCCTCCTCGCAGCTCCGGAATGTCCACGGGATCGAATGTGCAGCTATATGTGCTTGCATCTCTTTGGATAGCTCCCTTCACGGTGACCCAGTGTCCATTCCAGGGATCATCGCGTCCGATCCATCCGCGGCTTGCTCCTGAAAGTCGCTCTGGCGCTGGAGTGGGCCAGTTATTTCGCCAGTACTGAACGTGCACATCGGCTGGCACATCCGCACCCTCGGCGAAGCGCACCACCACCCGTCGCACGTTCCGGGGCTCCTCCCACTCCAGGCCCAGGTGCCACTCGCCTGTCTGGGGATCAAGATGGGGATGAAGAACCCCATCTGCATCCCGTTCTATCAGGAGCACCTCTAGCTCTCGACCTGCGCCCTGCCACCAATGCAGAGCGGCAAAGGCGGCCACGTCCACTGGCTGACCGATCGTTTCTTGCGCCTTCGAGACTGGCATCCCAATTCTCCTTATCTGTGTGAATAATCTTTTCCCTTCCCAACCAGGCAGCCACAGGATACGCATATCAGAACAGATCGAGTTCACCCATGAAGGGTTCCCGTGGGGGGAAGAGCTGATCAGCGAGGACCACGGCCCGCTCAGAGCTGGCCTGCAACCGACCAAGCGCCCATAGATCGTGGATGCCGCGGTAGCCGGCGTAGATCTGGGAGAAAGCCTGAATGTCCATCTCCAGATGGTGTCTCTCCCGTCGTCCCACGACTACCTGCAGGCATCCATCGGCGGAAAGTATCCCCAGCGGCCCACTGTTCAGCCCCACTGGATCAGCCACAGCTAGGGATAAAGGTTCCTCCGGAGCAGGGAGGTCAACCAGAGCTTGCAGCGCCTTGGCTGCGTTGATAACCCGGAACATGAAGGAGGGCATCAACCGCACACGGGCCGGTGGCACAAAGAAGCCGCAAAATTCCAGATCCGAGCGGCAGGCCAGAGGATAGGCCAAGGCAGCCACCTCTTTGCCCCATCTGGCCAGGTATCCTACTAGAGCGTGACGGGCCGCTGGTGTAGCCACCGCCATCTCCACGATGTGCAGCACGGGGCCGATATCAACCGGCCACAAAGGGTCATCAGGGCGGCGGAAAACATACTCGTCGGGCAGTTGTAGACAGGGGATGACCTCAGCAACCAGGTACCCCTCCATGCCATTGTATCCTTCCCAGACGAAACAGTTTTCGCTGTTAAGCCATCCCTTGGCCCACTCCCAGTATTTCGGCGGACGGGTCAGGCCCCAGCCCCGCCGCCGCAGACGTCCTTCGTAGAGAAGGGATATGCCCTCCAGGTCAGCAGCGCGGAAGCGACGCACCTTCTCATGGCCGCGATAGGTCGGCAGAGTGAATTCCTCCCATGCGAACTCAGCCGGTAAGATCAGCAGTTCCCAGCAATCACCACCCACTTCCCAGCCGAAGCGACGGTAGTAAGCATGTGAAAAGGTGAACAAACCAGACGCGTGGTCGCCTCGCTTGCTCATTTCCCGCACCGCCTCTACCATCAGCCGACTGGCATAGCCCCGGCGTTGGTAATCCGTTATCGTGGCTACGCATCCCAGAGCCCCGAAGTGAATCCTTGCCTCCCCGATCATCAATTCCCGACGGGGATAAGCCGCACAAGAGACTGGCTGGCCATTGACAAAGAGCACTGACACGTCGTCCGGACTTACAGGCACGAAGTGGGGCATTTGCTTGGCCCGCTCGGATTCAAAAGGCTCAGGCCAGCATCTCTCCAAGATGCGTGTCAGGAGCGACATCTCGTCCTGGGCGACATGTCGAATCTCCTCGACCATACTTGGTCTCTCTGGCTACCTCCGCATCCTCTTGGTCTCCACCCGATTCAACTCAGGTGCTGCCTTACCTTTCTCAACGACTCCCCTGACTCCAAAGTGGGGAAATACTCCAGGCCGACGTACCCCTCGTAGCCCAGTTTGTCTATCTGGGACAGAATGAAGGGGTAGCTTAGCTCACCTGGATAGAACTCGTGGCGGCCTGGTACCCCTGCGGCATGAAAGTGGCCGATGAGGCCAGTATTCTCGGAGATAGTCGCTACGATGTTCCCTTCCATGATTTGCATGTGATAGATGTCGTACAGCAGTCGTACATGGGGATGGTTCACTGCCCTGATAATCTCAAACCCCTCCTGAGCCGAGTCAAGAAAGTAGCCTGGATGGTCAACCAGAGTGTTCAGAGGCTCCAAGAGCAAGGTGATGCCTGCCTGGGCTGCCATGGGCCCAGCCTCACTGAGCGTGACGATGATGCTCTCTTTCTGCGCTTTGGGGGAGAGATCAGGCAGCGTGTTGCCCGAACAGACAATCAGCCTCCCGCAATCCAATTGCTGTGCAATGTCCAGCATCTCTGCCAGTCTGGACAAAAACACCTTTCTGTCTTGGGGGTTCACCAGAGCGCCACCCACACCCCCCTCATTGGTATTCACCGCAAAGTCTGTAAGCACCACATCGTTAGCCTCCAAGGCCTCCTTCAGCGCTCCGAGAGCCTTCTCCTCAGGCCGCAGCCCTCTCCCATCAAAGAAGAGATCCCAGAACCAGAACTCCACGGCCTCGAAGCCTGCTTCCGCTATCTTCCCCACCCGCTCGACGAAGGGAGTCTCCGGGAAAAAGGTCTCCATGCATACTGATAACTTGGCCATTGGTGATCATACCCCTTTGCTTGGACTAAACTCAGGTGGTCAAAAACAGGGCCCTTCTTCTACTCCTCTGCTTGCCCTCGCCTGGCCAGCGCCCGTTTGACGCCGTCCTGGGCGATGCGCTCGATCTCCTCCGCCTGCTCCTGGGTCACAGCAAGAGGTCGGTCCTCAGCCAGTATAGCCCGTGCCCGCTCGTTGGCCATCTGCCGCATGTCCTTGGCCCCTGCCCTCTCCCAGGCGTCCCATCGGTCCCTATTGGTGATAGTAGGCTCCCAGCGTACCTGGCGGTAGTAGTCCCTCGTCTCTTTCTGGGTGAGAAAATGATCACCCAGCGGTCCCACACGTCTCAACAGCTCCACTGAAAGGGTGAAATCGTTCACCTCAAATCCCTTGGCAATGTGAAATGCGCAACTGATAATCTCCTCATCAATAACGCACTGCTCGTAGCTGGCCAAGAGCATCTGTTCCATCATACCGTAGGAGAGGTGCACGAAGTTAGTCCCGGCCAAGATGTTGGTGAGCACTTGCAGCGCCCGCTCGTAGCCGGCCTGGGCGTCCGGCAGCTTGGCATCAATGCACGTGCCACCCTGGTAGGGCAAACCAAAGTAGTGGGCGATCTGAGCCGTAGCAGCGTGGATGAGGTTGGTCTCCGGAGCTCCACCACAGTAGGCGCCAGTTCTCATATCGGCGATGCCGGAGGCGATGGAGAAGATACATGGCGTGCCGGGGTTGATCAGTTGGGCCAGCACCACTCCAGCCAAGACGTTGGCCGCCTGCTCGACCAAAGTCCCAGCTATAGGGACCGGCGTGGTCGCTCCACACAGGGCATCAACCTCGATATAAAGCGGAATGGCATGTCTGGCTGATTCCATCAGTACCGCTGACATCAGCCTTCCGTGTTTCAGAGGACTGATCATGCACACCACCTCGGTGAACATGGGGTTGCGGCAGGCTTCCTCCTCACTCCCCTGAATCACTGCTGCCATCTTGATCTGATCCTGCACCGACTCGACGCTCAGAGCCTGAGAGTAGTAGTTGCGAGTAGTGTGGGTGAAACAGGTGGAGAAATTGATGAGCTCGTAACCAGTCTCCAGGACATCGCTGGGAACTACCATCTGGTGCATGATGTCCAGATTGGGCAGGGCATCTAGCAGCCGGGTGAACTGCACCAGATCCTCGCGAAGAGCGGGACGGTGATTTCCCTCCAGATCCAGGACTGAGAGGGCACAGGAGCCCCCGATGGTGTATACCCGCTCCAGGTCTACCTTGACGTCCCAGTCCGACGATTTGCCATAGAGGGTGAAGCTGCTTGGAGCGGTGAGCAGCGCTTGCTTCAGCATGGCCTCGTCGATCTTAACCACTCTATTGTCGAAGTCCACCTGCGCGCCATGGTCACGGAGCATCTCCAGGGCAGGCTGATACTCCATGTGCACCCCCACCTCATTGAGGATCTCTAGAATGGCGAAGTAGAACTGATCCAGATCTCGCTCCTCAATGAACTCCAGCAACCCGCCCCGTATCCCCCGCCGTGCCATTTTCCCTAACCCCTCCAAGTACATGCTACTGGATACCCATGAATTGACGAGCCAATCGAACAGCGTCAAAGGCATTATCGCCGTACCCATCGGCCCTGATCCGCTGGGCAAAGGCCGCTGTGACCGGGGCACCTCCGACCATGATTTTGATCCTGTCGCGTAGTCCCCGCTTCTGCGCCTCCTGGATCACCGTCTCCATGTAGAGCATAGTGGTCGGCAGCAGGGCTGACATGGCCAGGATATCAGCCCCGGTCTCCTCAACCTGGGCCAGAAATCGGTCCGGAGAGACATCAACACCCAGGTCATGGACAGTGAAGCCATTCGCGCTCAGCATGGTGGCCACAATAGATTTGCCAATGTCATGAAGGTCACCCTTAACCGTGCCGATCACCACCACACCCAGAGTCTGCCGCTGCACCCCCATTTCGCTGATGCGCTCCTCAAGGGGCTCCAACCCCCTCTTCATGGCCTCGGCGGCCATCATGAGTTCGGGTAGGTAGTACTCCCCCACATCGTAGCGCCGCCCCACCTCGACAATGCCCGGGATAAGGCCCTCATCAATGGCCTTGAGAGGGTCCAGGCCCATCTCCAACACTTCCTGTGCCAGGAGATAGGTCTCCTCTATTTCCCCTTCGATGACCTTCTGGCACAACTCATCGAGGATATCCTTCTCACGGGCCATGGCCACATGCTCCTTGGATGACGCTCTAAAGGGCGAACAGCAGGGCACCCGACCTCAAAAAAAGCCGGCTGCAGCAAGCCGGCATGGTCTGGTAAAGGACCCGGGGCTGCTCCTGTCGATGGCAAGAGCAGCCCCCGCAGAAGTGGAGATGTGCTACTCACCCGGCACGACGTACTTGTCCATCTCCTCCAGTGTATTTGCCTGGGCCTCGTCCAGAGCCTCTTGCACTGTCATCTGCTTGTGAATGGCCAGATCGAACACCCGCGCGAGTTCGTCATTCATGAAGGCATAGGCGGGGAAATGCTGGACCGGCTTGGCTAACACTGCTGCTTGAGCCCACCACTTGGCTATCTCCGCTGCCCTGTCACCGAAGATATCCGGCCAGTCTTCGCGCACTACCCCGGCATCCCGCCCGAGGCAGTTGGTGTCTACTCCCGCCTTCGTCCACAGCAAGTTGCCCGTCATGACCATCCACTCGATGAACTCGTACGCGTGATCGGGGTACTTGGCTCCTCGGAGGATCCCTATGTAGTCTCCGGCATAGGTGGCGACCGGCTTGTCGCCCTGGGGCGCCTTGGGGAAGTAGCAGGGCCATATCTTCACCTCTGGGCACCACTCGTGGTAGGTGGACGGATCCCAGTCTCCGGCATAGACCATCGCCTGCGTGCCTGTGCAGAAGGGGCCCTCAGCCGCACTGCCCGCCCCAGCCACGAACTCATCGGCCTTAGCCACATCCCCGTACACCTCCCAAGCATAGTCAATCACCGTCTGCATCCCTTCGACGTTCCTGGGGGTGTTGATGGTCAGTTCCCCGGTGTCAGTGTTGTAGGCGTCGCCTCCGTTGATCCAGAACCAGAGAGGCAGGTGCCGGGGGAACCAAGTAGTGTAAGCGGCGCGCGCGAGATTCCCCGCGTCGTCGAACTCCACCAACTTCTTGGAGATCTCCGTAAACTCCTCCCAGGTCTCGGGGCACTTCTCCGGGTCAAGACCTGCCTCTTCGAAGAGCTGCCTGTTAAAGAGCAGGAGCTCGGAGCTGCAGTTGTAGGGGAAGCCGTAGAGGCTACCCCTCCAGTAGCAAGCCTTCAGAGCGGCCTGATATATCGCGTCCAGCTCGATGATGTCCGAGGCAGCGACGTAATCATCAATGGCCATGAAGGCCCCTTCAGCCGCCAGGCTGTTCAGATCGCCAAAGCAATTGGCAACATCTGGCCCCTCTCCAGCGGCGACAGCCGTGAGCAACTTCTGCTTGATGTTGCTGGGCACGGGGAGGTCGTGGATCTTGATTCGGCCCTCAAATTGCTTCTCAAAGGGGTCCAACACATAGTTCCGCTGGATGTCGGCATAGCGACCGGACCAGCAGAACCAGTACTCCAAGGTCACCGGCTCCTTGACTTCCGCCGGCTTCTCGACGACCTTCTCCTTGACTTCCTCCGCTGGAGGCGGCTTCGGTGCAGCCGCTGGTGCGCAGGCCGCGAGGATAGCGCTTGCCGTCGCTATGGAGGACAATCTCAGGAAGTCGCGTCGGGTGAACTCTCTTCTTTCTGTCATCGTTTTTTCCTCCCCTTTCAGACTAGTCAATGGGTTTCCAATCTGTCTCTTATCCGCCACCCTTCCTCCCTCCTCTACTTGTCGAGAACGCCTAGTAGGTTCCCCATACCTCCTTGACCTCGCCTATGTACTCTCCTTCTCATCGAAAGGCCAGGTCAACCATCCAGTTCATCTCTCTTTGATCTCCTGGCACCACCCCCTTTCTGGAGATAGACTCCACAACCCCTATCCTTTTATGCCCGTCAGAGTGATCCCCTCGATGAAGGTACGTTGAGCGAAGAAGAAAAGGATCAGGATAGGGATAGTTAGCACCGCAGCGGCGGCCATCATCAGATCATAGCGGATTACCCAGCGTTCCCGGAAAGCATAGAGACCTATGGACAGGGTAAACAACTCCGCGCGGTTCAAATAGATCAAAGGTCCCAGGAAGTCGGTCCAACAATAGAGGAATTCAAACAGCGTCACGGTAGCCAGAGCTGGCTTAGCCAGGGGCACAATGATCCGCCACAGGATCGTCCAATGTGAGCCTCCGTCAACTATGACGGCCTCACTCAACTCCATGGGGATGGTCATGAAGAACTGCCGCAGCAGGAAGATGATAAAGGCTGAGCCAAAAAAACCGGGTACGATGAGGGGTAACATTGACCCGATCCAACCGATTTGCTTAAAGAGAATGTACACCGGCACGAGGGTGACTGGGCCAGGGACCATCATGGTGGCCAGGGTGAGGATGAAGAACAGGTCCCTGCCAGGCCAGCGCATACGGGCGAAGCTGTAGGCTACGAGCGTGCAGGAAATGACGATCCCAAAGGTCTCGATGACACCGTAGGTCAGGGTATTCTTCAACAGAACAGGGAAGTCAAAGTCCGGCGCGGTCATGGTTTCGGGATAGTTGGCCCAGTCGATGGGATTGGGAATCAACTGCGGAGGCATGGCCATGACCTTCTCCTTGACCTTCAAGGATGTGCTCAGCATCCAGAAGAGCGGGAACAGAAAGGCCACGCTGGACATGATCAGCACGGTGTAGATGAAGAAACGCTGAACTAGAGTCGCAAACCTCTGATCCGAGAATCTCTGGCGGATCTGCACACCGATGCTCACGGGTCTCTCACCTCTGTGAGTCCCCCTCATCTTCGGGCCTCATAATACACCCACAGGGACGAAGACCTGAAGACCAACATGGTCAAAGCCAAAATAACAGCGAAGATGACGATGGCCAGGGCTGAGGCGTAGCCCATGTTGACGTAGTCAAATGCCTGCCGGAAAAGGTAGAGGACATAGAACAGCGCCGCGTTCTGCGGTCCACCCGTTGGCCCCGCGAGAATGATGAAGGCTGGCCCGAAGATCTGCAGAGAACCGATGATGCCCATCACCAGGTTGAAGAAGATAGAAGGGCTCAAAAGCGGGAGGGTTACGTGACGGAACCTGCCCCACAGACCCGCACCATCAATCTGGGCCGCCTCGTAGAGATGGCGGGGAATGTCCTGCAGGCCTGCCACAAAGATCACCGTCGTCCATCCAACGCCCCACAGGCTCATCAGGATAAAACCGGGCTTAATCCACACCGCACTGCTCAACCAGGGAATCCGGGGAAGTCCCACGCTGGTCAGGACAAAGTTGATCAGTCCCACGCGGGGGTTGAGGAGCCACAACCACAAAACGGCGCTGGCAACGGCGGGCACAACAGAGGGTATGAAGAACACAGACCGGAAAAAAGAGAGTCCTCGGATTCTCTGAATCAGCAAGATGGCCAGAAACAATGCCAAGACCAGACCCAAAGGGACAGAGCCTACGGAATAGTAGGCGCTGTTGTACAATGCTTGCATGGGCAGTTTGTCGCTGGAGAATATCTTGATGTAATTCTTCAAGCCCAACCAAACTGGTGGTTGCAGAATGGTGTAGCGGGTAAAGCCATAATAGAACGCGGCGAAGATGGGATAGATGTGCAGTGTAAGGAGCCGAATGATCCAGGGCAAGGCGAAAAGAACACCCAATACAGCCTCTCTGAAGGGGCGAGAACGTATTGCGCGGAAGATTCGCCTATGTATTAGCCTTGCTGCCCCCATATATGGTTCGCCTTTCTCCCTGGGAATGTGTCACACCTGGCGTAGACCCAAACTGAGGAGTGCCCCAGATAATCTCCACCTCTGAGGGCAGTGCAGCCCAGCATAGGACGAAGAAATCGTCAACAAACGCGTTCGGCCGCTCGGATCCACCTTTCTCCCATATCCAAGACGAAATCGCCAGCAATAAAACAAGCCAAGACCCAACAACCAGCAGCATGCCAACCAGTTGCAGAGACCCTGGCCTGTCCATGAATCGCTCCCCTTGCGGAACTAATCAAGACTCATGTCATGTATAGTACCCCAAGCTGATGTGTATTATAGTCAGATTCTCACTCCTTGGCAAATGCTCACCGCCCCGCGAGGATCGCTACAGAGACCTGCTAGGAACGCAAACCTCCCGGCGGAGGGTAATAGCGGCGCTGCAGGCGCACCGGGGAAGCTATGCGTCTCCTGAAGTGGCGGAAATTGGGTGCTGCCGATCTATGAGCATCGTGAGTAAGCCGTTCGCCGGTTTGGAGCTCCTTATGTCGTCGGAGGATGTTGAAAAAGTGGACACAATGTGATATCCTTTGGTTAGGTAACGAATAGGGGTGGAGAGGAGGAGCTATGTCCAGGGAACGGTTCAAGCCACAGCATTCGTTCTTTGGACGCTTCATCTATGATCAGGTGATTCCGCGCGATCATTTCCTGGTGAAACTGAAGGAGACAATTCCCTGGCAGCGATTCACCTACAAGCTGGTCAAGTACTATCGAAGCCAGGCGAGAGAAGGTCGCCCTCCCTACGATCCGGCTTTACTGTTGCGAATGCTTCTGGTGTCCTATTTCTATAACCTGTCTGAGCGTCAGACGGAGGAGATGGCCGACTATCACTTGCCTGTCAAGTACTTCATTGGCCTGGCGGTGGACGAAAAGGCTCCGGATCATTCGACCCTAATTGCCGTCAAGGCGCGCCTCCTGGAGAATGGCTCCATAGAGGCCTTTGAGGAGATGCTGAGAGAGATCATCACCATTGCGCAGGAGAAAGGGGTCCAGTTTGGCTCCGTCCAGGTGATGCATAGTGTGCGCACGGTGGCGGATGTGAACACCGAGAAGGACGAGAAAAGACAGAACAAGAAAGGCCAGGCGTTCGGCTGAGGCCTTGGCCTGAGCGGCTCGACTGAGCGTTGGACCGAGCTCACGCCGAGGCCGCCACCAGACCAGCATGCACGCTGGGGGGTGAAGCATACCCGCCGAGTAAAGACTCAACAGGGGAGGGTCATCGAAAGCTTCCCCCGCTCCTGGAGAAGAAGTTGAAGTAAGCAGTGCCCGTTGACATCGTCAGTGGGGATCGGGCCTTTGACGACAGTGACAACCACTACCTTCTGGCTTCCAAAGGCATCCATTCTACCATCCACTTGCCCACCTATCGCACCTGGAAGAAGGATCCCAACAAAGAGCTCTGGTTGCCGCTACAAAACGGCCCCAAATACAAGCGGGGGTTGAAGGAGCGCTAGAAGGTGGAGCGGAAGGTTAGCGAAGCCGAAGTGGGCCACGGCTTGTGCCGCTGCCGATACATAGGGCTGGTCAGGTGCGCCATCCAGGGGTTTCTGACGGCTATCGTGCTGAACCCCAAGCATATAGTAAAGCTGCTAGGAGGGATCCATCTCGAAGGGGGAGCGACAGGAACAGCGTAACCGTAGGGAGAAGTGCGCCAGGAGGCCGAAATGATCTCCCCTGGGACACCCCGATGACCTGACGCAAGCGCCTCCAACACCCTCAGGAGAGCCCTTCACCACATCAACACCACTCGGAATGGCCCGAGAATCCCGCACGGGGAAGGGCCAGATTCTCATTTCACTCGTTCTTTCACCCCCTCATGCTCCCATAATCGCGTGTCCGAAACCTTGATGTAAACTTCACCCGTCACCGGCGCCATAAGCGCCAGGCATACCTGCCACAAAAGCAAAAGGATAGAACTAGATGGCATCCCTGGACACGTTTCAGAAGCTGGCTCAACACCCGGAGTGGATTGCTCCCCGGTCCGATGTCCGCGTCTTCCTGGGCGAGTCGGGCGCTCCTGAAGCGACCAAGACGACGGTCGAGCCGGGAAACACATTCTCGCCGGGCATGCGTACCTTCGGGGTGACCTGGTGGCTCCGCCTCCAGGACGACGATATCTTCTTCGCCACAGAGACCGCTCCATTGGAGGCGCTCAAATGGCACTACGAAGAGGGCTATCTGCCTGTGATTCACTGCCATACGCACCTGGAGGGATTGGCAGTCCACCACACTCTTTTTCAAGACGGCACAGCCGCTGAGCGCTCGGAGGCTGTATGCGGCCGGCTGCAACTCACCAACACGCGTCCAGCGCAGGTCAACGTCCAGGTATTCATCGCCTTGCGCTCGCTGGGCCCAGCAGGCGGCCCAGTCCCTGACTTGACAGTGGGCAGAGACGGGCGCAGCTTCTGGATGGCCGGCCGCAACCTGCCGCTGCTGGGCGTTGACCAACCGCCCCACGCCATTGGCTGTGGTGTGGGTGATCCCTCCCCCCTGGCTCGAGCGGGGCAAGTTCCCCCTGCGCACAGCATGAACGACCCTGACGGCTGGTGCTTCGGCCTGATCCGTTTTGACGTGACCCTGCCCCGCAATGGGATGTGGCAGGTGCATCTGGATTGCCCACAGCAAACCTACGGCAACCTGCAAGATGATCTCCCTGGCACAGCCATCCTGCGTCCAGGCGAATACACAGCCCGTGTGGAAGCCCACCTGTCACAATGGCGAAATCGACTGGGAAACATCGGACTCGATGTGCCCGATGCGGACTTTCGGAACGCCTTCTTCGCCAGCATCCAGCACATTCTGACCGCCATGGTGAGTGACCAGGCACACATCGCGCCACTGGCCTATCCACTCCCTTGGCTGCGCGATGGTGTCTACATTATCCGCTGCCTTGATCTGATGGGATTGCACGACATTGCCCGCGCTGCGACCGAGTATTGCGTGCGCAACGACTTCTTTGGCGGCTTTGGTGCTGAGGGGGACGCACCCGGCGAGGGCCTCTGGGCACTGGTGGAGCACTATCGCATCACGCGCGACAAAGAGTGGCTGGAGCGTGTGTACCCGGCCATCCGCCGCAAGTGCAATTGGC
>Ga0315314_1002965_pt1 | contig 13650 bp, 14 predicted proteins | sample TDP9_MG_FD_203631 | JGI IMG/M metagenome (GOLD analysis project Ga0315314, IMG submission 203631) | Freshwater sediment microbial communities from Lake Towuti, South Sulawesi, Indonesia - TDP9 | ecosystem: Environmental > Aquatic > Freshwater > Lake > Sediment | place: Indonesia: South Sulawesi...
CCGGGAAGAGCGACGGCAGTCAACCCATCTTTACCGCCGGGCGAGACACCCTCAGAGGTTCATGAGGCCGATCCCCGCAACCGTCACGACCGCGCCCAGGAGGGTCCGCGGGGACAGGCGCCGACCGAGGGCCAGAATCTCCAGCGGAATTGTGAACAGGGGGGACGTGTTCGCCAGGACCGTTCCGACGGCGACGCCCCCGTGCTTGACTCCCGCGGTGAAAAGCAATGCGCTTGCGGCGCTCAACAGGCAGATCGCCGCAAGCCGCGCCAACTCCCCCGGCCGGCTGGTAGCGATCGTGCGGATGGCCCCACGGGTCCACGGCGTCAGCCAGAGGACGAGCCCGCCCACCGGGCTGCGGACGGCCGCGGCGGCCACGGCCGAGACGATCTGGAGGGGACCCTTCAGGAGGATGGCCGACACGCTCCACGTTGCCGCCGCCAGGAGCACCAGGCGCACGCCACGCCGCCTCGCTCCCGCAACTTCGGAACCCTCTCCCTTCCCGGCGACGATGAGGGAAAGCCCTCCGAGCACGAGGAGAATTCCCGTGCCCCGCATCAGGGTCACCGGCTCTCCCAGCAATCCGATCCCCACCATGGTGGTCAATAGGGGGTGGGTCATGCTGAGGGTGTGGGCGCGGGTCACACCCAGGTATTTCATGCCGTGGAAGAACACCGTGTCGCCCACGGCAAGCCCGATGGTGATAGAAACCCAGAGGGTGACCACGGCCCAGAGCGGCATCCGGATGATCTCGCCTCCGTATCCGGATGCGACCGCCACCACCAGGACCAATAGACCGCCGATCAGCGATCGCATCGCGTTGATGACGGCCGGCCCGAGTGTGTCGGAGAGAGACCGCGTCAGGACGCTGATGCACGCCCAGCTCACGGCGCTCCCCAAGCCGCCCAGGATTCCCTTCGTCAGCTCGGTCATGCGCTCTTCTCGTTCCCCCCCTTCTCCCTGCCTTCGGTCCCCGAGTTCCACCGCGCTGCAACGGAACACGCCGCCACGACATCGGTGCCTTCGTCCCGGCGGCCTTTTCCAACCAAAGACGCCGACCACGCCGCGGGCCACCGACCGTCTTTCGACGGGGATCCATCGGGTGGCCGCAGGCGATGCCTGCGTCACAGATTCATGAGGCCGACCCCTGCCACCGTGACCACCGCTCCAAGGACCGTCTCCTTGGACGGGCGCTGCCCGAAGACCCAGATCTCAAACGGTAGGGTGAAGAGGGGCGACGTCGATGCCAGCACATTCCCGATGGCGACCCCGCCGAACTTGATCCCCGAGGTGAAGAGAAGCGTGCCGAACGCGCTGAGGAGACAGATCGCGCCCAGGCGTGCGCGTTCTGCGGGGGTGCTCTGTGCAACGGCGTCCAGGGTGCCACGCGTCCACGGCGTCATCCAGAGGACGAGTCCACCCACCGGGACGCGCACCGCGGCGGCGGCGACGACCGAGACGACCTGCAGTGGAGGCCTCAAAATTATCGCCGACAGCGCCCATGCGCCCGCCGCCGAGAATACGAGTCGCATGCCCCGGCGCGTGGTCCCGCGTCGCTCGGTCCCAGCCTCGCCCTTGCCCGCGATAATGAGCACAAGGCCTCCCACCACCAGCAGGATGCCCATCGCCCGCGGAAGGGTCACCGGTTCCCCGAAGAGTCCGATGCCCGCGAGCGTCGTGAGCAGGGGATTCGCCATGCTCAGGATCAGGGCGCGGGTGACCCCCAGATGGTCCATGCTAGAGAAGAACATAGTGTCGCCGAGCCCCATGGCGATGATGATGGAGGCCCAGAGCGCCAGGACAACCCAGAGCGGCATCCGGATCACCTCGCCCCCGTACCCCGTGGCCAGCGCCAGCCCCAGGATGATGCTGCCGCCGATGGTCGAGCGCACCGCAGTGATGCCGGCCGGCGTAATCGTGCCGGACAGGGAGCGGACAAGCATGCTGGTCGCCGCCCAGGTCATGCCGGTTCCCAACCCGCCCGCGATGCCCCATGTTAAGTCGGTCATGCTGCCGCCCAGCCTTCTCTCCCCGCCACGATCCGGTCAGGTCCTGGTGTGAGGGCGGCTTTGAGCCCCCCGCTCTTCGTGATGTCTGAGCGGCGATTCCCCGCCAAACGGAAGGCCGACCCGGGGTTCCGGGTCGGCTTGGCCTGTCCACGCGGTCGAGAGCGGCTCACGCCCCGGCCCTTCCCGCCGCAATCACTCTGCCTTCTCCCCCTCCGGCTGACTGCCGCGGGCGCCGGGTCGGGCGATGTTGTGTTTCTCCATCCGGTACAGGAGCGTGTGCCGCGTGATCCCAAGATAGCGCGCCGCCCGGGACTGGTTCCACTCGTGCTTCTGGAGCGCCCGCAGGATGAGCTCCTTCTCGACCTCCTCCAGTGACAGCCCGCTCTCCGGCAGGCTCACCGGGAGGGCAGCGGCCTCCCTGGTCCTGGGGATCCGGATCGTCTCGGGCAGGTCGGCTGACGTGATGACGTCTGCCCGGTGGAAGATCATGGCCCGCTCCAGGGCGTTTTCGAGTTCCCGGACGTTGCCGGGCCAGTCGTAGCTCTCCAGGGCCCGGAAGGCGTCAGGGGCAATCGTCAGGCGCGGCGAGGCGCCCAACCGCTTCAGGAAGTGCTGGGCTAGCGGGCGGATATCCTGGCGCCGCTCGCGCAGCGGCGGGATCTGCAGGGGCACGACGTTCAGGCGGTAGTACAGATCCTCTCGGAACTCCCCCGCCTCCATCGCCTTGGTCAGGTCCTTGTTGGTAGCGGCCAGCACGCGGACGTCCACCCGGATCGGCTTGTTGCCCCCGACCCGCTCGACGATCCGTTCTTCGAGGCAGCGCAGGATCTTCACCTGCAGGTCGGGCCGCATCTCGCCGATCTCGTCGAGAAGGATCGTCCCTCCCTCCGCCGCCTCGAACTTCCCAACCCGATCCCGGATAGCCCCCGTGAAGGCGCCCCGTACGTGGCCGAACAGCTCGCTTTCCAGCAGGTTCTCCGGGATGGCGGCGCAATTGACCGCCACGAACGGTCCGTCGGCTCGCGGAGAGTTGGCGTGGATGGCCCGCGCGATGAGCTCCTTGCCCGTGCCGCTCTCCCCCAGAATCAGCACCGTGGTCTCAGTGGGCGCCACCCGCGCGAGCATCTCCAGGATCTGCTGCATCTGGGGGCTCTCGGCGATGATGGCATCCAGGCCGATGCGCTCCTTCAGCTCCTGACGCAGCGCCAGGTTCTCGCGTTCGAGCTGCTTGAGCTGGAGCGCCTTCTTGATGGTGAGCTTCAGCTCGTCCCGGTTGAAGGGCTTGCTGATGTAATGGAAGGCACCGGCCTTCATGGCCTCCACCGCCATCTCGATGGTCCCGAAGGCGGTGATGATGATCACCTGGATGTTCGGATCGATCTTCCGCACACCTTCCAAGACCTGTAGCCCGTTCATGCCGGGCATCCGGACGTCCGTCACGACGAGGTCCGCCCCTTCTTTCCGAAGCAGTTCAAGGCCCTGCTCGCCGCTTCCCGCCGCGAGAACTGCGTATCCCTCTTGCGCCAGGTTGTACTCAAGGATGCGCTGGAAACTCTCGTCGTCGTCGATGACGAGGATCTTGACGCGTTTCATACCCGGAGTGCCCCCTCCAGCGGCAGGATGAGCACGATGGTCGTTCCCTTCCCTTGCTCGCTCACAACCTTGATCGTGCCGTGGTGATTCTCGATGATCCGGTGCGTGATGGCGAGACCCAGGCCAGTGCCGTCCTTCTTGGTCGTGAAGAAGGGATCGAAAATGCGATTCAGATCCTCTTCCGGGATGCCCAGGCCCGTGTCGTCGAAGACGATCTCGATCCACTCCGGGCGATCCCCGTGGGCGCCATCCGACGACAGTCGGGTAGAGATGGCCAGATCCCCACCGTCGGGCATGGCCTCCACCGCATTCAAGATAATGTTCAGAAAGGCCTGCTTCAAGAGGGTCTCATCGGCCATGACCCTGGAGGGTCCCGCGTGAAACGTCGTGAAGACCTGAACCCGGTGTGCGCGTGCCTGGCCCGAGATCAGACCTTCCAAAGCAGTGAGCACCGTCCGGACGTCCACCGGGGCGAAATGCGGCGTCGCGGGGCGGGCAAAGCTGAGGAAGCTCGTCAGAACGTCGTTGAGCCGCTCCACCTCTTTCAACAGGATGGCGTAGAACTCTGCCTTGGGATGGCCGGGCTGGTAATCCTCCCGGAGGATCTCCACCGCCCCCTTGATGGACCCGAGGGGATTCCGGATCTCGTGAGCCAGGCCGGCCGACAGTTGTCCCAGCGCCGACAGGCGGTCCGCCCGGCGAAGCTGCGCCTCCTTCTCCAGCAAGAGGCGCGTCTGTTCTCGCAGCTCCCGATGTGACTGGGCCAGCGTCTCGGCCTGCTTTTCCAGGCCGCGGCGGTATTGCTCTTGCCGGTCCACCACCAGGCCAATCAGCACCCCCACAGAGATGAAGACCGGGATCTCCAGCGTGTAGCCGACGGTCATGTCCCCATGATCCACAACCAGGACGTGTGGCAGATAAACCAGCGTGATGAGGCCGGCTGCCCCCAACCCGCCTCGGAGGCCGAACCACAAACCGCCCAGGGCAATGGGAATATAGTAAAGCCGAACGAGGATATCATGGGCGGGCTGCTGGCCGAGCGGCGTGAGGAAGTGACCCAGCGTGACGAGCCCGACTATGGCGCCGAGGATGCCCGGCCGAATCCACCGAGACTTGCGGGTTATCTCAGGAGTCACCAAGGGTCTGGCCTACCGCTCTGAACCTACCGGGGCGGGACCAGGAGGGAGCAGCCGCAAGACAGCCGGTCCCCTTCGGCTGAAAGGAATGGCGAGGTCACGAACCACTTGCCCAGACGCACCCAGGAACGGCAGGGGCTGCCCGTTCAGGCTGAGGTTGACCCCACCGGCGTTCCCCACCGTGACGATGAAGCCCGCGTCCGCAATGAAACGCGCCGTCTCTCCCTTCTTGAGCAGAACCTGCCGTTCCTGACCTCCGTCGGCGCGGACCGCCATCCAGGTCAGTTCCACGGCCCGGGCCACGAGGAGAAAGCGTCGCGGCTTCCGCTCCTCCGGGGGAGTCGCAGGCACCAGGCTGACCTCGGGGGTCCCGACGGATACTGAGAGTGTTTGCGGCGGTACCGTGGATTCCCCAACCACTGGTGCCTCTATCGGTTGGGTGCTTTCCGGGCGCTCGGATGCCATTCGATTCGCCAGGCCTGCGCTCTCGCTCTCGGCTGGCGCTCGGCCCTGAGGGGGTTGCACCACCGGCGGGGGCGGAGCCGGGCGCTCGCCAGCGCGCTTGGAGGCCAACGACAGGGCGATGAAAACCAGTGGCGTCACAATCAGGATCGCGACGGCCGTCCAGATCACCTGTTTCCACGGAACGGCGGGGCGCGGCGGTGGCCCCGGCACGACAGCCAGGAACGCCGAAGGCGGGCGGCGGATCGCCTTGCGAAACTCGGCTTGCAGGGCGTCAGGGTCAAGCTTGAGCAGGCGGGCGTACTCGTGCAGCGGACCGATCAGGTACCCGGGATCCGGCACCACACGATAGTCGCCCGACTCCAGTGCCTGCAAAAGCCGAATCGGCACCTTGCTCTGGTGCGCCGCCTGCTCGGGCGTGAGGCCACGCTCCTCCCGCTTCTGGCGCAATTGCTGTCCGATGCTCAACTTCTCTGCCATCTTACGAGACTCACTCCCTCTGGCCCCGATGATACGTGGTCCGGACGTGGCTGACCTACTCTGAGCCACCGCCCCGCACGACGAGGACGGAGATTGGCGCACTGCGGACCACCTCGTCTGCCACGCCGCCCAGCCGGGGTTTCTCAGCCGATCCCGCGGCATCGCTTGCGAGGATCACAAGGTCATACTTGCCCTCGCGGATCTCAGCCAGGATTTCCGCCGCGGGGTCGCCCTCCCGAACCTTCCGCTCGGCTTCGAAACCCAACTTCTTGAGTCGCTCTCGCGCCTGAACGGCCACCTCTAGCCCATGCCCCTCATCCCCAAAGAGGTGTTCGATCTCGCGCAACTCCCGCTCGTGAAGACGCTCGTAATGACGAAACCGTTCATCCACCTCTGGAATGACATGCAAGACGGCCGCCTGGATGTCCGCGTTCTTTAGCCACGCCACCCCCCGTGCCAAGGCCCAGCCAGCCCCATCTGATCCATCCACGCAGAACAGAACCCGCGTCACTTTTTGATCCTCCCGACTCTCAACCTCTCGACTGTGATTAGAAGAACTTCAGCCAAAGCTTCAATGCGAGTCCCAGGTTGCAGATGATCAGGGCTGCCATCGTCTGCGGAATCGCCAGCAACATCCAGCGGGGCCAACCGATGCGGTGCCCTTTCTTCTCCATAGAAGCATAGGCCACAACGTTGGCCGAGGCCCCGATGGGCGTTCCATTGCCGCCGATATCGGTGCCCAGGGACACAGCCCACACCATGATGGCCAGAGCCGGGACCCCCACCTGGCCCGCGATGTCCCGGATCACATAGGCCATGCTGAGGGCGAACGGGACATTGTCCACGATGGCCGACGACACAGCCGAGAACCACATCAGCGTCGAGACCAGGGCTAGATCCTGATGTCGGAAGACATTGGCGATGAAGTCTGCCAGTGCTTTGATGGCCCCGGTCTTTTCGAGGCCTCCTACCACCACGAATAGGCCGATAAAGAACAGGAGGACATCGTAATCGATCTTCCGCAAGATGTCCTCGGTCTTGTGCCCTCCCAGGATGAGGATGAAAAACGCGGGGATCAGCGGCGCAAGGGGTGCCGTGAGCGGAATGTGTAGCGTGTGCTCGGCCCAGGCATGAATCACCAGGAAGAAGATGGCGACCGCGAACGCTCCCAGGCCGAGCTTGAAGAGCCGGGCATCCTTGATTGCCTTGGCCGGATCCATCGCCAGGAGGGCCTGCCGGTCTACTGCTCCCCCGAGGAGCAGCCGCTTGTGGCACTGGAGATAGGCCACGCCGATGGCCCCCAGGGCTGCGATGACCGCCGTGGGGCCGTTGTGGATCACGAAGTCGTTGAACGAGAAGCCCAGCATGAGCCCAAGGATCACATTGGGCGGATCACCTACCAGCGTGGACGCGCCGCCCACATTGGCCAGGCAGACCTCGGACACGACCACCGGGATGGCGTCGAACTTGAGCAAGCGTGAAAGCTCATATGTCAGCGTGGCGAAGAACAGCATGACCGTGATGCTGTCCATGAAGGCTGAGAGGAACCCGGTAACCAGTGGGAAGACCACCAGGATCCGGTAGGGGTTGTAGTCAAGCATCTTGGCCACCCACAGCGCCATCCAGGCGAAAAAACCTGCCTCGGACAAGACGGCGATGATGGTGAACATGCCAAAGAGGAGGCCGACCGTCTCCCAGTGGACGTAGGTGGTGACCGCCTCTTTCAGGCTAAGGATACCCACGATCAAGAGCGCGATCGCCCCTGACATAGAGACGATCGTTCGATTGATCTTCTCCATACCGATGGCCACATAGGTAACCAGGAAGATGGAGACGGCCACCACGCCCGAGACACTCATGAGTGCGCTGCCCTCCTTTCCGTGAACGCACGCGGCCGGTCCCGCCCTGGCCGAAGTCCGCGTGCCGCGCCATCACCATCCCCCAACCCCGAGGCACGGGATATGGGGGCCACCCTAACACATGCGGGCCGGAGTGACAAGGGGGTCTAGAGGAAAGCGATGACGATCGCGTCAGGTAATCGGTGGCCGCTCGGAAGCAGGCAGAAGCTCCGCAGGGCCAGCCTCGACGTGGAGACCGCGCACGCCCTGGCGGGCCCGGCTGAGATGGGCCTTGAGTTCCTCACGGCTATTCTGCAGTTGGGTGATCGTCCGGGACAACCGACCGTCCACCTCGCCGTCCATTTTCTCCAGGGCGTCGCCGACGGTCTTCAGCGCCTGGCTCAGGCGCGTCGTGTCGATCTCCGTGCCGAAACGCAAGACGACCTGAAGCAGTGAGAGCAGATACGGGATGGCCTGGGTATAGCTGATGATGACGATCCCCTGTTTGAACGCCTCCACGTGCGCGTCCACGCACAACTCGAAGACCGCATCCGGCACCGCCAGCACCCCGAGCTGGATTGTGCGGTCCGGGTCCAGGTACTTCGTCACCTCCCGGACCTTCTTCTTGACCTCCGCCTGGATCTCCTCCACGAAGGCCTTACGCTCTGCCGGGTCTTCTACCTCTTGGAGGCGCTCCAATTGAGACAACGCCGGCCACTTGCTGTCGATGGGCAGCAGCCGGCCGTGGGGGAGCCGCAGGGCGAACTCGACGGGCTTGTTGTTGATGGTCAGGTTCATCTCTCGGAGCTCGGGGGGAAGCTGGGCCAGGATCGTTCCCAGGATATTCTCACCTGCAATCCCACGAGACTTGGTTCCCGCCAGAACCGCTTCCAGACGCTTCAGAACATCCCATGCTTCCTGCTCGTGCCTCTCCCGAATCTGGTCGGCGGCCTGGATCTGGGCGAGGAGTTCCCGGGTCTGAGCGATCTCGGCCCGGAGGCCCTGATGGGTTGCCGTGAGATTCCCTGTCAGTGACTCCTGCACCTGATTGAGATGCTGCGTCAAAAGCTCCTGCGTCCGCACCGTCTGAAGAACAAGCTCCGTCACCGAGGTGAGGGACTGCTGGGTGTGATGGATGCGTTGGGTCAGGGCGTCCGCCGTCTGTTGGACGGCAGCCTGCGCCTGCTCCCGGGTATGGACGACCTCGGCCCGGACAGCCTCCTGCGCCCGGCCGAACGCCTGAACCTCTCCCGAGAGTTGCCCCATCCGGGCTCCCAGTTCTCCGAGAGTGGTTTGAAAGTTGCCCAGCAGGGTTCGGGCGAGATCGTCACCCTGCTGCCGGCGGAGGTACAGGACCAGAACAACGATACCCACGAGAACGAGAAACCCAAGGATGCTCAGGAGAATCGGCAGGATATTTTGCGACATTTTTTCCGCTCCACGGCTCTGACGAGAGCTGACCCAGGGTACACAAGCTGACGCCGGGATTCAACCTTTCTCTCCCTCAGCCCTCTAACGGAGTGAAAAGCGAACCCGCCCAGCACGGAAGGCATCCATGATCCGGCACCGCAAATTGTTGAGCGGAGTGATCGCAGGTAGCCCGATCTTCGGCTTTGGGCTAGCTGGACCGGTCCTATCGGCCTTCGCAACCTATCCACTGGCCGAAGCTGGGGTAACAAGAATCGGGAGGTCCGGCAGCAGAAGCGGAGCGGCCAGGGTGTGCAGGGCGGCGAACGGATTTCCCGGATTGTTTCCGGAATGGCTCGATCCCGTGAAATCTGCGGATTCTTTTCTCCCTCAGCGGGGGGCGGGCAGGAGCAGGGTCGGGAGTTCCAGGAGAGTGGTGATCGCCTCGACCTCGTCCGAGCCCTGGCTGACGCTCGACGGCAGGCCCAGGTGGATGGCTCGCATCCCGATGCCTCGGGCCCCGGCTATGTCCGTTGTCGCGTCATCGCCGACGTGCGCAGCCTCGGCCGGAGTCACGCCCAGCGCGGACAGCGTTCGAAGGAAGATCTCAGGATGAGGTTTTCGCAGGCCGACCTCGTCGGAGAAGTTGAGAGCACCGAGATAGGGCAGGAGTCCCAGGCGATCAAGAACCAGACGCAGCATCTTCCCGGGAGTCCTGCCGGTATTGCAGATCAGGCCCTGGCGAAGACCCTGGGCGTGCAGGGTGCGAAGCACCTCCAGCGATCCGGCTTGGGGTACGGGTAGGGCCGAGAGAATCGGCAGACAATACGCATCATCCAGGGCATCCCTCAGAGGCCCGTCCGCCGGCAGGGAGCCATCCACGCCAAGACATTCCAGGAGGAACCGCACCTGCCCGCGCGATCCCACATCCCGATGAGCCGCCCAGATCCCTTGCAACCTTTCGCCCACAGCATCATAGGCCCGGTCCACCGCCGCAACGTCTACGAGGATCCCCTCCCGGGCCAGAACTTCCTGTACGCCGCGAACACGACCTTCTCTCGCGCGGCGCAGCCCTTCCGGCGTGTCCAGAATCAATGTCTGCCACAGGTCGAACGTCACCGCCTTGAGCATGTTGTTGAATCCCCGTTCCTTCCGCTGGCCGTGCCCTGTCGAACAACGCCTTGCAACTGAGAAGGTTCGCGGGGTATACCGTAACACACCACCCAGGTACTGGCAATCTCTCGAAGCCGTCCGGATTTCCTGACATGTGCCCGTCCCTTCGCCTTCCTTTTTCTTGAAGACACCGGGGGGTGCGTGGTATTCTCGCCCACAATTGCACCGTGCGCGGAGGTGATGACCATGGCACTCTGTACGGAATGCGAGGCGGAGATCACCCTGGACGCATCGACGGAAGTCGGGGAGATCATCCAATGCCCTGACTGCGGCCGGGATCTCGAGGTGATCAGTGTCCACCCGCCCGAGCTGGCGCCTGCCCCCGAAGAAGAGGAGGACTGGGGCGAATGAAGATCGGCATTCTGTGCTCTCTGATCCGCAAGGAAGAGAAGCTGCTCTTCGACGAATTTCACCGACGGAGTATCGACTACATCCGCCTTGATGATCGGGAGATCATCCTCGACCTGCACCAGCGGCGGTGGGACTTCGACGTGATCCTGGAGCGATCCATCAACCACTCCAGGGCCCTCCACACCCTGAAGTACCTCAACGACTGCGGCGTCAAGACCGTCAACACGTACGAGGTGGCCAACACGTGCGGAGACAAACTCCTGACCAGTCTCGCACTGATCCGTGACGGGGTGCCAACCCCAAAGGTGTACGTGGCGTACACGCCGGAGGCGGCACTTCAAGCGATTGAACAGTTGGGCTATCCGGTCGTCCTCAAGCCGGCCGTGGGATCATGGGGCCGCCTGCTGTCCAAGGTGAATGACCGCGATGCCGCCGAGGCCCTCCTCGAGCACAAGGAAACCCTCGGCTCTTACCACCATTCCATCTACTACATCCAGGAATACGTGGAGAAGCGCGGGCGCGACATCCGCTCTTTCGTTGTCGGCGACGAGACTATCTGCGCGATCTACCGCACCTCACAGCACTGGATCACTAACACGGCACGGGGTGGAATTGCCAGCAACTGCCCGGTGACGCCGGGACTCAACGATCTCTCGGTCCGTGCCGCCAAGGCCGTGGGAGGCGGCGTGGTCGCCATCGACATCTTCGAGACGCCGGATGGGCTCATGGTGAACGAGGTCAACTACACCATGGAGTTCCGGAACAGCATCGACACCACCGGTGTGGACATCCCGGCCGAGGTCGTGGATTACGTCATCGAGGTGGGCCGGCGCTAGCCCCTCACCCCTCCCCTCTCCCCCGGGGAGAGGGCCAGGGTGAGGGGGATTCGGGGACTATTGCTTGATCACAGTCGGCGTTGTCGGCGCCTCCGGCTATACCGGGGGTGAAACCCTCCGCATCCTGCTCCGTCATCCCGGCGTCGAGATCGTCCAGGCGACTTCCGAATCCAACGCGGGGCACTTCGTCTACACCATCCATCCGAACCTCAGAAAGCAGACGCAACTCAAGTTCACCAGCATCAACGACCTGAAGCCATGCGACGTCCTGTTCCTCTGTCTCCCGCACGGCAGCGCCATGCGGCGGATCGGTCAGTTGGAGAGCCTGGCGGAAAAGATCATTGACCTCAGCGCCGACTTTCGCCTGCGGCGTCCCGAAGACTATCCGCTCTGGTACGGCCATCCCCACGAAGCCCCGCAGTACCTGGAACGCTTCGTGTACGGGATTCCCGAAATCCATCGCCAGGCCATTTCCCAGGCGCGATTCATCACGGGAGCCGGTTGTTTGGCCACGGCATCCATCCTGGGACTGCTGCCGTTGTTCAAGCACGACGTCCTGGCCAGGCGCGAGATGTTCATCGAAGCCAAGGTAGGATCCTCGGCAGCCGGCGATACGCCGAACCTCTCCACCCATCATCCCGAGCGTAGCGGCTCGGTCCGCTCGTTCCAACCGACGGGTCACCGGCACACCGCCGAGATCATCCAGGAACTCCGTTTCGGCAAACCGCTCACGGTTCATTTCACTGCCACAGCCATCGAGGCCGTTCGGGGCGTGTTGGCTACCTGCCATGTGTTTCTGAAGGACGGAATCGAGGAGAAGGACCTGTGGAAGGTCTATCGATCCTCGTATGGGGACGAGCCTTTCATGCGGATCGTGAAGGAGCGGCAGGGGATCTACCGCTATCCCGAGCCGAAGATTGTGGCCGGCACGAATTTTTGTGACGTCGGCTTCGAGAGGGAGACCCGGGGGGTACGCCTCGTCGTCATGGCTGCTCTGGACAATCTGGTCAAGGGCGCTGCCGGCAACGGCGTCCAGGCCATGAACCTCGCCTGCGGCCTGCCCGAGACCGCCGGCCTGGAGTTCCCCGGGCTGCACCCGGTGTGAGTCAAATGCGGAACACCCACGGGGTACCCGATTTCGGAATTCGGAATGACGGGAAAGGCCTTTCCCAGGTTCCCCAGTCTCGGCGCTCGGCCACCCGCGCTGTCGCGCGGGTGCCCGGCGCTCGGCGCTAAATATGCTCGTCGTCAAGATCGGTGGTGGATCGGGAACCCAGATTGACCCGACGGTCGCGGACCTCACCGAGATTCTCCGAAGCGGCCGGCGAGTCGTTCTGGTGCACGGCGCCTCGGGAGAGACCAACGCCCTGGCAGAGAAGCTCGGAAAGCCGCCACGCTTCGTCACCTCGGTCTCAGGCATGGAGAGCCGGTACACCGACCGCGAGACCCTCGAGATCTTCGAGATGGCCTACTGCGGCAAAGCCAACAAGGCCATCGTGGAGGCGTTCCAAAAACGGGGGATCAACGCCGTGGGGCTCTCGGGCCTGGATGGCAAGATTTTCCAAGGAAAGCGTAAGGACAGCATCACTATCCTGGAGGGCGGCAAGCGCAAGGTCCTGCGCGGCGACTACACGGGCAAGGTCGAGAAAGTAAACAGCGCCCTCGTGACCCTTCTCCTCGATCAAGGGTACCTCCCGGTGCTGTGTCCGCCTGCAGTAAGTTACGAGGGCGAGGCGGTCAACGTGGATGGAGACACGGCGGCCGCCTCCCTTGCCGCGGCCGTCAAGGCCGAGGAATTCGTGATGCTGTCCAACGTTCCGGGTCTGCTCAGGAATCTCAACGACCCGGGGTCGCTCGTCGCCCGCATTCCTGCCAAGGCAATCGAAGACTACATGCCATTAGCCCAAGGGCGGATGAAGCGAAAACTGATGGCTGCCACCATCGCCTTGGAGGGCGGTGTCCGACGGGTCATTCTCGCGAGTGCCAATATCGAGAAACCCGTGACCTCTGCCCTCGCCGGACAGGCAACGGTCATCCAGTAGGCAGAAGGCAGAGGTCAGAGGTCAGCGATCATAGGGCAGAAGGGAGAGATCGGGAGGTGGTGGGGCCATGCAAATCAGCTCGGCGAAGGACTTGAAGATTTACCAACTGGCATACGAGCTGGCCATGGACATCTTCCTTTTGAGCAAGGGCTGGCCTGAAGAGGAGCGATACCCCCTTACTGGTCAAATCCGGCGCTCGTCACGGAGCGTTTGCACTATTGAACCTTGCAAAAGTAATGTGATCGACCGATGAGGGCTGGGCCAGGGCGCCCTGGAGCGCCGCGCCCGCGGCCCGGCCGGGTCCGGCTCGGAGGCCACCGTTC
>Ga0315314_1002966_pt1 | contig 13645 bp, 13 predicted proteins | sample TDP9_MG_FD_203631 | JGI IMG/M metagenome (GOLD analysis project Ga0315314, IMG submission 203631) | Freshwater sediment microbial communities from Lake Towuti, South Sulawesi, Indonesia - TDP9 | ecosystem: Environmental > Aquatic > Freshwater > Lake > Sediment | place: Indonesia: South Sulawesi...
ACAGTCTTGTGAGAGCCTCGTTTGGCAGCAGAGAACTTGAAGGCATTGAACGTTTGGCGTTGAGCGTTGGGTTGAGTTTGGCTTTGGTTTCTTTGGCTGGTTTTCTGCTGAATTACTCGCCTTGGGGCGTAAGGACTACGCCCATCACATTTTGTTTGCTTGCGTTGACTTTGGTCTTTGCATCGGCAGCTGTTGTTCGTGACTACGGGACTCGAAGAAAGATATCTCTGGTTTAGAAGTATTACTCTGGAATTGTCTGATGCGAAGCCCTCGGTTTGTGAGTGATATCAGAGCTATGGGGAACCTCTGCGATCTATAAAAGAAGTTTGAACATGCCATTTTCAGGAAGATGAGAGATGAAGAAGTTCAGTTATTCAGGCATCACAGTCATAATTCCTACCCTCAACGAAGAGGAAAGCATAGCGAAGGTAATGCAGGAGTTAAATGTGATGGGTTATGACGACATTTTGGTCGTAGATGGGAATTCCAAGGATAGAACTGTTGAGATTGCTAAAGGATATGGAGCTAACATTATTGTTCAGAAGGGAAGGGGAAAGGGTGCTGCTCTGCGGCAAGCGTTCAACGATGAGAAACTTAATGGTGGCGTGGTTGTGATGATGGATGCCGATGGCTCAATGAATCCTAGCGAAATACCACGGCTAATTGAGGCGTTGGATTCGGGTGCAGACTTGGCTAAGGGTTCACGTTTCCTACCTTATGGATACTCAGAAGACATGAACTTCATTCGTGAAATTGGTAATCGATTTTTCCTTTTTTTGGTTAACTTGTTCTGGTCTGCTGATTATACGGATTTATGTTATGGTTTTGGAGCCTTTAGAAAAGATGCGATTGATAAGCTGGCTCCTCATTTGAAGTCGAAAAACTTTGAGATTGAAACAGAAGTTTTCATAAAGGCAAAGAAATTGGGACTAAAGGTCATTGAAGTTCCAAGCGTTGAATTTAGAAGGCGGCATGGGAAATCAAATCTAAGCATTTTTCGAGATGGGTTCCGCATTTTGAGAACTATCCTTAGGGAACTCATCGATAGACATCGAATAAGAGACAGATTAGCTTCCTAGAACAGGTTGTGTATTTTTTGGGATTTTCTGATTCGGGAGTGGAGACTACGACAGCGTCAGTCATTCTACCTACTTATAGTCTTGAACGGTTCAAGGACATCCTTGAAGCCGTTGACTCTCTTCTTCAACAAACGTTCACGAACAAGGAGATAATTGTAGCCGTTGACAAAAACGAAGATTTATTCCTGAAACTTAAGGATTCTCTGTCACCTTCAGTCCATGTAGTACTGAGCACCGAAGCTGGCGCTTCAAACGCTAGAAATGCAGGAGTTAAAATGGCAACCGGGGACATAATCGCCTTTATTGACGACGATGTCATCGTCAATAAAAATTGGTTATCGATGCATGTCCGCAACTATGAGGATCCAAACATCATTGGGGCCGGGGGATGCATCAAACCCTTATGGATTGATTGTAACCCCGGAAAGTTTCCTGAAGAACTCTATTGGCTTATTGGTTGCACCAATGAGAGTTATTTTGAGAAAACTCATGGAGTCAGAAATGCTTTCGGTGGAAATTCTTCCTTTAGAAGGGAGGTTTTTGACGATCTTTCCTTTTCTGTATCCCTTCAAAATTCGATCGGAAAAACTCGGGGTACTGAGGACACAGAGTTTGGCATTAGAGTTTTAAAAAAATTCCCTGGCTGCAAAATCATGTATGATCCAGAAGCTGTTGTGTATCATAAAGTATATCCGTATCGAATGTCGTTAAAATACGTATTAAAAAGGGCCTATAGCGAAGGTGCCTCTAAAGCGTATATAGCTAAATTGTATAGATATGAAGGTGTGTTGTCAAGGGAATATAGGTACACGGGAGATTTGTTTTTCCATTTCTTGCCGACTCGGATAAAACAAATAGTTAAAGGGAAAGATGTTACTTCAAATCTAAGAAATGTTTTACTCATCTTAATTGTGGTTGGAACAGCAATGTTCGGCTATATTAGGAGAGCTATATTTCCTGTTTTTGAATGATGCATGTCATCTTCGAAAGGATAACTTATCTATGCATATTTGTCCTTTGTTGCCCAATTGTTCCAATCTGTCCAATCAATATCCCGCATCAACCTGTAATCATAGAGAACAAAACCCGCCAACTTTGGATATGGACCGGAAGAAGCAATTTTTTCATCAATCCAGGTCAATTGAGTCTTTAAAGGATAAGTTGTATAGTTATCGACCCTCATACCAATTAATATTGGCGAAGCCGAATGAGTTAGGATTGAATTCATAGCCTCTTTGAAAACATCTGCTGGATAGAAAGGCCCGCCATTGTACAACATTGCCGCCATGTAATCAGTGTTAACGTATGGTGCAACGGATCTAATCCATTCCGGTGCATAATATATCGCGCAACTGATGCAGTTGGTAGCAATCTTACCTATCTTTCTCACGGCATCTGCTTGCCTATTCCAAAAGTCAACTATTTGCTTCCATTCTCCTCTAGGAAGAAAACCTTCCACATCATCGTTGAAACCATCAAATCCTTTCTGGACACAAGAGACCGTCTGCTTTATCATCGTTGATTTAATTGCTTCGCTACTAAGGTCCACACGTTCATGGTATGGAGGAACCAGATAGACCCAAGCAAGCACTTTAAACTCGGTGCTTCTTGCTTTAACCGTGTTTATGAACTTTGTTATTCTGCTGTCCGAAAGATAATAGAGGATTGTGCCATCTGTCCTCCATTCTCCAGTGAGCAAAAAAAGAAACTTGATTTTTCCTCTGATTAGTTTTTCCAGCACAAGAGATGGGTTAGGTGCATCGAGTAGGTCTTCAGCCCTCATCCAAACAGCTGATCCTGCTGATGTTCTCGAATAGCTGACTGTTCCATAAGATGATATACTTTTGCTATCTTGTAAACCAAGAACAGGTAAAGTAGTTGAGCAAATAATAACAATAAGAAACGGTAATGGCAACAAAGAACGTGATAGGCCTTCTCGATTCAATTTTCAGCCTCTATTGTGGTTTTCTTGCGATTTGGTATAAATTTTATGAATTTACAATCTAAATTAGAACTACTAGGAAGTTTTAAGACTGCAACTTCCAAGCCTAACCATCACCTTTCTGTTCTAAATGTCAAGTGCCATATGACTCAGAAGTGTGGGGATCAACATGATAAGGACTGGAAGGATTGGCATCAGAAGGGTTGGTATGCTTCATTTGATGAATTGCTCACGAATGGATGGTGTCAAAGTGATTGCTGCTGCGGATTCGTCAAAGAAAGCGTTGGAAAACGCGAAGTCTGCTGGTGTTGATAGGCTTTATACTGACTTTCCAATTTGAGCGAGCGTGAAAAACGGCTCATGAAATCCGGATTAGAAGGTTGCATAAATTCTCTATTCTATCACCACGACTAAGGCAGCAGAATCCACGTGTCAGCGTCTACATATGTGACTTATTATGACTACCTTACTCGACGGCTCATCAGACGAGAACCAAGTTCTCTCAAGGTGCAGAAGTAAACTTGACTAGTTGATGTTAAGAAGAAAATGTATACATGAGGTTTACAATATGGATGATTCAGAGTATTCAAGAGTGTTAGTAACTGGTGGGGCTGGGTTCATCGGTAGTCACTTAGTTGATAAGCTTCTCAACGAAGGTTTTGAAGTCACAGTCATCGATAATCTAGACACGGGAAGACTAGAGAATATAGCTCACCATCAAGAGAGAGAAGACTTTCACTTCATAAAAGGTGACATCCGAGACCTTAATCTAGTTAGAGAAATAACAAAAGACCAAGATGTTGTTTTCCACGAAGCTGCATTGGCAAGCGTGATTCTTTCACTAGAAAATCCAATTCTCACAAATGACATAAATGTTACAGGAACGTTGAACCTTCTAAAAGCATCCATAGATCACCATGTCAAACGTTTCATATTTGCATCTTCGGCTGCAGTCTATGAAGAAACATCATCACCGCAAAAAAGAGAGGACGTGACCTCAACCCCAACCTCCCCATACGGAGTATCTAAACTTGCTGCAGAAAACTATGTTAAAGTCTTCCACAAAGTTTACGGTCTTGAAACCGTATCCTTACGCTACTTCAACGTATATGGCCCTAGACAAAGCTTCGACATCCAAAACACTTATGGTGGCGTAATTACTATCTTTATGAACAGGTTGCTCAGGAACCTGCCTCCCATAATCTTTGGAGATGGAGAACAGACAAGAGACTTCGTTTACATAGAAGATGTGGTTCAGGCAAACATGCTCGCCTTAAGAAACAAAAATTGTGTTGGAGAGGTTTTCAACATAGGCACAGGAACAGCCGTGAGTGTGAATCAAGTAGCGAATGAACTTAAAGAAATCCTGAAAAGAACCGATCTGAAAAACATTCTCACCGATCCTCAGCCAATCGACATTCGGCAGGACTATGCGGACATTAGCAAAGCCAAGAAAATTTTGGGTTACGATCCAAAGTTCTTGTTCAAAGAAGGCTTAATCAAGCTTGTCAATTGTTACAAGGACGGACATTCAAGCAAAACCGTTTAGCAATCATGCGAAGGGACTTGGATTCGCTAAACATATTGTTGTTGAAAAAGCTAGCGGCAATTATCTTATCATCTCTCTTCTGAAGGATTGGATTTGCTGTTTGAAGGTCATCTAGCGCTCAATCCCCGAGATTATTGGGATCTTCGCAGCTGGCACAGTTTGGTAAACATGTGCATGCATAAAGAAGATAACGAGCACACAGGGACTTCAATACCAAGACGGATAAGCGTTGTAGTGAGTGTCCATAATGAAGAAAGAACAATTGAGAATTGCTTGAAATCTATTGTTATGCAGACTCTAAAGCCTTATGAGGTGATAGTAGTATTAGATAGGTGTGCTGACAATACTCCGTTGATCGTTGCAAAATTTCCGTATGATTTGAAAATCATTGAGAAGAACATTTCACATTGGAAAAATAGTTATACAGAGAATTTAGAGATCGCTAGAAATTACGTTAATGGCAACTTCTACGCTATAATTGACGGAGATGTGTATTTATCAAGTGATTATTTTGAAAAAACCATAAAGCTATTAGAATCGCAAGATACTGTTCTTGTTAGTGGTAGAATTGTTAACTGTGTGTGGAATCCCAATTTTCTAAGTCGAGTTTACGAATCATGGGAAAAAATTCTTATGATATCTCCATCTATTACACATTTGCTTTTTGGCTGCGCACTGATTATAAAAACTCAGTTCCTCAATGACATCGACGGGTTTAGGGACGTACCATCACCCGACACTTATGTCCATCAAAAAGCGTACTGTAGAAAGTTTAAGCTAAAATTCGCGAAGGATACTTCAGCTTTCCATTTTGATGAAAAAAAATCCCTTGGCGGAATAGTTAACAGTCAGATCGAAGATGGAAAGCGCAGAAGAGCTAGTGATCTTTCTTTCATTAGAACTGTCTTTTACGCAATTTTGAGACTCAGGCCATTTTCAGTAAGCGGTTGGCTGACTGCTTTTTGCAGAGAGGAAAAAGAAACAGAATTGCGAAGATAATGCGGTGTGTCCTCAATGACCGAGCAGTATGCGGTAACTAGAAAAACTGCTTTCTGGATTGCTAGCATCTTGAGCGTTCTCCTACTTGCAGTTCACGTATTAGCTTCCACACAGGTAACTCATTATGATACGACCGACCTGGGACTATTGACCAAGCTACCCATAACTTTTTGGATGGGGCTTTCGTGTCTTGGAATACTCCTATACATAAGCAGAAGCTCTGAACACCAAACAGTTATTGTTGCCGCTTTAATCTCTTTTTATTTGTTCGGTATACCAGTGCTGATAAGGGAGAACAAGGCGGAGTTTCTGACATTTTCTTATGAACGCTCTTCTGAAGTAATGCATTTGCTGTCTGAAGGGCATCTGGCACTTGATGACCTCAGTCCGTGGGATTTTCGTAACTGGCCTGGATTTCATTATTTTGCAGCATCTCTTTCGGCGTCCACAGGTTTACCAGCAATTGTATTCGCTGACTATTTCCCTCTATTAACAATATCTCTATTAGCCATAATGACGTATTCGATCCTTAAGTTACAATTGAACACTTTACATTCATCCTTCGGCGCGCTATGGTTTATTGGAAGTTTTTGGACGTCTCAGCACTATTTTTCTCAACAGAGCTTTGCATACGTGATATATTTCGGTATCATTCTGCTTCTAGCAAAGCTTTTCTTTATTAAGAAGAAACAAAGCATCGCATTTCCGTTGAGTATCGTCGTTTTGTTTACCGCAGCAGTTGCTTCACATCTTCTGACATCTTTCATGATTTTAGCGGGTGTAGTCGCAATATATGCTTTGTTCAAGATCTTACCTCCAAAAGTTAGAATGCGTCCTTTTTTTTCAACCGTTACGTGCATCTTGTTAGCATCTATTTTCTTCTCTTACCAGTCTTTGGTTATACATAGAAGTTTTTATGAAACTACAATGGAATTGATTGACGAAATTTCGCGACAGGAAACCCATATTTCGGCTATATCACGCGGTCGAATAATCGCTTCGACCAGTTTTCAGCTGGAATATGTGGGCACATATAGCATTACAATAATAAACACAGTTGTCGCAATATCTGCAATTTTGACAACAGTTCTAGGCCTCTTGTTCCATAAAAAAGAAACAAAAAATGATGTTTTTTGGATCGCTTGGATCACCGTAGCAGGCGTACTTGGGACATCTGTGATGTATGGAGGCGAGGCGATAGAACGTGCTTTTATGTTCATGCTCCTACCAACTTGCTATTTTTCAATAAAATTTTTGAGCAAAAAGCCTAGAATTTTGATTTTGGTTCTCATAATTCTATTTTTCATTCACATTCCAGCAGACTATTCTGCCGAGATGTATATGATGGTTCCCACAAGTGAATTTAAAGGAATGGCTTTCTACTCAGAACGTATTCCCCGTACCGCATCGGTTTTTTATTCATTGCCAATGAAATGGGGGCATTCTGTTCATAACGAATCATACGGAAAGCGATATTATGTTCCTGCGTCGTCATTGCCAAGTCATGAACTCGTTAATGAGACGACAGAAAAAGCAGATGTCATAATAACTTCAAACCGGCAGGAAAATTATTATCTATACTTTTTGGGAGTTGATCCGCTCGAACATCTCAATTTTGTTGATTACCGCAATCGAGTATACGACAATGAAGGCTTTCGCTTATATGCACGCAGTTTCTTAACCCCCAATCCCTAACAAAATGCGTGTATGTCTTCTCCATCAATTGCACTCACAAGTGTACGGTTATTCATATCATCGAAAAGAGGAGGGGCTGACGTGGCTATTCTTAAGCGGGGTGAAGGAACACGCTTTGCTGAAGAAGATGTGACGAACGAGCTTTCTGATGCAAAGATGCGTCTAGAAGATCGCGAAGGAACTGTTGATGTTACCATAGGAATTTGCGTAAGAGACAGCGAAAGGTCTATCAGAGACGCCATTGTAAGTGTGTTAGATCAGACTTTTGACAGAAAACGTATGGAAATGATAATAGTAGACGATGGTAGCAGAGACGGAACATTATCAATCATTGATGAAATTGTTTCAAAGGCTGACATAAAGGTGAAGATATACTCTACTGATGGAGCCGGTCTAGCGGTGGCGAGACAGATGGTTGTGGACAACTCGTGTGGAAATTTCATAGTCTTCGTCGACGGCGACCTGGTTCTTTCGAAGGATTATATACAGAAGCAGGTTGATGTGATGAACAAAAATCCGTTAATAGGAGTTACTGGAGGGAAAATCAAGGGTAAATTAAGCAGAAACTCGGTCGCCGAACTCGAGGACCTATCGCAATCACGTGACTATGAACTTGGAATCCACAGAAACTGGAGACAGAATCCCAAGAAATTGTGGACAGGTGCAAGCATATTTCGTCTCTCTGCTATTAGAGAAGCTGGAGGTTTTGATACAAGAATCAGAGGAGCAGCGGAAGATGCAGACATCACAGCAAGAATTAGATTGGCAGGATATTTGCTTTTTGAAAGCGAAGCTGAGTTTGAGCACGAGTTCAAGCAAACCTTGAAAGGTTTATGGAATCAATATGCTTGGTACGGATATGGAATGCATTATTGTTATCATAAGCACAAAGACTTAAGGGACTCATTTATTGTATATTTTTGGCCTGCGACGTTTGGGGGAGGCATTGTTCGTTCAATACTGTCCTTCAAGATTACACACCGGAAGATTACTTTTCTACTTCCGTTCTTTAACCTTTTTAAAGCTACAGCATGGTGGTTTGGCTTCCTTGAGGCTCATCAAGAAGGTTATGGGCATGAATACTAATAATTCCGTGATGCTTATTTTTAGATAGCACCATTCAAGGGTCTCACCTTGTGTGACCTCATAAGAAATGGATTTCTCTATCACGTTTAGATCCAAGCAATTCTCTTCCTAGCCCAGCCTGCACATCAGTTGAATTCGGGTTGAACTCGCTAGCCTACAGAGATCGGTTAATGTTTACAGTCCAATCTCACTTCTTTCTTGACAATATGTGAAATTAAGTCACGTATCTGTGAAATGAACCTATCTATCCGCGCGAAAATTCATGAATTTGAATCAGAATTGGCGGTTTCTGGTGAGTTGAAGGAGACATTAGCCCGAGATAAGCCTCGCGTAAGCATAGGCTTGCCCGTGTTTAACGGAGAGAAATACCTAAGAGAGGCATTAGTCTCGATTCTGGCGCAGACTTATACAAATTTTGAGCTGATCATTTCGGATAACGCCTCCACTGACCGCACCCCACAGATTTGCCGTGCGTATGCGGCAATGGACGGTCGCATACGTTACTATCGTAACGAAAGAAACCTCGGGGCTCCCAGGAATTTTAACCGCGTCTTTGAGTTGTCCTCTGGCGAGTACTTTAAGTGGGCTGCATATGATGATGTGCTTTCTCCTGAGTATCTGCAGAAGTGTGTTAGTGTACTTGACAAGGATCCTTCCATCGTCTTATGTCACTCTAAGACAGGTCGTATCGATGAACAAGGAGTATTAGTGGGCAACTACGATCACAAGATGAGAATTGATTCAAAAAAGCCACATGAACGTTTTGGTGACCTAATCAGCATCATGCAAAATCCGTGTTGGCCCATCTTCGGAGTAATAAGGAAGAATATACTTAGGATGACACCGCTCCATGGAAGTTACAAGGGTGAAGATGGAAATCTACTAGCGGAAATTGGCCTCTATGGTCGAATGTATGAAATTCCCGAATATCTGTTTCTCCGGAGAGACCATCCGCAAGCTTACACAAGACGGTATTGTGGAGAACGGCATTTCGGAATGTCTATGAATGATTACCGTGAGCAAATGGCTTGGTTGGCAAGCACTAGCCGGATTAACTTCACCACTTGGAAGAACTGCATTGAGTTTTTCAGGTCTGCAAGGCGTGTTCCAATAAAGTGGACCGAGCGACTGTTATGCTACGAACAAATATTTAGGTGGTTTATGAGAGAGGGGTGGAGGATTATGGGCGGTGAGTTGGAAATGTATTTTCTGCGCCGTTCAAGTTTCGGATGCAGATTGGCTTCAGTCGTAAAGACGATCCTGAGACGTACAGTGATCCCAATCATCGAGAAGGAGAGATGACATGAAGGTAGCCACTCTTTTCATGATGAAAGTAAGCAGAGCCAAGCAGGCAAGAAACGCTCACTGGAGGCCGGATTAAACGATTAGCTCCTTGGCTAGGCAATCAGACTTTCACATAGTCGGCTGGCAACAGTGACGGCAGTGCGACCGCCGCCTCGTTTCGCTTAGGGGAAACCAATGGAAACACGAAATTCGGGTTACTCAACTAGTCTGGCAAGATGTTTGAGAGATTGTTTGCCACCTAACGCCACAGATGTTAGTGTACGCGATATTCATAGCCTTAAGGAACAAGGCGCATCTTCTGTAATGTACTCATTCGTTCTCACCTACGTCTTAGAGGGTCTAAAGCAACGAAAAGACTTTGTTTTAAGAATGTACAGACAAGGACGTGAGGAAAATGGATCCAAAGAATTCGCAGTGCTCAAAGCACTCAAGAAATACAATCTTCCAGTTCCAGCTGCTTATTACTTTGAGGCAGATAATAGGATAATGGGAAAACCTTTCATGATCATGGAGAAAATTGTAGGAAAAGGCGCATCACACTACTTAAACAATGAGGTAAACGCTCAAATTATTATTGACAAAATGGCTAGAATCTTAGCAAGGGTACACAGAGTGGATCCAGATTGCATTCAAAACTCAAACGTTCTGCGAGAGCAATATGAGCTTAAACAACGGAGGTTATTGGAGATTAGGTTTTTCATTAAAAAAAGTTGCATGAATTTTTTGGGTTTTTCCCCACTTCGCCAAAGGAGATTTGTGACGGCTGTGAAGCGATTGGAGGAAGTAAAGCCAAAAAAATTTCGCCCTGCCATACTCCATTTGGACTATGAGCCTGATCATATTCTCGTTTCAAATAGACGGCTTACTATAGTGGATTGGGGAGAGGCAAGCGTAGGCGACCCCGCGTTTGACGTAGGATGGGCCTATCACAAGCTAAGACTAGGAAGAGAGATGGTCAAAGTGGATCTGGGAGAACATTTTGTGAAAAGCTATGAGGAGTATACGGGCCAAAGGTTGGTCAACCTTCAGTTTTGCAAAGATATGGCTGTTCTAGAACTTGCATGCAACTGTGGCTTGTCACCCTTTCCAATATTCACGAGATTGACGGGCAAATTCGATCATGGAAGACTTGTAGATCTCATCTTTGGAAATGTCTTTGGAAGTCTTCTGCGCGCAGTGTATTCGCACAGAAAGCAAAGAGTTATGGCTGCACATCACCTTAATACCCGGAATAACATCTATAGTAACATTGACTGGATAGCATATCTTCAGAGTTATGCTATCCAGTATTTGGAAAGAGATAGATATGGCATGCATGCAAGACTACGTGCAGAGAATAGTCATTAAGCGAAGCGCGCGTGAGTAATATGTACTTAAAGGTAAGAAATATTAACGATATACATTCGGAAGAAGAATTCGCACGTTACGTCAGAGAAAATGCCGGCTGTGAGCATGACATAGAATGGGTTATTGGAGCTCAACGAAGTAGAAAGTACTTTGAATTGCTACGCAGGCTCAATCACGACGTTTCCAATGAACTTCTCTTGGACGTAGGAAGTGGTTTCGGCGGTATATCGCTTTTCCTAAGTCAACAAACCAAAGCTGTCGTATCTATGGATGTCGATAGAGATCTTCTTAGTGTTACGCACAGGAGAGCGAAGAATGCAAGTCGCAATAACATGTTTACGTTGCGAGCCAGTGCCACCAATCTTCCAGTTAAAAATGATTGCATTGATCTCATACTGATGATAGGTGTCTTGGAGTGAATTACAATCTTACGCGAACTTTTCTTAACATTTGATGAAGATTTTGTAAACTCAAACTCAATTAATGCCTTGCAGTGCATCCTAGAAATCCTAGAAAAATAATACCTTAGGGGTCTGTTTTTTTATCACAGGACATATGGTTGAAAAGCTGTCAAGTTTCCCTGAAGTCGTCCATTCGCTTGAGCCTCATGAAGTGGGATATCACTCCTCTTCCAATTCCGTTCGACCAACTATTTCTGAATTTACAGATGTAGAATCTTACGACAAAGCCCATTCGGAATCTCGGAAGAGGGAGACTTCCCATATTGATCCATTTACCGGATAAGTCTGCGGAAAAGGTGGAATTCGCCTGCTGTGTCGTTAAGGCTAAAAAATTTGGACTAAGGTGATTGAAAACAAGAAGAACATTCGAGCTACCACATTATAGGCATTTGTCTACAGCAAGAATTAGATTTGCCGGATAACGAAGATGAGCAAAATGGGTAAGAAAACTCTGGATACTGTTGGATGTGTTACATTAATTTTGCTAGCAGGAGGCATTTCCCACCAAGGAGGATGGTTCGCGGCGTGTTTCCAGCCAACAACAAATCCGACACCTACGCCCACGCCAACTGGTTTCCAACCGCCAGATGGAAAATGTTACATTGGAGCTTGGTTAGACTCCCAGGGATATTCTTATGATGTGTTGAAACAAACAGTCACAGAATGGAAACAGAAAACAGGTAAAGGGGTTTTCATCCTTGGAATTTGGGGTGGAGGATTAGACCGGATATCTGAGAAACGTGGACGATTTCTTTCAGTTAGGCGCCTATATGAAGATGGAATCATAGGAGCTATAACCTACAATGTTGCACCGCGAACTGATGCTCGCGGAGGAAGCCAAAGCGATACAGTAACAGTTCGAGAAGTGGTTGATGGTGTATGGGATAATGAACTACGACTTCTTGCCCAAATAATTAAAGAATACGTTAATGATATACCTTTCTTCTTTGAATTCGGATCGGAGTTTAATGGCCAATGGACAGGGTACGGATCTGATGCCGGTACATTTGTTCAAGCTTGGAGAAGAGTACATGACATTTTCAGTCAAGAAGGCGTTGAGGTCGAATGGGTTTTCCAGCCTAACAATCAACCTCCAGGTCAATACCCTAAGTGGTTCCCGAATAGAAAACCTTGGAAAGAATATTATCCAGGAGATGCTTATGTTGATTGGATTGCTGTCAGCTGGCATAGTTATAGCACCTATGCGATGGGAAAGGACAAGACTATTGATCAATGGTTTAATGAAGGTGAATACCTGAAATTTGCCGCAGAGCATAACAAACCATTCATGTTTGCCGAAACTGGTCAAGATCATGTTCTGGACCCAGAGCACGCTGTTCCTTTGGATTATAAAATAATGTTCATAAATCAGCTTTTTGATTTTATGACACGAAACAATAGGATAAAGGCTTTCATTTGGTATGACCTGCCCTACACGATGAGCATTCCAGAACTACTAAACGCTTATCGTCAAGGAATCACAGATCCACGATATATCTACACACTCGACACGGCGGATGGCCCACAAGTAACATTAAGTGCTTCACCAAATAATAGCAACATTTTCCGTGTTACTGGCAATGGATTCAACACTTCAGAAACAGTTTGGCTTAGATTAGTCGCTGGTGAAACAACAGTTTTCAACTTCACAGAAACGATAGAAACCGATGAGCAAGGAAGTTTCTCAACAATTGTGATCGTTCCTACAAGCATACATGGCACTTTCAATCTGACTGCTTCGACTTCGAGTGTTAGTGTCTACACTGAATACAATGTCCCAGATTTGACAGGTCCAACAGGTCCAACAGGTCCAAAAGGCGACCCAGCAGATCCAATGATAGGGTATGGCGGAATTGGATTGGGCATAGTCGCCATAGTGCTTGCAGTGTATGCTCTGGCAAAAAAATCTTCGAACAAGAAATAGAAAGCAAACAGAGAGAGATAAAACACGCGGAAAAGTGGCTGGAAAGATTTGGAAAAAGCATTTGAAATGGGGAAGATTTCAGCGAGTGGAAGTCTCAAGCTATTTCTGGCTGTGGTCACATCTACGGCAATAATGGCTGTTGGATACGTGATCTTGGCAAGACTCCTATCGCCCGATGAGTATGGACTATACTCTATCGCTCTTATCCCTTCGCTGACGTTTGGTCTATTCCGTGACTTGGGAGTAAACTCCGCGATG
>Ga0315314_1002967_pt1 | contig 13641 bp, 10 predicted proteins | sample TDP9_MG_FD_203631 | JGI IMG/M metagenome (GOLD analysis project Ga0315314, IMG submission 203631) | Freshwater sediment microbial communities from Lake Towuti, South Sulawesi, Indonesia - TDP9 | ecosystem: Environmental > Aquatic > Freshwater > Lake > Sediment | place: Indonesia: South Sulawesi...
CAGACGAAGGTTCGCACCTCGTTCAGGAGCCGCGCCTTCGCCGACTCGAGGAGGATATACCTCATCTTCTCCGGGGGCACGAGGTCCGTCTTCCGACTGATCCTCTCGATCCCGATCTTTGCGATGGGCGTAGCCTCCCCCTCCGTCTTCGCCTCAACGAGTTCGATCTCTCCCTCTCCGATCCGCCGCAGGACCTCGACGGCGTGCTCAAGATCCATGTCCTTCTGCATCGTCTCCCTCACAGCCTCGTCGTAGATAGCCGTCCCCTCGAAGCTCTTCCCCAGCTGCTGAAGCCCTATGTTGCCTAGGTCGACCCACTTCGAGAGCGCCCCGAACTTCTTAGCCACGTGGACCATCCTCCTCTTGAAGAGACCCGTCTTGACAGCCGCCCTGACAGCCGCGTCCCGGACATCGCTTCGAGAAAGCTCTCTGAGGACTCTGACCACGTCTGCGGGTTCAACGGTCTCGAGGGCCTGTATGATGATGCGGTAGGGGTCCTGCTGAACGCCCACAGTGTGTCCGGTCTCCTCCGAGATCGCCTGCCCGACGAGGAGACCGAGGGTTCGATTGGTCAGGGAGCCGAAGTTGCAGCTGATGATAATGTAGTCATCCCACTCCTCCACAACGATCTTCCTATCGGTCGGGACCGGCTTCCGATCCTCAGCCTGCTCCACGGTCTCGACCACGGCGAGGGATATCGTATCGGGGTCAGCCGGATACTTCGCCGAGAGGGCTTTCGCTATCTCGTCGGGGCTGTCGCCGGATTCCAGCCGCTCCGCGACGAACCGCCGGATCTCCCCCACCTCTTGAGCCACATCGAACGGGACGGGTATCTCCTCCCCTATCCAGCTGGGGATCGCGCCTGTGGGGTCCTTTATCGGTCGGACGTAGATCCTGTCCCCGTAGATGCTGCTTATCCGCCACGGACTCCCCCTCACGATGAACTTGGTGCCCGGATCGCCGTACTCAGCCACGAACGCCTCGTCGAGCACCCCTACGGGCGCATCTGACACCTCGTCCACAACCAGGTACTGCTTCTCATCCGGGATCATCGAGAGGTTCTCGAAGTAGTACTCGTACATCTCCTTCCTGCCGAAGGGCTTCGTGACCATCTTATCCTCGAAGGAAGCCCAAGCCAGCCTTGGGTAGCGCGTGTGCATGTAGTTTATGACCTTGACCAGCTCCTCCTCGGTCAGCTCCCTGTACGGGTACGCCTTCCGGAAGAGATCTAGCAGCTGGCTGAACTCGGTCCTCCCCTCCTGCATGAGAACGCCGACGATCTGGTGGGTCAAGGCGTCGTACGGCTTCTCCGGAATCGAGACAGCCTCGAGATCCTCCCTCAGGGCTCGACGGGCGACCACCAGCGCCTCGAGCGTGTCGTCGGCGTCCATCGCCACGACCACGCCCTTAGCCACCCGCCCCACCTGGTGCCCGCTCCGACCAACCCTCTGGACCAGACGGGTCACCTGCCTTGGCGACATGTACTGGATGCAGAGGTCGATCCTCCCGACATCGATCCCCAGCTCCAGAGAGCTGGTGCAGACGACGCCCCTCAGGTTACCGTCCTTCAGACCCCTCTCAGCCGTGATGCGAGCCGGCTTGGCCAGAGAGCCGTGGTGGATGCTGATCGGAGAGTCCACATCCCAGACCTTGAACCGGCTAGCTAAGATCTCGGCTATGGACCGGGTGTTCGTGAAGAGGAGAACCGACTGGTGTTGCTTGATAAGGTCCATCATCACCCTCAGCCTGGACGCGACCTCGGCGTGCGTGTACAGCTTCGCTGCCAAGGCATCGTCGCCCGACTCCGGCTTCGGATAGAGGATCTTCAGCGTCATGTACCGTGCAACCGGGACCTTGACGATCTCGACGCTCCTGCCCTCTCCCACCAGGAACCGCCCAACCTTCTCCGGGCTACCGATCGTGGCGGAGAGACCGACTATCTGGAAGCCTCTACCAGCCATCCAGCGAAGCCGCTCCAGAGCCAAGGAGAGCTGGCTCCCCCGCTTGTCCTCGGCGAGCTCGTGGACCTCGTCGATCACCACCCAGCTGACAGACTGGAGGTGTCTTCTCAGCTTCCTCCCGGTCAGGATAGCCTGTAGCGTCTCGGGCGTGGTTATCAACAGGTCGGGGGGACTGAGAGCCTGCATCGTCCGCTCTCTCGTCTCGGTGTCCCCGTGCCTCACCGCGAGCTTGATGTCCAGCTCCTTGCACCACCAAGTCAACCTGTCAAGGAGATCCCGGTTCAGAGCCCTCAGCGGTGTAATGTACAGGATCTTGATGCCCGGCAGCCTCTCCGGCCTCTCCAAGTACATGCTCCAGATCGGAAGCATAGCCGCCTCGGTCTTCCCGGTTCCCGTGGGAGCGATCAGGAGGACGTTCTTCCCCTCAAGGATCGGAGGGATCGCCTCAGCCTGGGGGTCCGTGGGCGTTATGAACCCCCGCTGCTCAACAAGCCTCCGCACGGGCTTGACCAAGAGAGAGAACGGGTTCTTCTCCCCACCCATTTCCTAACCTCTGCGGGAGATAGCAAGCGACGCTCATAAAAACGTGCCGTAAGCCAGTCCTCGACAGAGACTCTGTCCGAGACGGAAAAGCTGTAATTAGCCCGTGCTCAGACCTAATCCCAAGATGCCATTGAAGCCGAAAAGGGGAACAATCGTACTAGCGGTCATCTGGCTTTCATACTTCGGACTCTACCTGAACCGACGGAACATCTCTACAGCCCTCCCGACCCTGATGGCTGATATGCACCTGAACCACACGGAGGCAGGGCTCCTCATCACAGCCTTCTTCGCGGCTTACGCCCTCCTTCAAGTCCCGTCAGGGTGGCTAGCGGACAGGCTTGGAGGCAAGACGGTAATCCTATGCGGAAACATCGTAACCGTTCTCTCAGGCTTCGTCTCAGGGCTCTCCACATCATACCCGGTAATGCTCCTCAGCCGCATAGCAGGAGGAGCGGGTCAGAGCGCGAGCTGGCCCTCAAGCACCAAGCTTACGACAGAGTGGTTTAGGGACAGAATAGGGTTCGCCATCGGAGTGCTCAGCACCTCCGTCTCGGTCGGATCCTCCGTCGCTCTCATCCTAGCCGGCTATCTTCTCCATCTCTACGACTGGAGGACCGTCTTCTTCGTACCTGCAGCGATCCTAGCCGCCCTGACCGTGGCAACTCAGGTGCTTGTGAAGGAAAAACCGAGGGGAGAGAACTCCTTAGTCCAAGCCCGATCTGGGGCTCACAGATTCTCCAGACCCGTGTTCAAAGACACGACCATGAGAAAGTACGCAGCCTCATACCTCTTCTGGAAGTACGGTTTCGAAGGCATTTTCTACTGGCTCCCAGCGTTCCTGGTGGAGACGTTCGGAGCCTCCATCGAGGAGGCGAGCAGCGTCGCTGGTGTAATCCTCTTCACCGGATTGATCTCCTCGCCCATAGGAGGATGGATCTGCGACAGAGTGAGTCGCAGAGAGTATGTCGTCGCCATCTCGCTCGTTCCGATAACCTTTCTCCTGACCATCCTCTCATCGACGCGAGACTTCTCCCACGCCACGTGGCTGATCCTCGTGATCGGGATTCTCTTTCAGCTCTCCGGAGGCGTCTACTTCGTCATACCCTCCGACCGACTCGGACCAGACAAAGCAGGCTTGGGAACGGGCTTCATAAACTTCGGAGGACAGATCGGCACGTTCCTCTCCCCCTGGATAACCGGCCTCCTCGTAGACGCCTACCACAGCTACTCCCCCGCTCTTCTGACGTTCGCCCTCGCAGCGGCTCTGGGAATCGCTGTGACCCTTATCCCTGGGAAAAGCGGGGAGCCGCCAGCTCCCATTTAAAAAGCTTTTTATTTCATGAGAAAGCCCATGGGCTCATGGAGGGAAATAGGTGCCAAAGTGCCCCAAGTGTGGGACAGAGGGCAAGCAAGTGAAGACTTGGACGATGGCTGGGAGGCCCGACAAGAAAGGCGAAAGAATGCAGCTCAATATAGGCCTCTACAACTGCCCCAAGTGCAAGAAGACTTTCCGATCAGTCCTTGGAAAGAAGAAGGTAAAGTAGCCTAGATTCGACTCCTTCCTTTTTTTCTTGATCACGCCCTCAGAGGCTCGAGGCTCTCCCGAGCAGGTTCCTCCCGGTTGGAAGAAGCTCGATGACGTAGATGTCCCTCGCCTCCAAGCCTGCAAGCTTCTTTATAACCGCCTCAACCACGTCTCTCAAGCCATCACTGCCCAGATCCCTCGCGGACACGCCACCGTTTGGAACGTCGAGAAACAGCTGGACACCGAAGGGCTGACCCACGCTCAGCCTCCTCTTTGACCTCTTGAACGTCTTTACGTCCTCCGCGGTGAGGTAACCAGCCTCAACATACCCTATCCGCTTGCCGTCCTTGAGGATATCATGGAGGGTCTTGTACCCTGGCTTCGAGCCATGAAGGGGGTCTGAGATATCGATCATCTGGATACCGAGAAGCAAGTTAGCCGTTCGGGGTAGAAAAGCCTAACCTCGGACAAGTTCCTAGGCAATATGAGATGAATAGACCATCAGGATTCCTAGGGCTGGAAAGGCAAAGACGAGATGGCTGCTCTAAGAACCTCGACGCTTTTGAGGAACAAGCCCCTCTCCTCGTCGGTCAGTTTCAGCTCGATTATCTTCTTCACTCCACCACGCCCAAGAACGACTGGAACCCCGATGCAGACTCCATCAACTCCATACTCGCCAGACAGGTACACCGAAGCCGGGGCGACCAGCCTCCTATCCTTGACTACAGCCTCCACCATGAGAGTCGCACAGGCAGCTGGACCGTAGAACGTTCCACCTTTGAGAGCGATAACCTCTCCACCCCCCTTCCGCGTCCTCTCTCCAACTTCACTCAGCTGAGCCTGGGGCATCAACTCAGTCACAGACACGCCCGAGACCGTGGCAAACCGGTGAAGCAGGACCATCGAATCCCCGTGCTCCCCGATGACCAACCCCTGAACAGACAAAGGCGAGACGCCTAGTGCCTGGGCTAGGAAGTACCTGTATCTGGCTACATCCAGAATTCCGCCCATGCCAAGAACCCTAGACCGCTCAAAACCAGTCGCCTTCAGTGCAGCGTACGTCATGACATCGAGCGGGTTAGTGATGACAAGCACCACCGCCTCGGGACAAAATCTCGCTATCTTCTTCGCCAACTCTGTCATCGTCTTGGAGTTCTGCTCTAGCAAGGCAAGGCGCGAGACCCCTGGACCACGAGGCACACCCGCCGTGACCACCACGACCTCCGACCCCGACATAGCCTCCAGATCGTTCGATCCAGTTACGCGCGCGTCGATCCCGTAGGCGGCGGCCATATGACCAATATCCAGAGCCTCACCCTGAGGCAGGCTCCGGACGACGTCCACAAGAGTCAGATCGTCCAGCTGGCGGGTGACCAGGTGCTCAGCGACGGTCTTTCCAACCCTCCCACACCCAACGACTGTGATCAAACCCTTCCCTCCACGACCCATGGACAAAATGTCAAGCCCAAGCCCTTAAGCCTTAAAGGGAAGGGGCAGGAGCGATCGTCTTCCTGGAGGTCACGCCCGAGTGGAGCGCACCCCACGGCGTCTGGAGGGTGAGGGAGATCTGCAGCAGAGCACTCTCCAGACCCCGGATCGGTTCAACCTGCTCAGAGATGCGACGGAAAGATGTTCAAGAATCCTATCAACCCCCATCGAGAGATGGATGGCTAACAGCAAGATTGCGGCACACCACAAGACTCAGAGAACTCTCCTCCAGTTCGAGTGAACCCCGCTGGGTTTTAAGACTAGTTCCGGACAAAACTCCAAAGCCGGAAGGGCGATAATGACCAAAGAAAGGAAATCCGACCCGGCTCCCGAATACAAGAGACTGGTCAAGCCCATCGTACTAGTCTGCCTCGTAGTGGCCGTCACGTACGGGTGGATGTATCCCCTCAGATTCGCCTTGAACACCGAGAACCCTCTGGTCGTTGTGATCTCCGAGAGCATGGAACCGAACCTCCGCGTAGGCGACCTCTGCCTCGTGAGGGGGGTAGATCAGCCCCAGACCCTGCAGAAGGGGGATATCATCGTCTTCCAAAGCCCGAGAGAGCTGAACAAGCTGATAATCCACCGCGTGAACGACATCACACAGATCGATGGGCAGTGGTACTTCCAGACAAAAGGCGACAACAACCAAACCAACCCAGTCCCCGACGACTTCAGACCATACACCCTCAACGGATGGGTGCCATTCTACAGCATAACCGGAAAGGTCGAAGGATGGGTCTCCTACATAGGACACGCGTTCATCGAACTCCAGAAGCCCATCGGACCCATACTGGTCGGAGACGCCCTGCGCATCGCGCTCATAGTCGCCTACCTGGCTCTCGAGTACTTCCGACCGGAGAAGCGAGCCTGAGTAAGCCTTTATAAACAGGGGAAGCACCTCGGATTAAATCCGAGGAGTTTTCCATGCCCAGAACGAAGGCCACCGTGAACATCGAGAACGTCGTAGCCTCCGCCACCATGAGCCAAGCCATCGACCTGAACGCGGTCGTCAAGGCGTTCCCCGGTGTCGAGTACCGCCCCGAACAGTTCCCAGGCCTCGTCTTCAGGCTGAAAAAGCCGAAGACCGCCACCCTCATCTTCAACTCAGGCAAGATGGTCTGCACAGGGGCGAAGTCCGAGGGCCAAGCCAAAAAAGCCGTCAACAGGGTCGTGCAGGAGCTCAAGGACAACGGCATGGTCATCGTGGGAAAACCATCGATCCAGATACAGAACATCGTAGCCTCAGCAAGCCTGGGCGGAAAAGTGGACCTAGAGAAGTCGGCGTACTCGCTAGGAAGGACCATGTACGAGCCGGAGCAGTTCCCGGGCCTCATCTACCGGATGGACGAGCCGAAGGTTGTCATCCTCCTCTTCGCCAGCGGCAAGCTCGTCTGCACAGGAGCCAAGAGGGAAGAAGAGGTGTACGCGGCTGTCAACAAGCTCCACGAGAAGCTTGAGGTGGACAACCTCATATTCTACGGCTAGCTCCCCTGGCGGCTCTCACCAAAACACTTTTTGAGCGGGACTCCGACTACCAGCCAGTAGAAGAAGATGGGAGAGGCCAAGGGTGCACACGTGCTAGCAGCCTACCTACTGCTCACCCTTCTCCTCGCCCCCGCCTCGGGCGCGGCGCAGTCATTTGAGATACGCCCCTCCACACTTCAGATCTACAGGGAGGATACGCTGAGGATAGTCTACACCGGCAAGACGCAGGCTGTGACCGTCACACACACCCCGCCAACCGGGTTCGCGATGAACACAGAGGGACGCCTGAACTCCACCGGGGCTGAGGGAATGATCGACCTAACCCCAGACAACGCAACCGAGGGCGTCTACCAGTACAACCTCACCTTCCTCTCCGGCGGTCCATACACAATAGCCGTGGCGATCATGAGGTACAACGAAACGACCACCTACGTCAAGGAGATGTCGGGTACCGTGCCGCAAACCGTGAAGATACTGAGAAGCATAAGGGAGCCAGTAGCCGAGTACCTGTGCCCAGCAAGCGTCGCTGTCCAAGTCAGCCTCTCGATTCAGATACTAACACGAGCCCCAGCCCAGACCACGCCATCTTTGATCAGTACCCTCACCACCCTTCCGAGAGTTCCGGAATGGACAATCGGACTATACACAGCGACCCTCGCACCATTCTTCGGAATAGCACTTCTGAACATCCGCGACCTGAGAAAGGCTAGAAAGGTCGTCTGGACTCACAGGTATTCGGCAGCCGTGATGCTTCGCCATCTACTCTACGGTCTCACGCTCACCTTCTTCATACTCGGAGCCATATTCCTGGCTACACTAATCGGAGGCGTGATCCTCAGAATAGTTCCGATTCAGGGGTGGGTTTCGATCTGGACACTCCTCGCGTCAGCCCTCCTCATTGTTCCACTAGGGATCGCGTACGGTCTCGCCAGGCGCAGCGGAATATACGACGACCTAGACGGAATTGGATAACTCAAAACCCTGGGGTGTGCCAAGAGTCGAGTCCGCCCAGATCGAGCCTGTGGGCAGCACCAAAACCCTTTTTGGAGCGGGTGAGTCATGCACCGTGGACACTCAGGGTTGAGTAGAACCTCGAAACGCGCACTGACTAACGTTCTCATAGTAGTAACGCTCGCGCTTTCCCTCATGTCTCCAGCGTACGCCTCGCTTGAATTCCATCCGGCCACGGTAATCGTCTCCAAGAGCGATCAGGTGAAACTCAGCTACATCGGCAGGAGCGAGGTAGCCATAGCCATCGAAACACCGCCTACAGGATTCAGCGTGCTTCGTGAGCCCCCCCACACCTCCGCCACAGGAGTGGTGAACATATTCCCTGAGAACGCCGCCGAGGGAACATACGAGTACAGAATCGTCTTCTACTCAAGCTCCCCGTACACCCTCATCCTATCGGTGCTGAAGTACAACGATACAACCCCACAAATAACGGAGTACGGCATCCAAGAGTACAAAACTGGATACCTCACCACGGAGCTAATCAGCGAGCTGAATTGCCTTGAGGGGGGGACCATCCAAGTGAACGTCTCGGTGCAGGTCATTCAGCCGAAAACTGGAGCAACTGCCTCCACAATCACCCTCGCAACCCTCCCAACCACACCTGGATGGCTGGTTTTGGTCTTCGCGGTCGCCTTATCCGTCTTCCTAACAACCGGCATCCTGAGCATCCTCGACCTTCCTAAGGCGAGAAAAGGTGTATGGAATCTCAGACAGATGGTTGCTGCTTTGTTGATCAAGCACATCTTCTTCGGACTCACTCTCGCCTTTCTAGCCGTGGCAGTGACACTGCTGGGAAGCTCTCTGGGAGCCTTACTCATCGCAGGTTCCACGGTTCAGGTCGGGGTCATAGTTTGGACGCTGATAATCTCGGCTCTTCCGCTCCTGCTATTCGGAGTCCTCTACAGAATTGCAAGAGGGATGGGCTGGTACGATCTGCTCGAGGAAGGAGGTTAGGCACACGAAAAATGAGACTGATTCCTATATTGAAGACAGCAGCCTCAAGGAGCCATCCCCCTGGTGGATTAGCCACCCGAAGCTTCGCAAGGCCTTGGTCATCCCCCTGTATATGACAACCCCGGGCTACCGGAGATGGCGCCATGAGAAGCTCACTCCAAGAGAGCTCCTCAGAATGAGGCGCGACCTAGATCACAGGCTCCCCAAGACGAGAGACCAGCTCATCGGAAGGGACAAGGAATACCAGCTCATCATGACCGGCGTCATGTACTACGTCATAAGAGATCCCTACACGAGAAGCCTCTTCAAGAACAGCCCTCCACCGAAGTTCTTTATCCTAAAGGGCACAACGGGCACGGGGAAGTCCCTCCTCGCAGACATATGCATGAGAGACGCGGCTCAAGAAGGGATCGAGAGGAGCCTGAACGTCCAAGCCTATTCCATACACGGCTCCGAGATCTTCAACCCATACTACGGCCAGTCCGCCAGAAACCTCGCGGCCATCTTCAAGAGAGCAACCAACACGCCGAGCGTCCTCTTCTTCGACGAGTTCCAAACCTTCGGCCTCAAGACGGGAAGGGACGACGTCTGGGCCCAGCGGGAGGACATCAGGGTTCAAGACACTTTCATCAACAAGCTGAATAAGCTTCTCGAGTCCGACTGCAGGACCATAGTCTTGGTCGCAACGAACATGTACGAGAACATCCGCGAGGATTTGAGAAGACGAGGCTTTTCGATCGACCTGGACCAGAACGTAACCCCGGAGATGCTCTTGGCGGTCCTCATGGCCGAGCTGAACAAGAACGGCTGGACCTACCTCGACCCGAGGGAGGTCATGTCAACCCTGGAGAAGGCGGTGAGCGCCTACCGCCAGACCCAGCTAACCCCCTTCGACGTAGTCGACGCGTGCAACAAGGTAAGAAACCGCAAGATCGAGCCCATACGCGAAAGCCTGTTCAAGAAAGATGAGCAGAGACCAGACCAGCACGAGTACACGGTGACGATCGAGGACTTCAAGATCGCCTCCCGGGAGCTCAGGGGGTACGTGGAGCAGGAGAAGAGCAGCGAGGTGATGAGCGCCGTCCTCAAGATAAGACCATCCATAACCTACAACGACGTGGGAGGTCTGTTCTCGGTAAAGGAGAGGATATTCAAGACGATCTCCCTCAGCCTCCGGTCGGACCTAGCCGCGAGGATGGGATGGGTTCCGCCGAAGGGGGTCATCCTCTGGGGGGAGCCGGGCTGCGGCAAGACTCACATCTCCAAGGCGATAGCCCGGGAGAACGACGCCTCCTTCTTCTATGCCCCCGCCGCCCAGCTCCTGATAAACGCGAAGTGGATCGGGGAGCCGGAGAAGAACGTGAAGGACCTGTTCTCCATGGCTAGGAGAGCCGCGCCTAGCATAATCTTCTTCGACGAGTTCGACATCATCGCCGGCAAGCGGCGTGGTGACCCGGTTGGAGACAAGATCACCGCCCAGATCCTCACCGAGCTTGACGGTCTTCAGCCGCTCGAGAACGTGATGGTGATCGCCGCGACGAACCGGATCGAGATGATCGACGAGGCTATTGTGAACCGGTTCGAGCCGAACATACTGGAGATACCCCTGCCCAAGAACGACGAAGAGCGAGCCGACATAGTCAACATCCATCTACGCCAGTACCTCCCCCACCTCGAAACAGAAGTGACCACAGAGATGGTGCTCGCCGTCTTCAAGAGGTTCCGCCTGGTCTCTCCACGGGTCGTGGCTGAAGTGATCCGAGAAGCCAACAGACTCAGGGTGCAGGAGATAGTGGCTGGTCAGGAGCTCGCCAACGCGGAGAGATCCACCGACCCAAGCCGGAGGACAAACGCCCAGAAGATGTACCGAGACGACTTGGAACGCCTATTCGGAATGCTCGAGGATGAAAAAAGGCTAGGAAAAGAGCCGATCAACCTGCAATCCATCGACAGCTCGAACTACAAGATACGACTTGCGCACTTTGGGAGAGCCGCGGAGATGCTTGAACAGGAGGCTGACCGGGAGCTCATGGACGCCCAGGAGAGCCTCATCCGCGAGACCCCGGGGAGCGGTGTCGCAAACGGTGCTGGAACCGACCCACAGGGAAGAAGGGGACTCATACTCATCGTCGAGTGTGTCGCAAACCCGCACGGCTCGGGCAGGGTGAACGTCACAGGAGCATCGAAGACCGCGGTTCTCGCCCCCGCAACAACTGTGGAGGACGTTAGCGTGGTCGAGAGCGCCTCGAACGCGGCCGAGTACATCCGAGAGTACATCCGCAGGAAAGCCGCCGTGGATCTTTCGAGGTGCGACTTCACGTTCCAGGTCATAAGCCCTCTCGAAGGAGCCTCAGGCATGGGTGTAAGCGGACCCAGCCTCGGACTCACATTCAGCGTGGCAGCGATCTCACAGCTCGCCGACCTCCCCGCAGACCCGAGCGTCGTGATGACAGGGAAGGTCGACATAAAGGGAAACGTCGGACCCATCGGAGGAGTTGGCTGGCGCGGCGCAGGCAAGTTCCTCGCAGCCAGTCGAGCTCGGAGGATCAGAATCAAGAGGTTCTTGATACCCACATGGAACTTCGAGCGAGCCACCGACGAGGTCGAGGTACTCCGCGAAGAGGGCATTCGGGTGATCCCAGTCCAGAGACAGGTCGAGGCTTGGAGAGAAGCTCTGAACGCAAGCGAGGACGATATACTAACAAAACTGCTCTCTAGAATTCAGCACACGACCCCATTAACCCCTCGAACTTGAACTCGGACTGCTACACAGCTGGATTAGGAAGAAGCTCTAGCCAGAGGTGTGTACAGGTCGCATCTACCAACCCAGCGCTAGACCATCGCCCCTCGGATCAGCCCAGCCTGAGAGCACACGAGTCTCGGGGTCGACAGTTATTCCCTGAGCCGTGCCCATGATCTCCGAGAAGTCGTCGACAACCCTCACCTTATGACCCTTCTTCGCGAGCTCCGAGCGGACTTTGGCTCCTATTCTTTGTTCGACGGAGAGAGTGTCGGGCGGGTCTTCGAGAACCCTCTTCCCGCTCAACCACCTCGGCGCCTCGATCGCCTCCTGGATGTCCAACCCGAAGTCGATAATACCGGTAATCATCTGCAGCTGCGTCTGAGGCTGGCCGTCGGCCCCCGAGGTGCCGAGAACCGCGAAGAGCTCATTATTCCTGAACATCATCGCGGGGATGAGAGTGTGCATCGTCCGCTTTCGCGGCTCAATACGATTGGCGTGTTCGGGGTTGAGGGAGAAGTAGGCACCCCGATTGTGCAGCACGATCCCGGTACCGTCAACCGTCATTCCCGACCCGAAGGAGTAGTAGATGCTCTGAATAAGCGAGACCGCGTTCCCCTCCCCATCCACAACCGCGAGGTATATGGTGTCACCCGCCACGCTCCCATGTGGAAACTCCTTCGCGGCGCGAGACTGAGCGATCTTCCGCCTTCTCCTCGCAGCGTATGACTTCGATATCAGGCTCTCAATCGGGGCCTTGACGAAGTCAGGGTCTGAGACATACTCATTCCTGTCTGCGAACGCTAGCTTCTTCGCCTCGACGAGGAGATGTATGCACTCCGCAGACCGGCAACCGAGCGAGGCGAGATCATACCCCTCAACCAGATTGAGCTCGATCAGAACGGTCAAGCCCTGAGTGTTCGGCGGCATCTCGTAGACTCGGTACCCGCGATAAGTTGTTGAGATAGGCTCCACCCACGTGGAGCTGTGGGAGTTGAAGTCCTTCTCGCTGAGAAGGCCGTCCTGTCTCTGAGAGAACTCCACGATCGCCTTCGTCAACTCCCCGTTGTAGAAGACATCTCTCCCCTTCTCAGCGATCAGTCTGAGGGTCTTGGCAAGCTCCGCCTGAACCAGCATGTCACCCTCCCGGAGGGCTCGCCCGTCTCTCAGGAAGGTCTTGGCTGATGCAGGGCGGCTTGATAGGGCTGGAAGGGCTTCGGAGGTCCGCTTGCTCAGCTTGGCGGTTACCGGAACACCCTGCCGCGCATAACGGATCGCGGGCTCCAGCAATCTCCGAAGGCTCATGCTGCCATATTTCTGATTGACCGTGAACCAGCCGTCAACACACCCCGGAACTGTGACGGGCAGTATCCCCCTAGCAGGAATGCTCTCGAGACCACGTGACTTGAAGAAGCCGATCTCCGCCCGGGCGGGCGCCCTACCGCTCGCGTTCAGACCCACGAGCCTCCTCGACCCAGCGTCGTAGATCAGGAAGAAGGCGTCGCCGCCCACACCGCACATGTGCGGGTAGACGACGTTCAGAGCCGCGTTCGTCGCGATCGCGGCGTCAACCGCATTTCCTCCGCTCATCAAAACCCTCAATCCAGCGTTTGAGGCGAGGTAGTGGGGGGAGGATACCATGCCGTTTCTACAGCGGATAGACGGACGCTTCAACAGGCATCAACTCCTTAGACGATCGGATGGTTCAGCCGGGCAGGACCTTCTCGACGACGTCGAGCGCGTACTCGACGTCCTCGCGCTCTATCCCCCAGTGTGTGACCATCCGCATCAGCTTCTCGCTGAAACTAATCGCCTTCACTCCCCGCTCGTTCAGCTTGGAGATTAGCTGCTTTGTGTTCATGCCCGTGCCGGATATGTCGAAGACGACGATGTTCGTCTGGACCGTCTTCATGTTTACCGAGATCCCC
>Ga0315314_1002968_pt1 | contig 13639 bp, 11 predicted proteins | sample TDP9_MG_FD_203631 | JGI IMG/M metagenome (GOLD analysis project Ga0315314, IMG submission 203631) | Freshwater sediment microbial communities from Lake Towuti, South Sulawesi, Indonesia - TDP9 | ecosystem: Environmental > Aquatic > Freshwater > Lake > Sediment | place: Indonesia: South Sulawesi...
ACGGAACTCAGATCCCCGAGTTCGCTCCAGCCAATGGCGATGTAGCCAAGCTCAAATTTCTCAAACAGGTAACCCCCTTCGCCTGCGCGTACCATCCAAAAACCTGCCATTTTTAATCACACTCCTTATTGTCCTGATCAAAAGGATTTTCGCATAACACCTTCACAATTTTAACACTTTCTTTTCTCCTGTCAATAGGCAAAGATTCATCGAATGGAGGTCGCAAATGAACACCGGAAAGGATATATACGCTGAGGTTACAGACAAGATAATATCTCAACTCGAATCAGGGACTATCCCCTGGCGCAAGCCATGGAACGCTGCATCAGCTAACTACGTCAGCAAGAAGCCTTATCGCGGTGTAAACGTCTGGCTGCTGGACAGTGACTACAGGTCGCCATACTGGTTAACCTTCCGGCAGGCAAAGAAGCTGGGTGGGTACATCAGGAAAGGTGAGAAGGGGACGAAGGTGGTGTTCTGGAAGGTACTGGAGAAGGAATCCACTGACGGTGATACTGGTAAAATAGAAACCAAGCGGTTCCCCATACTGAGATACTACACGGTGTTCAATATCGAGCAGTGTGAAGGGATAGACATAGAGATAGCACCTATTGAGCCGATAGCATCAGCAGAGAAGATCATCGCCGACTATGAGAATCCGCCAGTCCTGATGTTTGGCGGAAACAGAGCATCATATAACCCAGCACAGGATACGGTACACATGCCAGTGAGAGAGACGTTCAAATCGCCGGCGGAATACTACAGCACCATGTTCCATGAGCATATCCACAGCACCGGGCATAGCTCTCGTTTGAACCGTGAGAGCATAAAGGATATGAGGTTTGGTTCAGATACCTACAGCGAAGAGGAGCTGATAGCGGAGATGGGCAGCTCATTCCTATGCGCTATGAGCTGCACTGAGTTGATAGCTAAGACCCTCGAGAACAGCGCTGCTTACATCGAGCACTGGCGGTCAAGGCTTGACAAGGATAAGCGATTGATAATCAAGGCATCCAGCCAGGCGCAGAAGGCAGCGGATTGGATAATAGGGAGAAGGGATATTGATGCATCTTAACCTGCCGCTATGTCCCGGGAAGCTTTATCTTTCCAGTCAGGACATCTATTGCCAGTTCAATGTCACTTTTCTCCAGGATCCTGTTAATAGTTCCTTCTCTAAGCTCCGCCGCTAAGGAAAGTATCTGCTGGCACACCTTCACCAGTTGCTCCACTTGCCCGGTCAGCCTTTCCACTTCCTGCCGCTGGCTCGCATTCAGCTTGCCTTTCTTCCAGCGGGAGAGCTGCTCATGGAAAAGCGCGGTGTCCTCCAGTTCCGTAATGTAGATGCTGATAGCGCGGTCAACAGTTGCGTCATCCAGCAGATACGGCTCTTCCCTGGCTTGCAGGAGAGTCTCATAGTTCTCCTGCGTGTCATGAAGCATCCCGTCGATTACGAAAGCGATCATGGGCAATGCGCTGATGGGCTGCCAGTTAGGTGTTCTGTCATCTTCCATGTCTTCAGATTCCTTTCCATTCCTTCACAAAATCATCCTGGCGCAGATAGGGCGTGTTTCTATGTTGACTCTCCCTTTCAGTGTGACTATCTGGCGACGTTGAGCCATATCATACCTCACTGACTTCGAGGGGTCAACACAGAATTTGATTACTATGCTTCATTTTCGGAAAGGTGGTTGCTATGCAACATGACCTGTTTAACAAGGACGGCGGCAAAGGAGGTAAGCTAACCGGCAACGTCACAGAAGATATGCTGGATTCCAGCAGATCAGTGCTCCAGCCATACATGGGCAGGGGGACTAAGGGGTTGCAGCAATTCTTCAGCCCACCGGAAGCCGCTGAACTGGTTCACAGGGTATTCGGCGATGCAGCGGTGGTGGACTTAACCGCTGGAAATGGATCGCTCATATCAAAGTTTCCCCGGGATCACAGGTTCGGCATCGAGATCGATCCCGATCAGGCCAGGGCTGGATATACCGCGATTGTAGGGGATATACAGAAGGTATACCCACTGCTGCGACAGGTGGGGTTCAAGGCCGATGCTATAGCCATCAACCCACCATTCGGATTGCGATGGTACGATGCTAAGTATGGAGAGATGAACTCCACTGCCCTCTGTTACCTGTATGCCGTGTCGCTGCTCAGTGGTTATGGTCAAGGTGCGCTCATAGCTGGAGCGGAGAGGTTCGACAGGGAGATCCTGACCAGAGATGAAGGTAAGCTGTTCTATGCTGTCATTCAATGCGATGACCTCTTCGATGGTGTGGAGATCTCATCCGTGATCGCCTTCTTCACTGATCGGGTATGTGATAGCCCTCGCAGGTGGAAGCTGGATAGGCGACAACTACCTGACAAAGCTGATGAGATCATCGATCTCAGAAAGCAGGTCAAACCTTATGTATCTACGTATGCCTCCGAAGTGCAACTGGAGCAGATGACCCAGCTATGGGAGGCCATACAGGAGGAGTACCACCAGAGGCATAAGCAGGAGCAGAAAGCCAGATACTCCATCACCAGAGCAGGCAACAAGCTCTCTGTGAAATTGTCTCCCTATGCTCAATTGGCCCTTCAGGGTCAGTCCATGCTGTCCACGGTGAAGTCGCTGCATAATCAAGCTATAGCTTACCTGGCTCTAAACCGGAGGGAATGGCAGGATCTGTTAGCTCTGGAAGATGATGGCTTCATTACCATCGACCCAGCTCTGAAGGATGCTGCTATAGAGGTGTTGAAAGGAGCGGACAAGCAGATATGCCCGTTGTATCCTATAAAGCCACAGCAGAGGTTGGGGTTCCTGGAGCACGTGGATAGCATAGAATGCTGCCAAACGGACCTTGGACGTGGGTTCGTGGCAGGGGAACTCTATCCTGTGTCAGCGCGCTCACAGGTCACATCCTCCAGGTATACGGAGTCAAAGCTCAACAAGGATGGGGAGCTGGAGGAAGTGGAGAAGCTGAAGGAGTGGAAGGTGCTGAATATCCGAATAGGAAACCACGAGTTCACTGAGTCCTCACAGGATATTCAATACATCGTAGACCACTTCAAGCTGCCGGATCCCGGGGATGTGGCGTCCAGATTCCCGGAGGATATGGAAGCTATGCTATCAATTCTAACTGAGATAGAAGCTGAATACGGCGATGGTCGATGGCGGTTCAGGAAGTTTCAGAGAGAGGACATCGCGAGGTTGCTCCTGAAGGGTGGAGGTCTATTGTCATGGGAACAGGGATTGGGAAAGACGCTTGGTGGATTGGCGTTCGCTCATGCTGTGGTCAAGATGGGCGCTGAGGATAAGGCGTTGTTCATTGTCCCACAGGACCTGGTGCCACAATGGCGGCGTGAGGCCCGGAGGTTCTTTGGCAAGGAGCTAATCCTCATCAGGGACATAGCTCAAGCTAGAAGAGCCAGGGATCATCTGAGGGATGGTGGAGCAGGATGGTACATAACGTATTACGAGGCCATATCCCGCAATGGAAGGAGATTCGAGTTGTACCCCCACTGCATGTACTGTCATCGCAACCCGAAGGCAAGAAAAGAGGTGTACGACTACCAGACAGGGGAATATATCATATCGCCAGATTATACAGAGCTTGACTCATCGGAGTTCTGCCCTCAGTGCGCTGAGCCAGCGCAACATGGCAGGTGGTATCCAAGGAGAGGGATCTGCGAAGCATGTGGGTATCGGTATATCAAGCTCAAGGTTAAGCCAGCGTATTCTCATCTGACCACTGCCTTTAAGAAGGGCATTGTAGTGATAGATGAAGGCACGAAGATGAAATCCGACGACTCCCTGATGTCGCTATCCATCAGAGGTATCAGAGCGAGGTTCAGATTGCTGCTGACTGGCACACCTATCAAGAATTACATACCAGACGCCTTCTGGCTGCTGTGGTGGGCGTTGGGCAACAGGAGCGTCAAGTTCCCGTTTGATTATCAGGGAGGTTACACCAAGTTCGCCAGGGAGTTCGCCGTAGCGGAATATACGCTTGATGAATGGGGCAGCAAACGAGGCTCTGGAAAGATACTCCCGGAGGTCGCTAACCTATCAGTTCTGTGGCGATTGCTATGTTCCAGTATCATCAGAAGACGGAAAGAAGAGACCGGTGAGCCGCTTGTGCCCAGGAAGCTGGTGCCGGTGATATGTCCTCTGGGGGAACGGCAGGTAAGGATGTATAGCGACTGGCTTGATGGGTTCACCAGATACTTCATAGACACCCATCCTGATTTACCTATCTGCGATTATCCGAGTGTGGTTGAGAGGTCATCGGCAATACTTGGCCAGTTCTGGAAGCTGGAGTTCTCATCGGTATTGCCAGAGGCTGAGCCTGATGGATATTACCCTAGAGGCTCCAACTGGACCCCATCCAACCTGAAGGTGCTGGAGCTGGCGGCGGAACATGCCAGAAATGGTGACAAGGTGCTCATAGGCTCAAGCCTGATGGCTTATGGCCCATGGGTAGCAGGACATCTCAACAGGAAGGGCATCAGCGCTGTCCACGTCACAGAAGAGAGCGAAGGCAGAATCCATACGAAATCCCCTGCTAAGAGGGCAGCGGCAGTCTATGGGTTCAGGACTGATCGGGCAAGTGTCCTGTGCGCTTCCATCTACTCCATGAAGCTAGGACACAATCTGGATGTGGCCAACGTTGTTATCCTGCGTGGGTTGCCCTGGGACTATAGCTCATTTGATCAGTTCATCGCCAGGGTTCACAGGCTCACATCCAGGAGACCGGTTACTATCTACGTTGTCATGGCAGAGGGCACAATAGACGAACGCAAGTGGGAGCTGATAAACCAGAAGGGCGCTGCATCACAACTTGCGCTGGACGGTACGCTGTACCATCAGGATACGGAACAGATAGACCTTCAGCAGATATTGGATGAACTGAAGCAGAAAGGCATATCATCGGGATCCGCTATCCCCGAAGAGCAGATCCGCTTGCAGTGGTACCCATCGTCAGAAGAACACGACCAGGACGATTGGAACGTGGCTGACACAAGCAAGGCAGAGCAGTTGCACCTATTCTAACCCAGCCTAATTCACAATCCCTGAACTCCAGACCAACAGATAACAACCAACTACAGGAGGAGGCCCTCACTATGTCTATAAGAGCGCCACCGCGTCCGTATGTTCTACCAAATCAGCGATGTATAGATTCAGATCAAACTTCAACCTGATAAGAGAAGAGAGGATCAAGCAATGGATAAAGAAATCAGAGAGATTCTAGAAAGAGAGTTTCAACCGTCACAGATAAAGCGCAGGAGAGGCCCTTCCGGGGAGCTCGATTACGTGGAGACAGCGGACGTTATACGCAGACTGAACCAGGCGTTTGAGGGCGAGTGGTCATTTGAGATAGTCCAGCACCAACAGCTTTTCGACGAGATGGTGGTGCTGGGCAGGCTCACTGCTGGTGGAGTGTCCAAGATGCAGTTTGGCAATCATCACGTCACCAAAGCAAAGAAGGATGGCGCCATGGTGAACATCGGCTTCGACTTGAAAGCCGCTGCCAGCGATTGCCTCAAGAAATGCGCCACTGCCCTTGGAGTGGCTCTGCACCTGTATTCCGAGGCCGTATCTGACGAGCCAGAGGAGCCTGTGGACAGGAACGCCATGACGCCCAGCGAATCAAGTGAGACCATAAGCAAGGAGAAGCTATCGGAGATAAAGCAGCTCAGGACGAAGCTGAACTGGACACCGGAACAGGCGATGGATCACGCTGAAAGGTTATTTGGCACCAGGGACATCACCAAGCTCAACCCGGTGATGGGTGACGCCTTTATAGCGTATCTGAAGGCGCAGAACGAAAAGCCGGCGGAAGAGCCGTTCTGATGCCTAGCAAACTACAGGAGGTGAAGATTGTGGAAGAAATACGACCACACTTTTCAGCAACCCAGTTAGAGACGTATCTCGCCTGCCCATTCAAATACTACCTGATGTATGAAGAGCGATTGGCTTGGGAGAAAGTGCCGTCAGGCGTGGCGTTCGGCTCCGCTGTTCATAGAGCCATCGAGAGGTTCAACAGGGCGCTCATAGATGGACGGATGGATGAAGAATCAGCCATGTCGCTGTTTGAAAGCGAATGGGCTTCTGAGGCCAAACGTGAGGAGATCGAATACAAGCGCACGGATGAGAGGGAGGAGCTGATGGATAAGGGCAAACGTCTTGTCCAGTTGTATTCCCAGGAGTTTGCAGGCATGAAGCCACAGGCTGTGGAGAGGGTCTTCAGGCTTCCCATCTTGGATGTGTCCACAGGGCTGTTTGAGCCGTCCAGGGACATCCTGGGCGCGATAGACCTCATCGCGGACAACGAAGTGATAGAGGTAAAGACCAGCGCTAAGTCTGTCAACCAGCGTGAAGCTGACACTTCCCTGCAACTAACCTTGTATTCATGGGCTTACAGGATGGTTTACGGTCGTGAGGAGAAGGCGCTTAAGACCGTTGCACTCGTAAAGACAACGAAGCCAATAGTGCAGGTGATAGAGACGCGTCGGACAGCCGAGGACTATACCATGCTGATAGAGCTTATGTCCCAGGTTGTTCGAGCTGTCAAGCTTGGCGTGTTCTACAGAAACCCTAACACCCGCTATGGCTGCGATGGGTGCGTATATCGGACAGCCTGCGGTGGAAAGTGAGGAGGTGAATTGAAGTGGCAAGTCTAAACAAAGTGCTTCTCATTGGGAACCTCACCCGAGATCCTGAACTGAAGTATATCCCCTCGGGAGCGGCAGTAGCCAACTTTGGTCTGGCCATCAACCGCTCATACACGAACTCCGCTGGAGAGAAAGTGGATGATGTGTGCTTCGTGGATGTTGTGGCCTGGAACAGGTTAGCTGAAGTTGCCAGTGAGTACCTGACTAAAGGGAGACCAGTTTTCGTCGAAGGGAGATTACAGATGCGAACATGGGAGCAGGAAGACGGCAGGAAGAGGACCAAGTTGGAAGTGGTGGCCCAGAACATCCAGTTCCTCGGTGGATCGAAAGGAACCGCCTCTGAGGAAGAAGATGCGGGCGATGATGATGTGCCCTTCTGACAGGATCCTGTTCCCAATGGTGCCGGTGGCACTGATGTTACCATCGGCACCAGTTTCTACGGAACATGCCAGTACCAATCCGAATGTCGGGAACAGTGGCCTTTGTAGACCCCCAGCCTACATGACGTTGAGAAGTTGTGGGGGATTTTGCGAGCTACTTTGTGGGCCTACCATGGCAATATAGGTTAATATTACCAAGCTGGGAATCGAAAATGCGGCTCTCATCGAAAAGAGGCTTTTTGCAGGGGAGCACCTACCATAGGGGAGGGCGGATCTGCAGGCAAGGTATTTGATATATGTGATGCCAGCCAGCCCACCTCCACCCTCTAATCCATGTGTGGTTCCATAGTCTTCATACTTCACTTGTATGGCAATGGATACTGCGCTTTACGGTTTTAGTCAAGCAGCGCGCGTTAAAGCGAAAATACGCGCGATTCTGCGCGAAATACGCGGCGGCTAACGGAAGGGAGGTGAGTATAAAATGGATCCACTGCACCGTGATGACGAGTACTGGAAGGAATCACGGAAGCGCGAAGAGCAGAACTTCAATCTGTTCTTCACAGGGATCTTCCTGATAGTGCTCGGCTTCGTCATGGACGGCATCGCGTGGCTCATTGACCTGGTGGACCAGAGCCAGGGCAGAAGGCATACTAAAGTCATCGATGGGAAACGTTACGACGTGGTAGAGAGAAACCACGGAAGGATGCGACCATGGTGGACGCGTCCATGGCGGTAGATTCTGTCACAAAATCCAAAAGGAGCGGGCCATAGCGCCCGCTCCTCAACTTCACAAATGGGAATATGAAAGGGGAAACGATGGACCGACTTTGTGTAACACTGGACACTGGGAACATGGAGAATGATCCAGGTCACAAGGAACCATGAACGTAACTACGGTAGAGCCTCACGACCAGATAACGCGTTTTCACTTTTCCCCCCTTACCGACAATTTTCCTATGAATTTTTTGGATTGTGTGCAGGGGGAACTACAAAATCCCTATGGTTTTTTAGGGAGGGGAGTTGTGTCGATCACAAGCTCAACAACAGCGTGCAGGGAAAGGAGGTTACCTATGCAAGAGACGATTGAAAGAGATAAGAGCAACAGGATCAGAATCTTCCGGTCAGTGTTCCGGGGACGTGAAGATGCCTATGGTGCTGGCAGTGGCGCCTGTGTCCGGGAACCAGTCACCGATGAAGTGATCCTGGGACATTTACAGGGGAAGCGAAGGATCGGCGTGTACCCATTGCTCCAGGATGGCGCTGTTCATTTCGCTGTTGTAGATATAGACGAACCGGATCTGGGCAGGGCACAAGCATACCTCGATGTTGCCGATACCTATGGTCTGACTATATATCTTGAAGCATCTAAGTCCAAAGGGTTCCACCTCTGGCACTTCTTTGCTGAACCAGTTCCTGCTGCGAAGGCACGGGAGCTGATCAGGTGGATCCTTCGGGATGCAGGACTGCCACCGAAGACCGAAATCTTCCCGAAACAAGACCAACTGTCAGGATCAGAATCGTTGGGGAACTATATCAACCTGCCACTCTTTGGTGCCGATGTCCTGAATGGCAGGACTGTGTTCCTCAATGGGGAGTTCCAGCCATACGCGAACCAGTTCGCCTTTTTGTCTGGTGTGGAAAAGATAACGCATAGCCAGCTTGAGGAATTGCTGGAACCGGATGACACTGGAAAAGACAAGTCCGCGCCATTATCAGATGGCTCGGTACAAGCAGTTGGATCGTACTCGGATATGTTGCCCTGTGTCCAGAGAATGATGCAGGGAGTATCAGAAGGTTGCCGGGATACCGCAGCGTTTACCTTAGCCAAACACTTTAGAGTCGAGAAGAGGTTCCCCCAGGATGCTACGCTAGAGATCCTGCGGATGTGGAACCAGAGAAATGCTCCGCCATTGGATGCCAGGATAATTGAGCAGAAAGTGAAAGGAGCATACCTGGGCAGGAGCGGAAAAGGTTACACCAGCTTCGGGTGTGGTAACCAATTGATTGAGCAATTCTGCGTTAAAGATAGCAGTTGCCCCATTTTCAAACGAAGGGCAGGGGGACAGGCAAAGAAACGCCCGGTAACCGTTGACAAGCCATATTTCAAGCACAAGGCATTTGTTCCGAAGCGACTTGCCGACGAGATCATGGCGGATAACCGATTTATCTATGTTGGTGGGCAACTGCACCGCTACGTGAACGGGGTATACCGTTCAGGTGGGGAACAGTTTATTGAGATGGAATCCCAGAAGCGGCTAGGGGAAGAATCCCGCCAAAGGAGGATTGCGGAAGTCGTTTACTATGTTCAGGTGGCCTCCTACACTGATCCTGATGAGCTGAACAAGAATACTGATGTTATCAATCTGAAGAACGGCCTGTTAGAGTGGAGAGCAGGAAAGCTTCATTTGCATGATCCCGATTGCCTTAGCACCATCCAGATCCCCGTGGAGTATGATCCTGAAGCCAGATGCCCAGTTGTGGATCATTTCTTGGTGACAACGCTTCCACCTGACTGTATCCATTTAGCTGAAGAGCTTTTCGGGTATTGTCTTATCCCGGACGTGAGGTTCAACAAAGCTTTCATGCTCTATGGTACAGGCGCGAACGGCAAATCGACATTTCTGACGTTATTGGAGGCCTTTGTTGGGGGCGACAACGTAGCAAAAATCCCGCTGCAGGAACTCGCTGAAAACCGTTTTAAGCGCGCTGATTTATCCGCCAAGTTGGTGAACCTGTTTGCTGATCTGGATACAAAGAGTTTGGAAAGCAGTTCCTACTTCAAGACGATTGTTAGCGGGGACATGATAGACGCTGAGCGGAAGCACAGGGATCCGTTCTACTTCCGGCCGTTTGCGAGGCTAGTTTTTTCTGCTAACGAGGTCCCGCGTTCAGGGGACAGAAGTTTCGCCTACTACCGGCGTTGGTGCATCATCCGATTCCCAAACCAGTTTACCGATGAGAACGCCGATAGGGATCTCGCTGCAAAGCTAATGAAACCGAGTGAGCTGTCTGGGTTGCTAAATCGAGCTTTGAGAGGACTTGAGCGACTGCTTGAGCAGGGCCACTTTACCGAAAGCGAGACTACAAAAGGTGCACTCGAGGACTATAAGAAAGAGAATGATACAGCGGTGGCCTTCGTTAGCGAACGCTGTGAGCTTGCGCCAAAATTGAGAATAGAGCGACCTGAGTTGTACGCTGCCTATGAGGAATATTGCGCCGATGAGGGCTTCAGGGTGGTTAGCCGTCAACGTTTTTATAAAACATTACGGTCCTATCCCCAGATCGGCGAGGTCATGGGCGATAAAGGTGCGCATTTTTTCACTGGGATCCAGCTCAAAGAGGATTGATCAGCTCGGGATACCAGCAGATTCACCAGCAGTTTACCAGCAGCTTTGAAGCAAGCTAAACGTATTGTTCATGCGGTCACCAGCAAAACCAGCAGAAGTTTTTCACAATCTTTTATAACCTTTTATATCTTTCTCCTTATTTCATTTTCTTTCCGAAGTCCTCTTAAATAGAAAAAGGCTTCTGGTTCTTCTGGTATCCGCATAAATATTAGTTAGAGTCTTCTGGGATTCTTGCTGGTGACCTTCTGGTGGTTCTTCTGGTGAGCCTTCATCCTTGACTCTGATCTGAACTTCCTATAGAACCTATTTAGGGTATTGGTCCGATGAATCCTCCGATCAGAACAGCAGGTTGAGCAGGACGAATATACTGCGTGCTTCTAGCAGGTTATGCCCTGTTCTTCATGGCCTCCACAAAAAAGGCTCCAGCGTTTTTCCGCATGCTGATCAGCGGTTTTTTCACCGGAGCCTAGTTTTGCTTACCATATACAGGTAGTAGTTTCCATGCGTGTATAGAGTCAGCGTGGGAGATAAACAGGGAACTCATCCCATGTCCTTCCCTGAAGCAAGCGTCCCGCTTTCTTCCTATTTCTACCTCCCCATTGTTTGAAGAAGAACGGTACACCGCTTGCTAAGCATTGATCCCGTATATCGATCACCCATTTCTCACGCATCGGTCTCGCTCCAAGTCCAGATTCACCACCAACTATCACCCAATTGATCCCATCTAGATCCAGATCAGGAAGCGGTTCAAGCAGGGGTTCCAGCGATAGGAATTTGATCCTTGCACTGGTGACACGCAGGTGATCAATGCGGAACGTATAGTCTTGGCTTTCAACTGAGACACCCGCCCAGATGTTCTCCTGCCAATCAAGCTGAGGGTTCAGTTCAAGCAATCTCTCTGAACGCTTTGTTAGTACCTGAAATTGGCGCCAATATGCCCAATTCATCATATCAAACATTTTCTCGATGAATGGTGTTGGCACATCTCTGTGGAACGTATCGGACATTGAATTCAGGAAGATTCGTCTTGGCTTCTTCCAGTAGAACGACTTCCTCAACACATTCTTGTGGATTGCAACCTTATCGAAGCCGTTGACATACTTCGGATTCTTTCTGGCCTGTAAACGACACGTCATGGGCTTCGCATAGCAGTGTGCGCAACCGGCGCTGATCTTTGTGCAACCAGTTACACAATTCAGAGTTTCGTCTGTCCATTCGATCTTTGACATTTCTCTAACCTCCTTTTGTGGATCAGGCCAGATACCCGGCCAAAGATGGCGAGTACCTGGCCCATCTATCCAGCAGCTTACATGCCGCTTCTACCATTTCTACTCAGCTACCACTTGAGACACAGTGTCCCAGAGCAGTGGACTACCTTGCCCTTATAAGCATCCGTCTGAAGCTCTCCCAGTCGGAGAAGCTTAGAAGGCATCCACGGTCCATCATGTAGAGCCCTGTTACTGGATTGCCCGCATAATCCGTGTTGTGCCAGATAGTATAGAGATCCGTAATGTATGGATTCTGATCTTCGTCCGGATCTAACACATTACTTCGCAAAGCTTGCCACTCTTCGTAGCTGAACGGCATCGCCAATCCTGAGCCTTTGAACTGCAGGATGACTGAGGAGCTTCCGTCATCCCAGACTATGTAATTCTCGTCCTCGTACGCGGGATCTGCGGGCTCAAACAGCAATTCCTCTATCATCACCTTCACCTCCCTTCCTGTGTTGAGATTTTTCGGAAAGTCATAACGTAGCCAAATCCTAACCTTCTGAGCCTCAGAAAATCCTACCACCCCCACTTCCTTTCTGATATATTCTGGAAAAAGAGAAAGGATGTGAGAAAATGCTAAAAGAACAGCGTTCACATGAAGAATATATTCAGTTTGTGGAAACATGGCTTGGTGTAGTCTATCCACAGGGACCACCACCGATTCATGCCCATGTCGCTACCATGTTAATGCTTGTGAATCTAACCCCGGTGCGGAAGATTATCCAGCATCTGTATTCTGCCCTGGGCAGACCAGCAAGAGCACCTGAGGACCTGCTCCGCTCTCTCCTTTGCATGGTGTTATGCGGCTACACTTCCATTACCAGATGGGTCAGCAAAATGCGAAGCTATCCTTTTTATGCTATTGTCTCTGGATTTCTCCCTTATGATGTCCCTGGTGTTGGCACTTTCTATGACTTCATGAATCTGATAATGTCAAGAAAGCCCAACGAAGGAAGGGGATTATCCAGACGAAAGAGCAAACCAGATGGAAAAGACAAACCCAAACATCCTGGAATCATCAAACGGTTAGCAGATCGCCTCCTTTCTGGCAAGGAACTGCCACTGAGATTCAGAGATGCTTCCATCATAAAGGAAATCTTCGACGCTGTCTTCGTTGCTCACTCTCAGGAACTTGGGCTGATAGACAAAGACAATCTTATCATCAGTGGTGATGGCTCTAAGTTCCCCACATGGGCTTCTCCATATGGAGAGAAGACCTGCGATTGCCAGGGCAAATGTGACTGTATCAGAAAACTCCTGGATAAGGAAGCCCAGTGGGGTTGGGATAGTTATCGCAAACAATGGGTGTATGGATACGCTTACTACGAGCTAGTCACCCAGGACCGTCAACTCCCTGTTACTGTTCACCTTGCCACTGTCAACCGACATGACTCTGTTCTATCAGTCTACACCATGGAAGAAGCCAGAGACCATCAGTTTCCCATCAAGTATGCCTCCTTCGATTCTGCTTCCGATGCCTACGAGATATACCAACTGGGCATCAAACACTGGAATGTGAGTCTGGTCATTCCGCTAAATGAAACTAACAAAGGCAACTACAACCACTCGCCACCAATTGCCATCACAGAGGATGGCGCTCCCATATGTCAGGCTGGCTTGAGAATGGCAAACTGGGGATTCTGCAAGGACAGATGCAGAATCAAGTGGCGATGTCCTGTTGTTGCACTGAAAAAGTATCAAGACTATGACTGTCCTTTCTTTGAATCCTGCACCGACTCCCAATATGGAAGAGTGATATTCACCAAGCCAGATTGGGATTACAGGATTCACACTCCTGTGCCAAGGAACTCAAAGCTGTGGCATTCCCTGGAGAATGGAAGAAGCGCTTCCGAGAGGTCAAATAAGAGAAAGAAATATGACTTCCTTCTGCTTCAGACCAGAACCAGCGGAAGGAAGTTCTGGCTCTTCCGGGTGATGCTTTCTTCCATGTGCCAGCATATTGACGAATGGTATAGGGAGCAGA
>Ga0315314_1002969_pt1 | contig 13637 bp, 7 predicted proteins | sample TDP9_MG_FD_203631 | JGI IMG/M metagenome (GOLD analysis project Ga0315314, IMG submission 203631) | Freshwater sediment microbial communities from Lake Towuti, South Sulawesi, Indonesia - TDP9 | ecosystem: Environmental > Aquatic > Freshwater > Lake > Sediment | place: Indonesia: South Sulawesi...
TCATAAATTGCTGGTTCGCTAGGAGAGAATGTAAAAGAAGCTACGGGGGCTTGGTTCGGATAAGCAAAAATTACATTCGCTATTTTTGTTTGGTCTGCCAGCCCTAATAAGTTATCATCAATCCTTAAGTAGACTAATTTGGAGGTTTGCGCGGCTGTAACGTCAATGTAGTATGCTACTTCCAAATAGTCAGTCTGGTCAACAACCGTATAAGCCGCCCAATTATAAGTTCCTGTTAACGTCTCCCAAGTATTGACTGATGCTAAGGAAGGCGAGTTTGCAACATCTGTCGCTATCGTTGCCCTTATTATATTATCGCTTTTCCTGATCAATATATCAACATCGCCGTGTGCCACAACACCTGTTGCTGACCCGCTTGTCTTGGCCCTATATGTGACCGTCCATGTTGAAGCTTGGATTGAAACAACTCCAGTCAAGGGATAAACCCATCTGCCCACTAACTTTCTACCAGTTGAGGCTGCAGATACAGATTTTGAAGTTGCAGTTCCATCTGCAGATGTTGTCTTATGTAGATAATAATTGGAGCCACCTATACTTGTTTGCTCAATGTGAGCATATAAGGTCTGAGATTGTATGCTACTGATGCCATACATCATAAAAGCTGGCAGAGCAAGTAGAGCAAACAAAAGCACTATAACTACGACTAGACGTAACGATTTCAGTTTTTTCTTCTCCTCTCTCTTCCAGCAATAAATAGGTATGACGGTCTGAATTTAAAGCTTTCTGGAACTATTTTCTATATGCGAGAGAACAGTAAAATTTAAGCTATCATTTGATACATTCAAAGCGAAAAATGTGCCATATCAGCAGAGTATTATGCATAACCATCTACTCCCTTAGAAGGAACTTATCTTTGAGTTTAGTCCATAGGATCTGGCTTCCAACTATTATGAATAGATAGGATGTGATCCAAGCGATAGAGTATAATGGACCGTAAAACTCGTGAAACCGTGCTGTTTGGGGCGTATAACCACCACCAGTAATTATCGAAATCGTAAAAATTGTAGATATCCTCAAAATGTTAATTAAGTAGGTAATTACGGCACCAAATACAAGATAGATTACCCTCTGTTTCCATGAAATAGGGCTTTTCTTCAAAAACAACAGAATCGTAACAGTATAAATTAGAAGACTCTCAACGCCAGAACATGGCCAAGCTATGTCAAACCAAGTGGCACCCACTGAATTCCAAGCTTTTAGACGTGGCACGCCTGGTAATACTGGAGTTAGGAAACTTGTTTGATAGCCCATCAAGTTTAGAACGTTTGCTGCAAGCGTGGCCGTAGTTGGGACAATAATCTGGAAAGGGGTAAAACTTCCATAAGGATACAAATTGTCTATCATATATATGGTTCCAAAGGCTACTAGAAGAGACAAGGACAGCGAAAAATCCACCAGGCCATTCAACCCATATGCCAGTAATATGACTGAAGCAAACAAAACTGCGAAGACTAAATACTCTATTGAAAGAGGCATCCAGTCCGCCCATGGAGGATTTATGTTGTACTGTCTAACAAACTCTACGATTTTGGCATTCAAGCCATAAAAGTTAGCAACAACTACATAAACCGTCGGAAGCATTAAAGCTACACTGAAAGCAAGAATTTTCTTAGAACCCAGTTTATTTACCGTTTTCAATCCATACTTCTCCCAATTTAACACAAGTTCCATAACCAAAAGCCAAATGAAAAACATGTAGAAAGTTCTGCCTTTCCAAGTTTTTTCGAATGATTGAGCGTCCAGATAGTAGAGCAGAGCAAAAGAGACGAAGAAGCTCAAAAAAATTATGAGAATCTTAAAGTAATGGCTATATCTTTGTAGCATAGGTTCTCCTCGTGTTCTTAACCGTCTCACAATAATAATAGTTTTCTAATAAAAATGTAAGAAAGCATCCAATTAGTATGTATGAGATTCTGCCTTTCCAAGAAACCCAAGTTGATTGGAAAGAGTCAGGATAAAAAAAATACAGCAAACATATAGATATGATGAAAGAAATGGGGACGATGAGTCTTTTTGCGAATGTTCTAATGTTTACAGAACATTTCAAAAATTGCAACTTTCTCACAAGTAGATGACTCCATAATCTTTCATTGGAGCACCCTCTTAAAGTAAAGCCAAATAAAGTTATCGTCACCAATAGAGCGCGTCGATATATATCTGTTGAAAAAACGTTTGTGTGTAATTGAACCTAAAAAAAAAGAGGAACTACCTTAGGAGATCCGTTTTCTGCGTATTAGAAGCACAGAAATTGTTGCTCCTAAGGCTGCTATCAGAGCTAGTGCCACTGCGACGTATTGATAAGTTGCAAATGTTTCCTGGTTTCCTTTGATATTGGAAATGTCTACGCTGATTGTGCCCCATCGGGTTTCTATAGTTGCTATTCTTCCGTTAATTGAAGTAATGTTTAGCTTGATATTTGATATGTCTGTCTTGACTGTTCCTATGTCTGTTTTCAGTAGCGCTACTGTGCCGTTGATACTGGACAATTTTGCGTTGACGGCTGTTAGATTAGCTTGTATTGCACCTAAATCAGGGATGACAATTGTTGCTATGTCGTTATTGATATCTGTGATCAAAGCGTTCTCTATTGTTAATGTTGGACTCAGCAGAAAACATTTGAATGAAGTTCCATTTGCTTCAACCACGCCCTTGACGTATTCTGCTTTGATGACTAACGCGTAGGTGCCAGTTGATGCGGTTCCAGAAATTGTATAGCTAACTTTATAGAATCCTGTGGCAATTTGTTGGACGATCAATGTTTCGGTGGATCCGTCGGGTTTGTATAGTAAGGCATTGATGTGAGTAACGTTCACAGCTGTGCCTTTGAAAGATGTTTGCACATAGAATTCGGCCAATTCTCCCCTGAAATGTATCGTGCCTACATCCATTTCAACACTTAATGGCGTAACGTCAATCACTGTGAAATTTGCGTCTCCATGGAAAGAGTCATCAGATGCTTTTATTAAGTGAGTCCCTGGAGCTGAAACTGGTATACTCAGGACGAAGACAAAAGTTCCGTTCTCATCGGTCAATGTAGAGCCAACAAGCGCATCGTCGAAGGTTACAGACACTTTAGCATTGTGTGAGAAACCGAAGCCCTTTACAGTCACCTTCGTTCCCATAGGACCTGATCTTGGCTTCAGGATTACTGTCGTTGCGATGATTTCAACAATATGACTGCTATGAGTATAAGTGAAGTAGATGCTATTATGGGTAGCGTTTTGAGTCAAGACGAAGTTTGTGCGGACATCATCGATAAAGACTGTGAAGTACTCATCTAGGAATTCTTTTGGAATTGTTATGTTACAGAAGCCAACGTTGCCGTCTACGCCTGTCACGTTGAAAATTAATTGGTTACGCTGCTGAACAAACGTCATAGGAACTGGGCTGATTGTAGAGTTGCTTTCGGTCATAACATAGGAGATACGTGCTTCGCCAGTTTCTGGATCAGTCCAACTAATGCGATGAGAAAGCTTTTCAACAAGCATCTGGTAATAGCCACCTTGTATATCATGGGAAAGCCTTTGTCCATTATAGTCAAAGACTAGAGTGTCAAGAAGTTTCAGATCGCTTTTATGCGGTGGTAGTCCGTGAACATTTCTAAAAGTGATCACAGCGACGGTTCCGTTTCCTTCTGGAAAGTTCGTCATGTCAAATCCACCAGTGGCATTTGGCAAAAGCATGTCACCAACCACAACATTTGGTCCATAAATCGGGTCATCTTCAACATAGTTCACAAAGAAAGTGCCATATAGATTCCATCGGGAATCCCTCAGAAACGGACCCTCAGCAACATGCGTAACCTCTAGCATAGCAGCGTTATAAGTAAGTCTAAATTGAACTCCGAGCGCTCTCCATTGTGCCTTCAGATCATTTATGTCTACAGTGACGTTGAAGACTTCGTTAACCATTGTGGCGCTGTAGGTTGGAGGTTCAACACTAAGTGTGGGAAAATTCAAGGACTGGACTTCATAAAATCCGTTTTCAACGTTGTGGGAAACTCTCTGTCCATTTGAATCAACGATCAGTGTATCCAATAGTTCTAGAGTACATGAAGCAGATGGCTGTAGTTCAACTGGCTGATATATTTCTCTGAAAGTGATAGTAGCCACGGTTTCGCTTCCACCAGGAAAGTTCGTCCAATGACCAGTGGCATTTGGCAAAAGCATGTCACCAACCACAACATTTGGCCCATAAATTGGGTCATCTTCAACATAGTTCACAAAGAAAGTACCATGCAGATTCCATCGAGAATCCCTCAGAAACGGACCCTCAGCAACACTCACAACCTCCAACAAGGAAGTGTTGTAACACAATCTAAAATTAGTTCCAATCATTTTTAAGGATACATCAAGATTCGATATGGTTACGTTGATTTTGAAGGTTTCACCTACTGAGTTTTTGGGGGCTAGATATGATTGTGGCTCAACTTTAAGAACTGGGGCATTACTATCTGAGGATTCAGTAGTTTGACCATGAGCAAAAACTGGATTCGCTGTAATTGCAACTGTAGCCAGTAGTATAGCAAAGAAGATAGGCGTAAGTCTTTTCATCTTCACGATTTTCACCTAAAAATTATATGAAAGCATGCATTGTATTAGAAATTTATTATCGTCACATTCAGATAGAGAAACTAGATTGTAAATTAATAAACGTAGTCGCAATGGTTGCAGTTTGACGCCGAAAATGAAATGCTCCTTATCAACAGAGCAATGTTTTATAGCTAAGTTTCAAGAAAGTTGCATCAAATAGAGAAAAAAGGTGAGTTAATTGTCTACGCACGTTGTACGAGTCTAGGGGCACGGAATTGTTTTTTGGCGATAGCGATGGCAATAAGTGAGATGACCATGAATATTGGCAGAATCATAAGTGGAGAGAATTCTGGTATGATTGTGACTAGTCCATTGATTTTTGTTATATCAGTGTCAGGAATTTTACCTACCGCATCATAAAGGAAAGTGTCTGCGTTGTTGATGCCCAAGGACGTAGACAACTGGTTGACTCCTCCTGAAGGAAAAGCCTTTATCTCAAATTCAACCGTCAATAGTTTTTTAGCACTGCCTACGTTTACTTCACTGAAGAGGGTATCACCCACTTTGATTGCACTCGTTGAACCTAGGTTGTAGTAGAATGGGTTACCTATTAAACCACCAGCTTTGCCTTTGAAGACATAGTCATTGTCCCATGTTCTTCCTTCTAAATTGTCATTAGGCCAAACACGTATTGATGTAGTTTCTGTGCTTTCGCCGAAAAAGCTCGTTGTGTTTATTACGCTGTGGTTGTAAGTGAGGTATCCTTGCCACATCATAAGCTTCCAAGGATAGGTGGGATTAGAAACCCATACCGTTACATTGAATTTGGTGCCGATAGTGGCATTAGATGTATCAAATGTATAGTTTGATGGAGACAAGTAGATAGTTGGTGTACCTCTAGCATACACAGGAGATATTGCACATGCAGATAGAGAGACGACAAGTATGGTTAATACCATTAATAGCGTATAGATGGCATTTTTCTTCAATTTTTTCACCTTAGAACTATGTACTACGTTGTTGCCGTTTAAATTTTTCTCTTAATAAAAAAAGAGATAGTGGAGTTATGGAGAACATGCCTTGCCGAAGTTATGCGCAATTAACCACAAGTCGACCATGTCAATTATATTGTCTCCGTTTATGTCAGCACCTGGGTTCCATCTTGGATGCCCAGGGTAAGAACCGAACGCTTGCGCAACTTCCCACATGTCTACCATGTCAACCTTGCCATCGCCATCAACGTCCCCTACAAACCTGACTTTTACTTTGCCATCAATGTAGATATTGTTAGTCATATTGAATTCGAATGAAACTGCGGTGGCTTCCCCTTTTATTGTGTAATTATGACATGGCTCAACATCAGTAGTGTTCCAAGTAAACGTTACATTGATTTCCGCGCCAGGAGCCAACCCCACAATAGGAAGAGCCCCAATCAAATTACTATCATAGTAAGCCTTAACATCAAAAGTCTCGGTGAAGTTTCCCAAATTCTTCGCAGTAACTGTTATGTTCAATGGATTGCCTTGAAAGACCCAGCCTCTGGATGGAATAACGTTTATTATAGCTACATCGTGTATGAATGCTTTGATTTCGACTGTTCCGTCGATAAAAATGTTGTTGGCAGTATTGATTTCATAGGGAACCGTTGTTGCTTCTCCTTTTATTGTGTATGTACCTTCTGGGACGCCTGTTGTGTTCCAAGTAATCGTTACATTGATTTCCGCGCCAGGAGCCAACCCCACAATAGGAAGAGCCCCAATCAAATTACTATCATAGTAAGCCTTAACATCAAAAGTCTCACTCTTGTTCCCTAGATTTTTCGCTGTTACTGTGATATTGACTGGCCAGCCATGATAAGCCCAACTTCTGGATCGAACAACATTTACTATGGCTACGTCGCGCATGAGGTTAGAGAAGAAACCGCCTGATGTTTCATGGGTTATTGGTTGGGCTGTGGAATTGGTGAGTTGGGTGCTATGCAGATTGAGAGGGCTTTCTCCTAGGTCGTCAACATGAAATCCGATTGTTGCCAACACAAGCGGGGACGATGTCGTAATAGGAGTCGCATACGATAGCCTAGTCCAAATCCAACCTGCCTCCTCGTCTAAAGTCAATGTCGTTGTGGGATATTGGTCCATGATTTTTTTTACCATGATACTGATCCAGCTTAGGACATTGGTGTTATAAGTGAGGTTAAATTCGCAAATAGTCAGGTTGGCGACATCATCTATAGTTATATCGATGGTAAAAGTTGATGAAGGTTGCATGGTAGGGTTAATAATTTCTGGAGGATCGACATAAATTTTAGTCTGCGCTGGCGGAGGTGGTGGAGGTGGAGGCCCACCCGAACTGAACTCATAGTAACCATCTATCTTGGATACGCCTGGAACTTTACCTACATCATCATAGAGCAAAGTGTCTACGTTGTTGATGCCTAAAGAACAGAATAACTTATCGCCTTCTGGAGGAAGTTTGATTATTTGGAATTCGATAGCACCTAGTTTTTTCGCACTAGGAACATCTACTTGAGCCCCAATGACGTCACCCCATTTCAGGGCGGCGCTATTTGTACCTAGGTTGTACCAGAATGGGTTACCTATTCCACCACCTACTTCGCCATAGAAGATATAGTCGGTTGACCAGTCCCTTCCTTTCAGGTTGTTATTTGGCCATGCACGGAATGACGGAGCCTTTGTGACCTTACCATAGAATTCTGTAACGTTTATCATGCTTTGGTCATACGTCAAGTATACCTGCCACATGCGAACGCCAAATGGATAGGTGGGATTAGATACCCAGACTGTCACATTGAACTTAGTGCCGATTGTAGCGTTTGATGTATTGAATATGTAGTTTGACGGAGACAAGTAAATTGTTGGCCCAGGCGAAGCATATACTAGAGACATTGGAAATATTGTTATTATGCTCAAGACAAGTGTCGCAAGAAACGAAAGCTCGACAACCATAGCTAGCTTTACTTTCATATCTTTTCTCCCTTCTCTTATCAGCAATAAATGAGTGTGCAGTAAATGCTCTTAAAGATTTTGGAGTCATTTTTCTATGGGGTTTTTGGATATGGTCAATTTCATTATTTAAGCATGGGATAAAGAAAGTCTTAGGACCCTTATTTAGAATTAGGATTTATTGAAGTGTGCACTGAATAGTTGAGGTTAATATCCACCCGTTTTGCCGAAGTCTTTTGAGACCAGCCACATGTCTACCATGTCGACTTTTCCATCCTTGTCTATGTCGGCGTCTGGATTCCAGTTTTCATAGCCGGGGTAGGAGCCGAATGCTTTCGCCACTAACCATATGTCAACCATGTCTACTTTTCCATCCTTGTTTACGTCAGCAATTAATATTAACTCAAACTTTTTTTGGTTCGATATGAACCAAATTTGGTAGTGTGAAGTTGCGTAGATTGTGTAGTTGCCTAGTATTCCGCCGTAGGTGAAAGTTTTGAAGACTGTATTGAAGAACCCGGGTGTCAATGATGTGTAAACTTCTTGACTCAAAGATGTTGCTGTACTTAAGGTTCCTCCACTCGTAATGGTAAATGTTGCTGATTTTTCCGGGCACCAAGCAAACCCATTGTTTTTTGGCCAATCATTGAAAGCGTTTGCATATGCAGTTGCGGTGCCTAGAAGAGCATTACTAGGTATTGGTACCCCTTGGACCAGCCATTCTGTATCGCCTCCTTCAATCGTTCTGTTATAAAATGAGGTTGTGTTGAAGGAGGAAGAATCATAGTAATATAATGTTAGTGTAACTATTACATATAGCGAATTGAGACCATTATTTCTAACAGTTACATTGAAATAGGCGGTTCTGCCTCTTGTGAAACTAGATTGTGGATTGCCTGCGCTATCACAAGGAGCTACTCCAAGAAGTTCGATGGGCCATGGACCAGTTGGAGTGCCTCCAGTAGGTAGAGTCCGCACGATGAAGGGATAACCTTTTGGATAGTCCACTTGTATTGATACCAAACCATCTGAAACTGGGGAACCGTTTAAGGTTAAGTTTCCACTAAGGGTAACGTTCTCTCCAGGATCATAGATTTCTTTATCCGTTGTGATAGTAAGTGCTAGACTCGTTGCATGTGCGACTTCTAGAAAAGCAACGACAACCAACAAGATAGAAAAAATCAACGTTACTCTTCTAAACACCTTATACAATTCACATTCTTCCTAAGAGAGTAAGCAGAAACCTCGATTATAAGCTTTCTGGAATAATGTTCCAAGGCAGAGTAGACAATTGAATCGTTTATTTCAAGTTGAAAAGCCCTATGTATTGAAGTTTGAAATGCATGAAGATTACGGTTTCCATATCATGCCGAAGTTTTTTGATACGAGGTAGAGATCCACCATGTCAATCTGGTTGTCGCGATTGACGTCCGCTCCTGGATCCCATCTGTAATGACCAGGGTAAGATCCAAAGGCTTTGGCTACAAGGTAGAGATCCACCATGTCAACTTTTCTGTCTCCGTTCACGTCTCCATATACCGTGAGTAAAATCGTGACGACTTTTGTGCTATGTTGATATGTGAATTGAAGGATGTTGTGTGTTGCGTTTTCAAAGAGGATATACGAGATTGCATTGTTGTCTAACAAGACTGCAATGGTTCCATTGAGTACTTTCTTTGGGATTACTATGTTTGAGGAGCCCCTTGTACCAAATAAACCTGAAACGTTAAACGTCATCTCCCTTAAAGATTGATTAAAACCGAAGGAGGAGACTGTTGAATTGCTGAAAATGATAATGTTATATGTTTTTCCATCTTGCGTTACATAGAATATATTTTCCTGGAAGCCTGAGGCGCTAACTTCAGCCATTCCGTCAAACGTTTCAAATGCGATGAAATTGTTGTTTGGATCTAGTAGGTGTGTGCCTGTCCATTCCATTTTGTTGATTATGCCTATCAGACTGATTCCTGGATCTGTGCAGTTGAATCTTATTTGAAGAAGAGTTCCTGTGCCAGTTACACCGCCTCCGCCTTGCTTGGCGCAGAAAGCAGTTAAATAGCCTAGGGAATTGTTGATTTCTGGTGGTGGAAACCATATTAGATTTCCAAGGATATTGTCATTTGGCACAGACACACTGTCGCATTTTAGGATTCTTGGATTGAAAGAGAGTTGAAGTTGCCAAGCATTAAGATTGGTAACGTTTGCGATTGTGGCGTTGATTGTAAAAGTTTGCCCGACAGATAGATAATTGTTCATTGGATTTATGTAAACTCTTGCTGATCCCGCTGATCGTATGAAAGGAGTTAATACAGCTATCATTATTGTTACTGTCAAAGTAAGCATAAGCAAAGAAATTGCTTTGGGATTCATTTGTTCTCTCCACTAATAAAGGGTGATCTGCGAGCAATAAGCTTTATGGAAACGGACTTGTGGAGAATTTGATAATTATTGATATGTTTTTATGGAACAAAAAAGGGGGGAGATGTTAGGGGTTTAGGGGTTTTCCTAGAATGGCTGTATGAAGATTTCTTTGACGTACTCTGGGCACCAGGCGGATCCGCCTATAGTTGGGTCTTTGTTAAAGGCGTTAACATGTATACTTGCGTAGCCTGCGAACGCGAATTTCGGAATAGTTATTCTCACAGTGACGGCGCTGTTCTTGTACTGGCACCATACTGCACCCTTGACTGTTAAGCTAACCGTTACGAAGCCAACTGGAACATCGAGTTCATCTACGAGGACTGCACTGAAGAGTACTGGATATGCTTGTTGCGCATGGCTTCCATAGTTAATAGTTATTACCACAGTTTCGCCGTGCTTGTACGTGTACTTGTCTGTTTTGACGCTCCATATTCTGACTAAGTAGTCGAAGTGGAACTTCAGCGTGTCGTTTATTACTATGCAGGCAACATCTACTGTAGCTGTGACTTTCCAAACTCCAAATAGCGATTCTGGATTGTCGCATGGCCAAGGTAATCTGAATGTTACCCTAGCCACACCAGTGGAGTTTGTTATGTCTGTTAGTTTAGCCCAAATTTGGTATGCAGGTTTCTTTGATCCGTTTTCCCAGAAGGGTCCTTCGACTTCGTACGACACGATTTTCTGTTGTACTGGCCAGAAGTTGTATGTTACGTTAGCGTAGAGTTCTACTTGTTTCTGTGGCCAGAACATGTCGCTTGGCTGGTGTGGTCCTTGTCCGCCATACGGCCTTGGATACTGCGTGTACAAGTCTATTATTCTGCCAGGTAACGGCGTAGTCTTGATTCTGTAGAAGCCATCTTGCATCATGGTTTCGTTGACAGGGACTTCTTTGCCATTTCTGTCAATAAGGTATGGTGAGAGCTTGACGAATTCTAGTGGGCAGAAGTATGTATATGGATAGACTTGCTTTATGGCTTTGAATGTGATTTTGGTTACAACTCCAGTTCCGTTTGGCCAAGATGTCTGGTCATATTTGCCGGTGCCGTTTGGTAGGAGCATGTCACCAAATAACACGTTCCATCCAATTATTGGGTCTTCTTCGACGAAGCTTATGGGGTATGTGCCGTGAAGGTTCCAGCTAGGATCCTGCAGAAATGGCCCTTCGGTTACGCTTACTACGTCAAGCAATGTTTTGTCGAAGGTGAGGTGGTATTGTACTCCAACCATGTACCATGCGAAGTGTAGATTCGCGACTTTTATGTCAACGGTGAATTGTTTGCCTATTGATGGTTCAGGTCCTAAAGTTACGTTTTTAGGATCTACTTCAAGCCATGGTAGCGGGATAGTTAACAAGCCGATTACTGTGACTTTGCCCGGTACTGCTGTTCTTTGCAGGATTTCTTGTATGTGGTCAAAAAGTGTGCCATTGATTGACACATCACTTGTGTTAGTGGTGGGGTATGCTCCTTGATACATTACCTTGAATTTGATGGTGGCAACCAGCACACTAGTTCCACTTGGAGGTGTTAGACCCGTTTCTTTAACGATGATCTTTACCAAGTCAGGTGTGCCATGAACCACTTGGACATCCGACCAATCCCATGCTGGTGCTATAGTCACGTTTGCCACTTCAGTATCTATTAGCGCTGTCTTGTAGTCTACCCAAATTGAGGCGTTTGTTAGACCCCAAGCCGCGTCTAATTCTTTGATGTAAACTTTGATGTCGAATTGTTGTCCAACAGCAGAGGGTGGGAATGGCCCGAAAGTCTTAGTAGTTGGGTCTATTGCAAGGTATGGTTTTGGCGGTGCTTTCCAAGTTAATGCGTACCAACTGTCATCCACTGTTATGGCGTATCTAGTTTTCATGTTACCTATGCTGTCATATAGCTTAAAGTCTACGTTGTTGATGCCCAAAGTGCAATTAAAGACATCAAGTTTGTCAGGAACATCGATTACCTTGAACTCGACACGACCCATCATTCTTTTTTCAGTAACGTTTGTGTCACCCGCAAGGACGTCAGCCCATTTAACAGAGGCGCTATTTGCACCTAGGTTGTACCAGAATGGGTTACCTATTGTGCCTGAATCGTTGCGGAAGAGATAGTTATTGTTCCACGCTCTTCCCCCTAAGTTGTCGTTTGGCCATACACGATATGACGGAGCCTTTGTGACCTTACCATAGAATTCTGTAACGTTTATCATGCTTTGGTCATAATATAGGTTTAACTGCCATGACATTGCTAAGTATGGGTAAGTCAGGTTCTCTATATATATTGTTACGTTGAATTTGTAGCCAGTAGATACTGTAGATGTGTCAAAATTGTAGGGGCCGTCCATGTAAATATGGGGTCCAGGCGGAAGCGCAAATACTGGAATTATCGATATTGCCGACATCATGCTTATGAAAAGTGCTGCAATGATTGAAAATGCTAAGCTCTTGCCTAACTTTCTTTTCATAGTTTCTTCTCCTTTCTCTTATCAGCAGATAAATTCATTAGCAATCTGTGGATTTAAGCATTACGGATGAATCTTCTATTTGAAATTTGGATGCATGCATGAAAATCTTTTTAGGTACATAATATCCTGCATGCTGTTATAGCCTTTTGTGAAGAATTCAAACAAAAAAGGGGGAATGAAAGGTTTTGTTTTTTGATTTGCGTCTTAAGGTGCAACCCAACCGAAGGTTCTAGCGATGTTCCACATGTCGATCATGTCGTTCTTGTTGTCTGCGTTGATGTCTGCGGCTGTGCTCCATCTCCAATGGCCTGGATATGCGCCGAAGGCTTTTGCCGCTTCGTACATGTCAACCATGTCCACTTTTAGATCTGGAACAGGTTGGTATTCTGCTGTGCCATGCTTGTAGTTGATGCCGCCAACGTCTGTTAGTTTCGTCACGATTATCAATTCGTAGTAGGTTATCTTCTTGCAATACCATGGATTGTCTGCTGGGTCAAGGGTAATCCAAGTGCCAGATGTCTTGCTGTAGATTTTGAGGCTGTCTATGTGTACGTCTACCTTTACAACGTAGAACCCTGCTGTCAAGAGTCCAAGATGGACTCTCTCTGTGTGTGTCTTGCAGAATGTCGAGTTCCAACGTGCCAAGCTGACCAGGTCTGCACCAACTTTGGTGTAGTTAATTAGAGGATAGCCTGGATAGCCGTTCTTGTTCCACTTCCATAGAGACACGTTTTTGGTGCCATCAAGCTCAGTTAAGGGGAATATTTTTTCATCGATTACGGTTGCGTTGTATGGGCCTGTTTCATGGAAGTATTTGTTGTGAATCATTACGTCAACGTATACATCTGCTGTTGTCCCAGTTGTGAGCGGGTGCAATTGTCCAACGCTTTCGAAGGGATTGCCTTCTATTGTGTAGGTTGTTGGAAGTTGATATGTCCAGATGTTTATGGGTCTGTCAAGTTCATAGTGTTTCTTGTTGGCTTCCAACATGATGTAGCGTCTTGCTGCGGGGTCTGAAGTGTCGGTTATGATGTATGGTCCGCTGACAACGTTAGGCACAGGTTTGCCAGGGCTTGAGAATGGTTGCTCTATTGGGTATGTTAGGTCAAGTATCAAGGGTCTCCATACGTGTTCTGGCATAACTAGGTTGAAGCCAGACATTGAGTGAAGTCCAAAGTATGCCATGATGTCCAAGTATACGATGACTGTGAATGGGTCAGGTGTAGTGATTGAAAGAATGTCT
>Ga0315314_1002970_pt1 | contig 13635 bp, 13 predicted proteins | sample TDP9_MG_FD_203631 | JGI IMG/M metagenome (GOLD analysis project Ga0315314, IMG submission 203631) | Freshwater sediment microbial communities from Lake Towuti, South Sulawesi, Indonesia - TDP9 | ecosystem: Environmental > Aquatic > Freshwater > Lake > Sediment | place: Indonesia: South Sulawesi...
CAACCATAGCAACCACAACCCACCCATCTATACGCGTGTTGTCTTCAGTATCTGTTTCGCCTAGAACTGTATCTGCTATGGCTTTTATAGTGTAGTTGCCCTTAACAAAGCCAGAAGTATTCCATGAGAAAGTGATTGTTGTAGAGGCACCGCGTTCAAGAGTGACTGTTCTGTTTCCAAGAGAGATTGCATTGGTATAAGCAGTTATATTGAAATTTTGTGTATAGTTGCCAACATTTTTCGCGGTTACTTTGAGGGTTAATGAGTAGCCTTGCCCCAACAGGAATCTCCAACTTCTTTCATTGAACACCCATCGCCAAAACAATATTTCTCCCATAAAACTCCTTATCTCTTGTTCTCACTGTCTTAGGAGATCCAGCTAGTTCAAAACCCACCGCTCTAGTAGGATATAGAATTTTTGCGCCAGAATCTTCAGCTTGTCTGATCATTTTTTCTGCAAGCTCTAAACTTTGAATTGACTGGAAACCTGGATAATTTTGTATAATATGGTGACCTAGCAGTTTTCCTCGGGCTTTTCAGCTTCTAAAACTAAGGTTTTCAGGTTCGCTCTCGAAAGGTATATGGCTGCGGAAAGCCCTGCAGGACCTGCTCCTACTATTACTGCGTCATATGTTTCTTTGGACTTTAGTGGTGGAAGAAGCAAGATTTTTTGACTCAAAATCACCACACAGCATTACTATGGCAGAGTCAATTTAAATAGTTTTCAAAAAAGTTAAGGCTTAAGTTTAAGAAAAAAGACTAAATCTTTGGGGCTTTGAAAGTAAGTATGATTCCAGATGAACATAAACAGCATATAAAAGAAGAACTAGAAAAGAATTTGCAAGAGCCTGTTAGGCTTATTGTGTTCACACAGGAAACTGAGTGCCAATTTTGTAAACAGACAAGGGAAATTGCTGAAGAAGTTGCCACTCTATCAGACAAAATTAGGGCGGAAGTTTACGACTTTGTAAAAGACAACGAAAAAGCAAAGGAATACCGAATAGACAAAGTGCCTGCCATTGCAATCGTTGGAAACAAAGATTATGGCATACGGATTTACGGCATACCATATGGATACGAATTCAACCCTTTCATAGAGGCCATAATCAATGTTTCAAAAGGAACTACAGACCTTTCAGAAGAAACAAAGAAGAAACTGAAATCAATCGACAAACCAGTGCACATTCAAGTTTTCGTCACGTTAACATGCCCTTACTGCCCCCTAGTCACTAGTTTAGCTCATAAATTTGCGATTGAAAATGACCTAATACAAGCAGACATGATTGAAGCTAGCGAATTCCCTCATTTAGCTCAAAAATACAGCGTCATGGGAGTGCCAAAGGTAGTTATCAACGAGCAAATTGAGTTTTTGGGCGCGCTTCCCGAGGAAAATTTTCTTCAGCAAGTGCTACTTGTTCAAAGACCAACAAACATGTACATTTAAATGGCTTAAGACTTTCTAACACCTGATATGGATAATAAACGCTTCCAATGAAACAAGTATTCTTGGGCATATCCAGCATAGGCTCCAAAATATTCTCTTCCAAACTCGCTAATCTTCAAGTACTCATTAGTAGTTAGCGATTTTTTCTCAGAAACTTTCTCAACAAATTCAGAATCAAAAGATTTGGAGTAAAATTCTAACACAACGCGTTTTATCCAAACGTCAACAGGAAACGCTTCCGACTTATCTAAAGAGAACAGTAGTATACAGTCTGCCACCTTGTTTCCAACACCAGGCAATGACAGTAACTCTTGCTTGGCCTTCTCATAATCCATTTTCCTTAAGGCTTCTAGATCGAAATCTCCACTCTCCACAATTTTGGCGGCGTCTAAAATAGAATTTGCTCTAAAGCCTAATCCACAATTTTTTAACTTTTTAAGATTGGCTCTGGCCAAGTCACTGGGCTTGGGAAAAGTATAAAAACTGCGGTTCTCAAATCTTATTTTTCTTCCAAACGTTTTGGAAAGGTTTTGGATCATTTTTTTAATTGCTGAAATGTTCTTGTAGGTTGCGCAAATGTATGAGATCAAGCATTCCCATGGCTCTTGCCTTATTATCCTTAACCCATAAGACAAGTGAATGGCTTTCTTAATTGTTTCATCTTTTTTGATTTGCGAAAGAATGTGAGGCAAATTGTCGTCAAGTCGGAGATAGAGTTGAAGAAACTCAATATCCGTTTCGCTTGGAAAGATTTGAAATTGTAGTGTATCATCACTTTGTCTAATCTTGATAATTTTCTCCTTAACAACACCATACCAACAATCGCCAATTTTCTCCCATCGAAATAACTGACCACACTGCAAAGTATGCTCCAAATTGAATGGCATAACTGACAAATCTAACTTGATTTCCATAACTAGTATTCAATTCCTTTTCTAGGCTGCACACCCAAAGCATATGGATGCTTAATTTCCCTCATCTCAGTAACTAGATCAGCTATTTCCACGATTTCAGAAGCGGCATTTCGCCCAGTTAAAACTAACTCCACATGCTTAGGTTTATTTCGAATCATATCTAAGACTTCATCTATCTTAATCAACTTCAAATGCATAGCCACGTTAATTTCATCCAAGACCACAACATCAAAATCACCGCCTTCAATCACTTTCTTGGCCAACGCAAAACCTTCTCTCGTCAATCTAACATCCTCCTTGTCCGGAGGCATTTGCGAGATAAATTTGCCTCGTCCAAAAGCCCGTAACTTAAGATTTGGCAAAAACTTTACAGCGCGTAGTTCGCCATAATCAAAGCCACCCTTAATAAATTGAATCACGAAAACCTTGAGACCGTTTCCAATTGCTCGCAGTGCAAGTCCAAAAGCGGCAGAAGTCTTTCCTTTTCCATTTCCAGTGTAGACTTGAACTAAGCCTTTTTCCAATTTTGGCTTAACCATTTCCATCGTTTTTCCTTTCTGAAACACAACCGCTAATTATCCTTATATTTCTTCAACTTTCCCTCAAGCAACACGTCTGCGGCAGAATAAGGATCTGTTTTTTTTGCCAAAATTTTATCAACCAACTCGCTAAATTCTTCTCTTCGCTTTAAATTGTCTAAAATAACTTCAGTTAACTTTCGCTTCACAGCCTCTTCAAGCTCTATTTCAATTCTCTGTCTGCTCTGCACAAGAATGGCACCTGAATCAAGATACACTTTATGCTGATTTATCTTCTCAACAAGCTCAATTATTCCTTCTCCCATTATAGCAATAGTCTTTACCACTGGTGGTTTCCAATCTTTTTTCGTAGTATTCATCTCTAACATGGCTTCAATCGCGCCTACAGCCTTATCCACGTTTTCGAGGTCAGCCTTATTCACCACAAAAATGTTGCCTATCTCCATAATACCTGCCTTTATTGCCTGAATCTCATCTCCTAATCCAGGCGCCAAAACCACGACAACTGTTTGAGCAATTTTAATAACGTCAACTTCTGTTTGCCCTGCCCCAACAGTTTCAACAATGATGATATCTTTGCCTGAAGCATCCAACACATTAACAGCATCCTTCGTAGCCTCGGCTATTCCACCCATGCTGCCTCTTGTTGCCATACTCCTAATAAAAACTCCTTCGTCAGTGCTCAAGTCTTGCATGCGTACACGGTCGCCTAAAAATGCGCCACCGCTGAATGGACTGGTTGGGTCGACGGCGACTATGCCAACAGTTTTTCTACTTTTTCTTATTTCTTTGGCGATTTTTTCTATCAGAGTGCTTTTTCCAGAGCCAAGTGGTCCGGTTACCCCGATTATGTGTGCTTTGCCAGTGTGCGGATAAAGTAAGGACACTACTTTTTGTGCTTCTGGCATATCATTTTCAATAAGTGATATTGTCTTAGCTATTGATCTGCGGTCGCCTTTCACGACGCCTTTAATGAGTTGTTCAATTTGGCTCAAGGGCATTCACATGCGTTCTTAGTAGCAAATGCAAAAGGCTACTTCTTTGTCCGCACGTTTTCTCTTACAAACTTGACTAGAGCATCGGTGGGTGTTCCGGGACCGAAAACTTCTGCTATTCCAATTTTCTTTAATGCCGGGACATCTTCTTGAGGTATGATCCCGCCTGCAAAAACCAGGACATCGTCTAGTTTTTTCTTTTTTGCTAACTCCATTATTCTTGGGAACAAAACTGTGTGTGCGCCTGAAAGGATGCTTAGAGCGATTACGTCAACGTCTTCTTGTAGAGCTGTTTCCACTATTTGTTCCGCCGTTTGTCTCAGTCCGGTGTAGATAACTTCCATACCAGCGTCTCTGAGTGCTCTTGCAACTACTTTTGCTCCCCTGTCATGGCTGTCTAATCCGGGCTTTGCAACTAATACTCTAATCTTCTTTTCTGTTGCCATCGCATCTTCCTCTATTATAATTTCTAGATTACTATCAATTCTTTGTACTCGCCATATACGTTGCGAAGTACATTGCATATTTCTCCAAGTGTGGCATAAGCTTTTACGGCTTCTATTATTGTTGGCATAAGGTTTTTGTCATGGTCAGCGTCGTTACGCAGTTTGTCTAGAACCGCTTTAACCTTCTGGTTATTGCGTTCTTTTTTCATCTTTTGTAAGTTTGCCACTTGCTCCTTCTCGACTTTTGAACGTATTCTTAGTAGTTTTATTGGTATCCAGTCTTCTTCAACTGTGTAGTCGTTTATGCCTACAATGATTCTTTCGTTTTTCTCTATCTCTTTTTGATATTTGTAGGCGCTGTCTGCTATTTCTTTTTGTAAGAATCCTTTTTCTATCGCTGGGATAATGCCGCCCATTGAGTCAATTTCATCTATGTAGGCCATTGCTTTTTCTTCCATTTCGTTTGTTAAGGCCTCTATGCAATATGAGCCTGCTAATGGGTCTACTGTGTTTGTTACGCCTGTCTCTTGGGCGATGATTTGCTGGGTTCTAAGGGCAGTTCTGACAGCTTCTTCTGACGGCAACGCTAAGGCTTCATCAAAAGAATTAGTATGTAATGATTGTGTGCCACCTAAAGCAGCGGACAACGATTGAAATGCAACTCTTATGAGGTTGTTAATTGGTTGCTGTGCAGTTAGGGTGCATCCCGAAGTTTGAACATGCATTCGCATCCACATTGACCTAGGATTCTTTGCTTTGAAGCGTTCTTTCATGATTTTTGCCCATAGTCGTCTTGCAGCTCTGAATTTGGCTATTTCTTCTAAGAAGTCATTGTGGGAAGCGAAGAAGAAAGATAATCGTGGTGCGAAGTCATCTATTTTTAGTCCTCTTTCTATGGCAGCTTCTGTATAGGCAATTCCATCGTACAATGTAAATGCTAGTTCTTGCACGGCGTTTGAGCCTGCTTCTCTTATATGGTAGCCGCTTATGCTTATTGGGTTCCAACGTGGCAAATGCTTGGTACAATATTCTACAATATCTGTGACAAGTTTGACAGAAGGCTTGGGTGGAAAGATGCATAATTTCTGAGCATAGAATTCTTTTAGGAGGTCGTTTTGGGTTGTGCCGCCTAGTTTTTCTCTTGCCACACCTTGTTGGTCGCCTATAGCTATGTACATAGCGAGTAGCATGGCTGCTGGACCGTTTATTGTCATCGAAGTTGTGACCTTATCCAGCGGAATGCCGTTGAAGAGGGTTTCAAAATCCTTAAACGAGGACACTGTTACTCCGCATATGCCTACTTCCCCTTCAGCAATAGGCGAGTCTGAGTCGTAGCCCATTATAGTTGGATAATCGAAAGCGATGCTTAAGCCTGTTTCGCCCTCTTTAAGCAAGTATTTGAATCGTTCGTTTGTTTGTTTTGCTGTGCCAAAGCCTGAGAACATGCGCATTGTCCAGAATCTGCCGCGATACATGGTTGCATGTACGCCGCGTGCAAAGGGGTATTCGCCTGGAAAACCTAAATCCCGCATGTAGTCGAGGTTTATGATGTCTTCTGGCGTGTAAAGCCTTTTCATGCTGATTCCAGAAGTGTTGTGAAATTCTTTTCTTCTTTCATGATTGCGGCGAATCCAGTCGGGTACTGTGGTTTTTTCCCAACGTTCTTTTTCTTTGGCTATTTTGTTTAATTTGTGTCTGTCAAACATTATTTTGTGTAAGCCTCCGAATAGCATATTTGCCTTAACATAGACATCAACAACCTAAAAAGTTATCTTAGCTTTCTTTTTCCTTAAGTGAAGAAGAACAAAAAATAATTTTTGTTTACTGAAAAAGACTTAAGAAAGAGAGTTACATATACGGCATGCTCTAAAAGTGGAGGAAATCATAAAGTGACATTTAAACCAAGAGAAGTGGCAGTAATTGGTGGCGGAGTAATTTCTCACGGCAAGAGCAGACCTGACTGTAATATCACTGACATGTGTGTTCAAGCCTATAACATGGCGCGAGAGGACCTTACGGAACAAATGGGCAAACCTTTCGACAACAGCTACATTGATGCTTTGGTCGTAAGCTATTTTTCAGACCATTTTGCAGGACAATTACTCGGTGAAGCAATGATAGCTGACTCATTAGGCTTGAATCCAAAAAGAAGTTATAGGGCTATAGGCGGCGGTGCAACAGGCGGCATAGGCGTCCAAAACGCATACGCACTCATAGCATCCGGACTTGCAGATTGCGTAGCAGTTGTAGGCTTTGAAAAAATGAGTCTAGTCGACACAGCAGAAGGCAACGAATACATCGCATTAGCTAGCGACACAGACTGGGACTTCGCCAACGGAGGCTACTATACAGCATACTATGCAGCCATGGCAGCAGAATACGCCAAAACATTCAATATTCCAGTCGACGTTTTCGAGCGTCAAATGGCAGAAGTCAGCGTAAAAAACAGAAGAAATGCCCAATCAAACCCTTTCGCCCAGACAAGCCGGCTAAACCCATGGTGCGTTAAAGAATCAAGAGAAAACGTCACAGGCGAAATCACAGCCGAAGAAGTAATGGAATCAGACTATTGTGCAACACCCTTGCGATTGAGAAACTGCTGTCTCATGACTGACGGAGCAGCCATAGTAATTCTAGCTTCAAGAGAAACCGCCCACAAACTCGTAGACAAACCAATATGGATAATCGGCACAGGAATGGGCACCGACACGATGCGACCCGGCGACCGATACGACACAGTAGGCGGCTTACACGAATACGACCTTGTTCTTCCACACGAAGACAAGGTAACACAAGAAAGATACAAAAAACTCCGCTATCCTGGTCAAAACAGTTTCCGTGCAGGCAGAATGAGTGCAAAACAAGCTTACTGGATGGCACAAGTTGAAAACCCATTAAAAGAAATGGACATTATCGAGATTCATGATGCCTTTAGCAGCAGCGAAATCCAAACCTATGAAGATTTAGGCTTATGTCCGTATGGCAAAGGTGGCGAATTCGTTATGAATGGAAAGGCCAACATCGACGGCGAAGTAGCAATAAGCCCATCAGGCGGTCTAATAGGCATGGGCCACAGTGTCGGCAGCAGCGGTGTATGGCAGATATACTTCACTTACCTGCAGTTGAGAGGCGTCATTGACAAGGTCTTCAGGAAGTGGAATGAACGTTTCAAACCATATAATGGTGGCAAAGATATACCAAGACCGATACAAGTGCTAAGTGCAAGGTTAGGTGCAGGTCACAGCCATGCAGGCACAGGAAGCCATGTCACATACACTATATTGAGCAATAGGGAAAGCGATTTAGAACGCATAAGACCGCTCTCACAGTTTTCATCGAAACTGATTAGGAGGCCGTAACATGGACACTAAGAAACTTAACGTAAAAGGCATTGTTCCGCCAGACAGCAAACGTCTCATGGGGCATCCAGAAAATATTATTTCAATCCGCGACTATACTACCTATCAATTCAAGGCTTATGGACGAAACAGCAAATACTTCAGAGCATTGGCAGAAGAAAAGAAAATTTTAGCCACAAAATGCAAGAAACATGGCGTCTTCTTACCGCCAAGACCTTTCTGTCCAGATTGTCAGTCTCCAGATATGGAGTGGATAGATTACACCAAACAGCCAGCCTACTTGAAAACATCATCGATATGTGCTTTTGCTGGCAGAGCATTCATAGACGAAGTGCCCTTCGTCCTTGGCTTCATTCAAATGGGTGACGCAAAAACGGTTATGTCTTCAGTTGTGAAACTTTCAGAGGATCCAGCGGAAAATACTCGGATGTTAAATAAACTCATGGAAACACGAAGGTACTTGGATCTTAACGGTAAGAAAGTGGAACCAAGGTTCGTTTCGAAGCCACTATATACAGTGCGTGACCTTTACTTCATAGTAACTGACAAAAAATGGCTTGACACATTGAAATAAGCCAGTTCTCTTTTTTCTACTTTCTAACACATAGCAATTCTTTTCCTTTTGGCATGCTTCAAAGTTTGATTTAACAATATGTCAGAAAATGGACAGACTGTTCTAAACTCTACTCTTAAATAATTTGGCGACCAATGGCAACATAATAATGTTTGCAGGAAGAGAAGAAAATTGAAAACAATATATGAATTCATAGTTGTGGCATTAATCATTTTTGGTCTATGTTTCGCCATCTCTACATTAGGCCACTACGAAAGTGACCCAGCGATAATCAGTCTTAAAGTTGTTCGTTACGGCTTCCCGATGACATGGCTCAAAGTAACGACAGCCCTTCCACCCCCACCCCCGACGCAATATACTATCTTATGGTTTGAACTATTTGTCGACATCATTTTTTATTTGGCACTATCATCGATAATTTCTTTCATCATCATAAGTGCCAAGCGACAACGCAAAGCTCCCATAAAGGTGTTATAACCATTGTGGGCGAAATTTCTTTTCGTTATTCTGGTGGCATATTTCACTAAGCTCATCACCTGTGGCATTCATGAGCTTTTAGGTCACGGTTTATGGGCTTGGATTTTTGGAGCAGAAACAATTGAAGTTTATGTTTCTTGGCTTGGTTTTGGATATTGTAAATGGCAAGGCATAAGCGAGCCTCCCATAGCAAACGTCATGGCTATGGCGGGGGGCATCATAAACACCTTCGTAATAGGCGCAGCGATTCTTATGTTTCTGTTTTTGACGCATAAAAAAGGCAGTCTCTATCTGAGGTCTTTCCTCTTTTGGCTGGGATTCTGGGCTACCATAAATCAATCTGGTTATTTATTGCTAGGAGGGTTTACTAGTGAAGGCGACCCTGAAGCACTTCATTCATTAACAGGCATTCCATTAAATTTCTTTATGCTTCTTGGACTCGGCTTGTTCTTGCTTGTCTATCCTATAATCTCGATGTTATTTCTTTCTGATGTTAGCGGGTTGTTCTCAGAATATAGTCAAAAAACTTTATTGTTTACGCTTTGGCTCGCAATGCCTATACAGGTAATCTTTTTGATGATTTCTCCCGAACACACAATGCCCTTTGAATCGTTCTTGCTTCTATTTGCTGTTTCTATGATTCCAAGTTTGCTATCTCTGCCTCTTTTCAAGTTCTTTAATCGTGCGCGTTCAAATATCTGAAACTAACGTGTTTGGGATACTCAAAACCCAGAGGTCATGCGCCAACTACTTTAACTTCGTTCACGAGAAGTGAAGGCACAATTGCGTTTGGAAACTGTTTAACATCTTTGCCTACTTCAGAGACTTGTTTAAACCAGTCAAAGCCGACACCTGAAACCATTCCACCCTTTATTGGATACCGTATCTCTCCATTCTGGATATAGAATGCGCGAGAAAGCTGCGCACTAATTATTCCAGAACCTTTTTGCGCAAAACCAGCCATCGATTCTATTAAAACTCCTTTGGTTATCTCAGAAACAAGTTCTTCTTTCATTTTATCTCCATGATGGATTACTAGGTTTGAAGGGTAAATTTCGGGTTTGGCTCTGTAACCGTTGCCAACTATCATGTGAGCTGTGTCAAGTCCTCCTGGAAAACGGGAAGCATTGGCTGTATTCTTTGTTTTTAGTGCGTTTGCGGAGGTGGCGTTGTGGAGAAAACTTTCAAGTTTGCCTTTTCTTATTAACGTTGTGTGTTGGGAAGAACAGCCTTCATCGTCGAAACTTCTGGAAGCAAATCCTTTTTCAAGGGTTGCATTGTCTGTTATTGTTAGGTTCTCTGACACCACGGTTTGGCCAAGTTTTCGAGCCCAAGCCGACCTTCCGGAAAACGCGCTTTCACCATTCAAACCGTCAACGAGAACGTCCGTTAGTTGATATGAAACGGCTTCTGACCCAAAAATCACTGTGCCTTGAAAAGTTTTCAGAGTCTGCGGCTTAAACATTTCTATAACCATTTTTCCAACGTTTTCTCCAATGTTTTCTGGTTCTAAATCTTCTATGCGACTGAATTTGAAGTCGTAACAGCTGCATGTTACTTCACCGTTTTGTTCTCCGATTCCTCCAAGGTAAATTGTGGCTTTTGTCTCTGGTTCTTCAAAGTCTACACCTAACGTATTTATAATTCCCCGATAGCCAGAATTGAAAAGTACGCGTCCATCTTTCGCTATGACTCGTTTATCAAAGTTTTCAGCAGAATCTATTGCCCTTTTTGCTATGTCGATAGCTTTTTCCACGGTAATTTCGGCTATTCGGGAATCAAAGAGCCCATTAACTTTCGGTGTTTTGCTTGCTTCTGGAAGAGCAAAGTTAGGTGATTCAGAGCTCACCTTAGCAATAGCTAACGCTTTTTCTCCGGCATCTAAAATAGCCTTTTCGCTTAAAGTATTTGTGCAAGCAAATCCCACTTTGTTTTTTGCCACAATAACTCGGAAACCGACACCAGACTCGTCAATCTTGTTTTGGGTTAGGATTTCAGAATTTCGAATAGTCACTTCAGTGGTTCGCGTGTTTGTGAAAAATGCTTCTGCATGGGTTACGTTTTTTCTTTCAAGCGTCTTAATGGCTTTATGAACAAGACTATTCAAAGAAGCCCAATCTTTATCTATATCCATCTTTTAGCCTCCAGTTCCTCCAACCATGATTTCGCAGCGAATTGCTGGAACCATGCGTCCTTGAATAGCCCATTGATATTTTCCACATGCGCCTGGTCGGAGAATAACTTCTTTACCCACTGCGTCTATGGTTTTGAAGACTTCAATTGCGTTCCCAGCTACATTTGCGCCCCGCAATTCTTCGGTTAGTTTTCCATGTCTTATCCATTTGGCGTTTTGAAAACCGAAGGTGAAGTCAGCGTTGGTGTCTGCTTGGCCACCGAAAGTTCCTTCTAGAAACAAGCCTTCTTTGACGTCTTCTATCATTTCTTCCAACGAGAATTCGCCTGCTTCAATGCCAATGTTAGTTTGCCTAATTAGCGGTTCAACACCATAGTCCCATGCATGTGCATTTCCTGTTGGCTGAACATTAGCAAGTGCGGCGCTTGTTCTGTCATGCATGAAAGACTTTAACACTCCATTTTCGATTAGAACAGTGTGCTTGCACTTAACCCCTTCATCATCATATGGGAAATAGCCCAAACCACCTCGTACATTGCCGTCGTCGTAAATTGTAACTAGTTTTGATGAGACCGTTTCGCCAATGTGGTTTCCAAAGCCGCCGCCACTCATAGCCAAATCTGCTTCTAACGGGTGTCCAATGGCTTCATGGAGCAAAGTCGCACACAAGGTCGGATGTATGACTACACGAAACTTTCCAGAAGGCGGTGCTTTTGCATTTAGAAGCCTTATCGCTTTTTCTGCAATCTTTTTGCCAAAGGAGTATGGCGAAGTTTTGTCAAAGATTTCTAATCCTCCAGCATGTCCAAGATTTTCGGAAGCGGGGCATATTAGACTGTCACCTTTTGCTATCGCATCAACTAGTAGTAGCACTCTGGTAATATTCTGGTGAATGCGGGTTCCTTCTGAGCTGAGAAAATATTTGTCATCTTCTATACTGATGTACGTCGCCTTAGCATCAACAACTTGAGAGCCAGTCTCTCTTGCGCCTTTAGAAGCCTCCAAAGGAATCTGGATAATATCTTCAGCGGAAAAGTTGTGAAGAGGCTTCTTAGCGAGTGCTGACACGTCTGCAGTTACTGCTTTGACAGGTTCAAGCATTATCTTTTGCTCTTTAAACTTCGCCGAAGTCTTACCTAATTTTACTGCATTCTCTAACGTTTGTTTTACACTTTTAAAGTCAAACTTGCTGGTTGAGCTGAACCCCCAGGATTTGCCGTCAACAAAAACTCTAGCGCTAACGCCACTTAGGGAAATATTAGAAAAATCTTCGACGATGCCTTTTTTAACCGTGCATGTTGTTATCACTCGTTTTTGACCGCGTAACTGCGCTAAATCCTTTTTGCTCAAAGTTTGAGTCTGCAAGCATTTTTGTAAAATTTCAAATATAGTCCTCAACTCCGTTGTATTATTTCTAGGAAACCAAATTAAATAAGTTATGTGCTCAAAACCAAACCGCAAACAGAAAAATGCGACTTTAAAGCCTTTGCAGTATCAATTAAATACTCGTTTATACAATACTATCGTCTTCCAAAATCAAAAATCATAGTTTAATTGGAGACCAAAAGTATGGTTGGCAAACCATTAGTGTCAATAGTTTCAGCTGGAATGTCAAAGTTTGGAAAAATAGACGGCATGTATGGAAGAGAGCTCTTCGCCGAAGCAGCCAAAGAAGCATTTGAAAGATGCCCAAACCTAAACCCCAAAAAAGACATTAAAGCCATATTCACCGGAATGATGAGCGAATCCTTTGAGCATCAAGGGCATACTGGTCCAACAGCTGCTGAATGGGCTGGTCTCTTACATATACCTGCATACAGAACAGAATCAGCATGCAGTTCATCTGCCACAGCGCTTAGATGCGGCATGTTCGCCATACTGTCAGGCATGACAGACATAGTGATGGTTGGAGGAGTGGAAAAAATGACGCACCGAGCCACAGCAGATGTCACAGAATATTTAGCTATGGCTTCAGACTTTCCATTTGAACAATGGAATGGCGCAACCTTCCCTGGATTGTTTGCTATGGTTGCCACGGCTCACATGCACAAGTATGGCACAAAAGAAGAGCACATGGCGATGGTAGCTGTAAAAAATCATCATCACGGAGCTATGAATCCGAAAGCGCATATGCAAAAAGAAATAACGTTAGAACAAGCGATGGCGTCAAGAGTTGTTGCTTGGCCACTAAAACTCTTTGACTGTTCACTCATAACAGATGGTGCAAGCTGCCTTATCCTAACAAAACCCAGCATAGCCAAGAAGTTTACGGATACGCCAGTTCACATTATTGGGTCTGGACAAGCAAGCGACACGATTGGACTTTATGAAAGAGATAATTTAACAAGCCTAAAAGCTGGCAAACTCGCAGCACAAGAAGCTTACAAAATGGCTGGCATCACACCTAACAAAGTTGACGTAGCAGAAGTTCACGACTGCTTCACCATAGCAGAAATCGTAGCCTACGAAGACTTGGACTTTTGCAAACCAGGTGAAGGCGGATGCTTCATTGAAGAAGGCTCTTCACAGATTGGGGGAAAAATAGCAGTGAACACAAGTGGTGGATTGAAGGCAAAGGGGCATCCTGTAGGCGCAACTGGAACAGCACAAGCTTACGAAATTTATGAACAATTGACTGGGCACGGGGAGAAGAGGCAAGTTAGAGGCGCTGAAATCGGATTGACACATAATATAGGTGGTTTAGGCGCAACCGGCGTGGTGCACATCTTTAGGAGGGATTAAAAATGGCGCAG
>Ga0315314_1002971_pt1 | contig 13635 bp, 14 predicted proteins | sample TDP9_MG_FD_203631 | JGI IMG/M metagenome (GOLD analysis project Ga0315314, IMG submission 203631) | Freshwater sediment microbial communities from Lake Towuti, South Sulawesi, Indonesia - TDP9 | ecosystem: Environmental > Aquatic > Freshwater > Lake > Sediment | place: Indonesia: South Sulawesi...
AGATTGGACCCTTTGGCGTTAAGACGCTCCTCTTCAGTTTCAAGCAGTCGGCTCTAACAACGCCAAACTCATAATCAACCAACTCTTGAACGCAACGTGTCAACTCACCTTTGTTGTGTCCCGTCTTAACCCTAGCTAACGTTAAGTGAGGACTGAATCCCTTAGGGTCAGCCCTAAAGCCCAATCGGCGTAAGCGGGGTTCCAGCTGTTCAAACACGTTCTTCAGCTCATCAGCTCCCCTTCTTATGCCTGCCCAAACAACTCGAGCATAGCGGAGGTCCGGAAAAACACCCAAGCCACGAACCTCACAGTCAAAGGCTGAGAACGAAACCTCCTTCATGCTCTCATAGATTGAGTCAACCATGCTGGATGAAATGTCGCCGAGAAAGCGTAAGGTCATATGAATGTTTTTGGGGTCAACCAGCTTCAAGTCGGCGCCCGTTTTGAGGAGCAGATTTTGAACGTCGCTGAAGCGTTTGAGAATCGCCTCGTTGTTTATGTCGAAGGCTATGAAGCTGCGAATCGTCTCTGACATTGACGAAACCTCTCTCTTTTTAGTTGATTCCTAGTGCTTTTAAGCGTGCCTAATCTTTAACCAGAGACGCAGTCGCAAGTGATTTTAAATTCTGAACACTATATCAACCTGCGAGTAGAAAACAAATGAAACAAAAAGTGGCAATCGGAGTTGCTGGCATGCCAGGGGCGGGAAAGGCTACGATCAGAACGACGGCTGAAAACATGGGTTTCTCAGTGGTCATCATGGGCGACGAGATCCGAGAGGAAACCAAAAGGAGAGGACTCGAACCATCACCTGAAAACATTGGCAAAATCATGCTGCAGCTACGAAAAGAAGAGGGACTCGCCGCCGTGGCCAAGAGATGTATTCCAAAAATTGAAAACACCCAATCTGAGATTGTTTTTGTCGACGGTGTCCGAAGTCTGCACGAAGTAGACGAGTTCAAGAAGCGCTTCGGCAACTTTCCTTTAGTCGCTGTTCATTCTTCCCCGGAAACTAGGTTTCAGCGTCTTTCAAAGAGAAAGCGAAGTGACGACCCGAAGGGTTGGAACGTTTTTTACCAGAGAGATTTGAGGGAGCTCAGCGTGGGTCAGGGAGACGTTATTGCTGTGGCTGATTACTTGATCGTGAATGAAGGGTCATATGAAGAGTTCAAAACCAAGGTCCGCGAAGTTTTGGAGGCGACAGTTCAAAAATGGAAGAAGACGTAGAGGTTCAAATCCGAGCTGACGTAAACCCAACCGAAGATGAAGCCAAAGTTAAACGCACCCTGGAGAACCTGTTCATCAACCTAGAATTTGAAATCAGACCTCAAAGACGTGGAAGCCTACTAATTGCGAGGACACGAGGACTAGACGGGTTGACCAAACTCTATAATCTACTTCGCCGCGAGAGAATTCGAGATGCTGCTAGGATGGTTCTCTACGATGGCATGAGCGAACGTTCGATTGTTTTTTATTTGAACAAGCAAGTCGCCTATGCAGGACATGTCTCATTCTCCCAACCAGTAGCCGAATCACCACTCGGACCCATAAGAGTCGATATCAGATGCGGCAACCCACGGGAAATCATCGATTGGCTAGCGCCAAAAACAACATAACCGTCAGCATATGAGAAGGGTGCCGCTTTCTGTATTTGTGTTGTACATTTACACGCGAGGGTTTATTAAATCGTAATATACTGGTCTATTTGAGCACTCCACAGAGGCATCCCAATGACCCTCCAAAGCCTAAACCACGCGAAGCGCGAGGAAAAACTAAACAAGGTCATCGACAAAGTGCTCAACCAGATGCTGGGGCAAGAAGTCACACAGCTCATCTACGACCATTTGGAAAATAACCGTTTTATTCTGAGGGGTCAGATCTCAGAAAACTTTGACTCTTTCAATTGCGCGTTGAGAGATTATCTGGGTTCAGGCGCAGTCGTCGTGGAGCAAGTGATTCTTAAAAACCTTGAACTCGCCATGTTTGAAGAAAACACGGGTCTTGATTTTTCTGAGAGATTAAAAATTTTGAAACTGGCATAGAATTTACCAAGCCATTATCTCATCCACTGGTCAAATATTAAAAAGGAGACGCGTTGTTTCATTATTTTTGGAGTGTTCGTGATTGAACATAGGCTTGTCGATGCTCTTCTGCTTAGGCGACCCTTTTTCCTCCATGCTAAAGCGTCTGACCGAATTTGATGTAAACTACATAGAACTGGTCGATGAGAGCCAACACACCCTCAACCAGAGACGAGTAAACGCTCTCAACAGAATTGCGCGTGAAAGAGGCATTGAATTCTCGGTTCACGCTCCCTTCGTCGACGTCAACATCGCTTCGCCCAACCCAGTGCTCCGACGAGTCATGCTAAAGCGCTTAGAAAAATCGCTAGGCTACGCTCGTCAATTGCGTTGTCGAGTGTGGATTTTTCACTCAGGTTGGAAGTCGGGAGTGAGCGGGTTTTATCCCAACCTTGACTGGCAACTTAACCTCCGCTCCGTGAGAAGCCTGCTATCAACAGCAAAAAAGCTTGGGGTAGAAATCGCCATGGAAAACACGCCTGAACCCTTTCATTTTTTGGTTAAGCGCATGCAAGACTTCGCCATGTTCTACGGTGAACTAGGCGCTGATGCAGATCTAGGTATGGCTCTGGATATCGGACACGCCAACACAACCAAAGAAACCTTCAACTTCATAGAAAAATTCGCCGACAAAATAGTTCACGTGCACATCAGTGACAACGAAGGAAAATATGATTCCCACCGTGGGTTAGGCTACGGCAAAATCAACTGGGAAGCCGTTGCGGAGGCGCTCAAAAAAATCAACTACAAAGGCGTAGTGGTCACAGAGTCAGTGGATCACGTATCAGAAACACTCGAAATTATGCGTCGACTTTTCACGTAAACTCGTTTCCAGCCTTACTTTTCAGCGTATTCAGATAGGCAGGTAATCCTTCTATGTCTTTGAGGTCGCGTCCAACCAAGCCATAAAATTCATTCCAGAAGGTTAGGTTGGGCTTTATTCTCGTCTTCTCCAGATGTTGCTTCAAACGGTGGGTCCACTCAACTCCCCGCCTATCGAAATCAAGCAGAAGAATAACCTCTCGGACGTTTAGGTTTTCAATCTCGGTCAGTGTGTCGAGGAAGGATTTGCCCGACGTTTTGGACGAGACAACCTTGCCCTCGATGTTCAGTTGATGCAGTGCATTAACGTCTTTTTGTCCCTCGACAACGATGGGAACGCCCTTCGCAGACGTCGATGCGAGTCTCTCCAAAAGCTCCATGAGTCTCTCAGCCTTTCTCTGCAGACCTGATGGCAAGTGTGGTTACCTTGAGATTTCTATTTGTTTCATTTTTTCCAGGTTTTTCGGATGTCGGTCGAAATATTCTCTGACTGGCTTGAGGATTTCGGCGAGTACTTCAGCTACACCTTCTTTTAAATCGAGGGGATGGAGTTTTCCGCCAGTGTAGGCTTTCTCCAGCTCTCGGTAACTCTCAAAGGTCTGTGAGCCTCCATGCTTCGGCGAACGTGGAATTGTTAAACTTGTTTTTTCAACGAATATTGTGAGTTTGGCTATTTCCATCACAGGATTACCCTCGGCTTGCTTAGGCGGACAAAATGCTGAGCGCATCTTTGTTTTGATTTCCTCAGGCGAGTCGTGAACGAATATGCAACCTTCTGGTATGCTTTTAGACATTTTGGAGCCGATTCGAATGTTTATCTCAGCGTTTTCGTCGAACTGTTTTTCGCTTTTCTGCAAGCCCTGCAGACTCACAAGAAGAGGCGTGTGGATGCACACTGGCTTTTTCCAACCGAGTTTTTCCGCTGCGTCTCTAGCCAACATGTGTGCTTTACGTTGGTCCATGCTCGCGCAGGCTACGTGGAGTTTCATGTGGAAAATGTCTGCTGCCTGCATGGGGGGGTAGTAGACCCATGCTGTTTCCATATCGCTGAGACTGGTCTCGCGCCCCATGATGGGCAGTGCACGCCAAGTTCTCTGAAGAGAAACGCTCTTAGCTATTCGGACAACTTTCTCCCAGTATTCGATTTCTTTTGCCAAGTCTGATGCCCATGCATAATGGACGCTTTCGGGTTTGATTCCGAGGGCGGTGAAGCAGTCTTTGAAGTATTCGCCGCAGATGTGGATGTTTTCCATGTTGCCGCCTAACTTGTTGTTTATCCAAGAGTGCCAGTCTGCCAAGAAAATTGTGAACTCGAAGCCAGCCTTCACCATGTCCTTAATCTTGGAGCCACAAACTATACCCATTCCTATGTGCATGAAACCGCTTGATTCGAATCCCCAGTAAGCCTTAGGCTTAGCCGTGGCTCCCAGCAGGCTTCTCAGCTCTTCGCGAGTAACAATCTCCTGCGTGTTTCTTGTCACTAGGTCGATGCGTTTTTCCAAGTCCAAGATGAGTTCGCCTTTCGCATAATTTCACTAGAGAATGACTTAAAGATTCTTGTTATTGTCGCGGGCGTTGTTTCCCAGCGTAACTAACACTTCACTTCATTGTTGGAGCAGTGCGCTCCTCTCTGCGGAGCTCTCTCTGACGCGGGAATTGGACGCCCGCGCCCACCGTGTCTCATGTCTGGGTAAACCCTCCTTCACAAGTCTGGATAGTCTAAGACCATCCGCCTCTGTTGGGTCCGTCTGCATGAGCCCTCTCATGGAGGTGTCGGTGGGATAGCTCACAAAAGGTCATTGCCAAAATAGAACAACGGAAAGCGAAAAGATAAGACTTTCTTAACAAAGGGGTTCAAGGTCGATTTCAAACGCTACTGCTGGATTTTTGAGCTGCCAATTGTTGAGCACTTGAGGATGAACCTCGCCCAACACACCGATTTTTTGTCGCTTACCATAGACTACCGCCGTCCTTCCTTCTAGGAAACTCGGGTGTTTGTCTTCCTGAATCTCAAAGTTCTTTATGCCAAGATTTAGGAGCAACGCCTCGATGTTTGACTTGATTTCTGTGAAGTTGGCGTTTGAATGAATAGACACGCAGGCGAGTTTGAGCACATCTTTTGTCTTGGTTTCCGCCGTGTCGTCGAAGACTACAGAGTAGCCGACCTCAAAGATTTTCTGCGGATACTCCACATGCGTGTTGTGGCTGAGAAACTCGAGGAGGCTGGGCAACAGCCAATTTCTCATGCAGGTCAGCGTAGCCATTCGTGGGTTGGCGACTTCCACAACCTTCTCAGGGGGCATTAGCATCTTTGTCTGCAAACTGTCCTGATTGGTCATGGTGAAGGGCAACACTTCCTGATAGCCCAATCCGATCATTATTTCTCGAACTAAATCGCCGAACTGAGCCTTAGGCGTTGTTCCACCCGTGACTGGCAAGCGCTGCCATCTGGGCTTGATCTTGTTGTAGCCATAAGCTATAGCTATGTCTTCGAAAACGTCGACTGGATGCATGATGTCAATCCGATAACTTGGAATCCTCAGAGTCAAAACGCTTTTCTGCACTTTAGCAAATCCATATCTGGCTCTTTCAAGCAGTTCAGGCAACTCTTCGGATGCCAGTTTGAAACCAAGGAGATTGTTGATATCTTCCAAGCGTATCTGCATCGTTTTTGTTTCGAGTTGAGGCGTCACCGTCTTCTTTACACGTCCGAAAGGATAGTGAATCTCAGCCGAATAGATTTTGCCACCCCTGTCTGCTAAGGATACCACAACAATGTTTAAGGTGTTTAGCACAGTTTCGTGTGAAGTGCCAGTCACTTCGATGAGCACGTTCTTCGTGCTTTCAGTGATTTTGCCTAAATCATTGGAATTGATAATCGGTGGAAAAGAAAGCACGTTACCCTTAGAATCTGAGAGCAATGGCCAAACCGTATGTTCCTTAACAATGTGTCCGTATTCTAATCCTTTGGGATGCTTCTCCAAGATTTCTTTGAGCGTCAGTTTTTCCGTGAAGTCCAAGGGCACGAAACTGACTTCATTAGGCTTCGACACGCCGTAACTCAGGGGTGGAGATATCAAATCGAAGTTGTAAAGTCCGATGGATGTTCTGCGCCTATTTCTCCCATATGTTTGGTCCAGTTTGTCTTGCAAGCCCATGGCTTGGCGAATGACTGTGTCGCTGAGTTGAACGTCCTTTATGAGGGCGCAGCCTATGTATGGTCTTATGTCTCTTAGCCTTGAACTCACCTTCACCTTGATGGCGGAACGGTTAATCACAGGGTAGTCTTTTGATCCCTTCTCTATGCCCAGATAACCCCGTAAGGCTCGGGCTAAGCCCTCTACACTCCAAAGGTCGGCTCGGTTGCTGTCCTTTATTTCAATGCTCAACTCTTGCTCGTTCAGCGTTTTGACTTCGCCCTTCACGTAGGCAAGCAAATCGTCGAGTTTCTCTCTGTCTTGTGGCAGGTCTATGCCAAGCAGGTTCTGAAAGTCTTGAAAATTCACTTCAATCGTTGGCATACTATGTCAGCTCCGTGCTTCTAATCCAATCCAAATCCTGAGCAAACAGATAGCGGATGTCGTCTATTTTGGCTTTCATCATAAACAAGCGGTCAACACCCAAGCCCCAAGCTAAAACTGGCACCTTCACACCCAGGGGCAGGGTCACTTCGGGGCGAAAGATTCCCGAGCCGCCGAACTCCAACCAGCCATAACCCTTCTTGTAGGCGACCAATTCGACGCTGGGCTCTGTAAACGGGAAATAGTCTGGTCTAAACTTCACCCTGTCAGCGCCCGCGATGTCTGTTGCGAATCTTTCAAGCACGCCCAACAGGTCGCGGAGGGTTAGGTCTTCGCGGACGACTATTCCCTCAACTTGATTAAACTCGCTTAGATGAGTCTTGTCAACCATGTCTGGGCGGTAGCAACGCGCAATAGCAAAGTATTTGCCCGGAATCTCCAAGCCTTTGTTGAGCAGGGTTCGAGCACTCATGGTGGTTCCGTGCGCTCTCAGTATTAGGCGTCGTGTCTCCTTTGGGGAGAAGCGGTATCGCCAGCCCGTTGAGCCTGTTTTCCAACCGTTTTCGTGCGTTTTCTTAACATTCTGAATTGCCTGCCGATATTTTTCTGCGTCCCCGTATTGTGGTGACTTGATTGAGTAGACGCCGAATATTTCTCTCGCCGGATGGTCTTGAGGCGTGTATAAGGCGTCGAAGTTGAAGAAACATAATTCCACCATGGGTCCGGTCATTTCCCTGAAACCCAACGCAACCAGTTTTTCTTTCAATTGGTCTAAGAACCTAGCGTATGGATGCTTTTTCCCAGGCCACGTAGCGACCACTGGGGCTGCAATGTTATATTTGCGCAGTTTGACTTGTCGCCATTTGCCGGAAACAATGAGCTCAGGCGTTAGTTGACTCACTTCCTCAACGATTTGCAAACCCTTTTCAACCAGCTTTTGCCCAGCTTGAGTTAACTGGATTATTCGTTTGGTTTTTTCTCTGATTTCGAGGAGTTTGCGCCCCTTCAAAATTGACACAGCGGCTTGCATGTCGCCTTTCAGCTCATCTCCGATCAAGGAACCTTTCTGATGCAGCAGAGAAAGCAACGCTTCATCTGAACCCTCAAGGGGCTGGCCAACAGCTTCCAGAACTTTTCCCTTCTCCTTAACTGTTGCCCAACCCTTGCGCTGAAGCCATCCCAGAGCGATGGGTAAAAATTCCTTCTCCAAGGAAGCGTGTGAAGCAGCTTCTAGAATAGGCGCTTTCCCACCCAATTTTGTCAAAGATTTTATCAATCGGCGTTCCGGTAGACCCGCCTCGGCGTGGTGTTCGCCCTCAGCCGTTAGCGTTATCACTCTCTGCTTTTGTTCTTGAATGGTTACCAGTTTCTTCTCTGACAGCGTTAGCACGGCACGCATAACAGCGGTGTGTGCCAAGCCGCTGGTTTCGACTATTTGTCCTATGCTCGCTGTGCCACTTAATTTTCGAAGGGTTTGCAGGGTTTTTTGCTCGTTTTCCCTTAGCTCAACCATCTATTCTTTCTCCTCTCTCTTACTCAGCATCTTTGAGGGTTTTTTCGTCTGACAATGCTGTATAGTGTTGCGGTAACGTCGTATAGAAGTTTCTACGGTTTTTGTATGTCCCGAACTAACTCGAGAATATTTAGAAGCCAAAGTGAACGAAATCGGCAGGGCATCCCTTCACCCAATCGAGAGAGCCACCAACTTATTTATGCTTGCAGTTTTTGCGATAATACAACATAATATGCAAACAAATGTCGTTCTGAAGGAAGCTCATGGTTTGGCTGTTTTCAAAAGATGATAAGAAAAACGTGGAGGAATTGTCATCATCTGAATATGTTGATCTTGTTGATCTTTTTGGCTAATGTTTTTGCAAATAGTCGCAGTAGTCTAAGGGGTTTCTCTATCATCAACATCTTGAAGACGCCTATTGCGGCAATTCCTCCTGTGAGCACCATAGAGATTGCCAAGGCAACATAGGAACCTAGACCCAGTTTCCAACGAGTTATGCTGCTTGGTTCAAAGATTCCGCCGACGATTGGTCCTTTCAAGAAGTTGTCTGCAGTGTCGGTTTCACCTGCAGCCGCGGGAATGTAGGCGCTTATCGTGTATGCTCCGAGAGGAATCCCCGCTGTGTCCCATGTAAAATACAGCGTTTTGGATTCTCCTGGAGCCAGAAGCAGAACAGTTTGCGGTGGAAGAACAGCTTCGTCTCCGAAGGGTGGATGCAGTCCGTCGGCGTAGACGTAGACCGTAAAAGACTCCACAAGGCTTCCTTCGTTCTTTACGGTGACGTTAATGTATACTGGTTTGCCTCTAGGTATGTTAGCCGGTTTGACCGTAATTTTGTCAACAGCTACATCACCAAACTGCGCTGTTACTGGAAGTAACATTGAAGTAACTGTGACCATAGCGAACAGGGCTAAAGCGATTTTTAAGCATGGTATCTTTCTCATTTCAGTCTGTCCTCTGAGAAGGTTGAATCCCCATAGAAAAGACTTGGCAATAGGTTAATAAGTTTATCTGGAAAGTTAGGCTCAACTGCAAGGGTTTTCTTTGCTTTTGTCAATAATAGCGACTGATACTGCTTAATCTCGTCGTGAACGTCGCCACTTTAAGAAACATTCTAAGGCATCTGTACGCAGAGGCTTTTTCTTGAATTAGGCAATTTTTAGGGTCTTCAATCACTTATTATTTCACAATTTTCCAAAAATCCTCGGGAGAGATCTAGGATAATTGCTATTTGACTTCCAGTATTTCCTTTGCCTTGTCGATGTACCGTCGTCTTTTGCGTTGGTGTTCTTTCACAAAGTCGACTACAAGTTTTATGAGGCGTTGTTTGTCTTCGCCGCACAGGATTTTGCCGCCCTTGCACTCGTAACTGTAGAGTTTGGCGACGTCTTCGTCTCGTTCAAAGAAGTGAAACAGGTACAAGTCGTATATGGGGCAGATGTCTGGGTTGGCGCCAAGTCTACGCTGTTCTTCAGCTGTTGGGCGTCCACCTGTGAAAGCGTTTGAAATCTTTTTCGCTATGACTTCCGGGCTTTCCTCTAATGTAAAATAACCCATTGGGTCGCGTTTACTCATCTTGGGCGAACCGTCTAACGCCTTGATCAGTTTGTGGTAGGTCGAGGATGGCGGGATGAAGTTGTACCTGCGACGAAACTTGAAGGCTAGGTCTCGTGTGAGGCGAAGGTGGGGGTCTTGGTCTATGCCGACGGGAACTACAGTGGGTTTGGGTCCGCCGAAGTCTTTGAGCTGTGGGAGAAGAATGTCGCCAGCTTGTATGAGCGCTGAGAGGTACAGTCCCATGTGGCGTTCGCCATAAATCGCCTTCATCGTAGACAGTGTCACGGCTCTTCCAAACATTATTGCTGAGTCTTTGACCCGCTGATCCCTCGACTGCTGATAGATGAAGCCTTTCTCTGGGTCTGGATCAAATCCAAGGGCAAGCAGGTCGGCTACATTGCCCACAGCGTATCTTTGGCTGCGTTCAAACGGTATGCGGTTGTCTTCGTAGGCTTCCACGTCGGCTATGCAGTAGAAAGCCTTTGCGCCCTGTTGCTGAAAATAGATGACCTCCCTAGCGGTTTGAAGGGTTCCAAGATGAAACTCACCCGTGGGTTTGATGCCACTCATGACAGCGAATTCCTCATGGTTTTTCATGGCTTCCAAAATTCGTTCAAAGTCTCTGTGTCCAAAGATGACGCCTCTTCGCATAGCCGCGCTCGGATTGGGCATCTTGCCAAGTAACGGCTTGAAGGGTTGAATGCCGAATTCTTGGTATAGACGGTCGTAGTCCTCGATTATGGTGGTGCCAAACGGGTCAATCACAGTCTTCGCTGAAGTGTCAACTCCCATTGTTCATTGCCTCCAAATAACTTGAACTTGATATACGGAATGGGTTGAAAAATCTATCCATCTTCAGAAGAGAAATTTCCATGGCAACTGCTATCAAAACGACAGGATTCTCAAGCTGAGTTAACACCAGTCCAGGGCAGTCACCAGCACAAAAATGCTGCTGTCTTGCTAATATAGTTTTATTTTATGGTGAATTTTAAATAGAAACATCGGTTAATGGAGGATTCTTCCAGGGAGCGAAGTCTCTTGCTTGAGTCTGAACCTAGCAAGGTAGAGGTCGATTCGGAGTTGGCGTATCGGCTTTTGCATCCTCGACACACAGTCTTAGTAACATGCACCGACAAGACAGGCAAGGCGAACATCATCACTTTGGCTTGGTCTATGCCGACGTCAATTGACCCCCCCATGGTTGTCATCAGCATCGCGCCCAAGCGTCTCTCACATCGAATGATTAAGCAAAACCAGCGAGTTTGTAATCAACGTGCCAACATCCGACATCGTGAAGGAAACACTTTTCTTTGGAAGAATTTCAGGAACCAAATGCGACAAGTTTAAGGAAGCCCCTTTAACACCAATGTCAGCCAAGAAGGTCCGCTCACCCATAATAAAAGAATGTGTAGCCCACCTTGAATGCAAACTGGTCCAGCAGATAACAACTGGAGACCATACCCTTTTCGTAGGCGAGGTTCTCACCGCATATGTTAATGAGGGAGTTTTTACTAAGACCTTCAACATCAAAAAGGTCAAGCCCGTCTACCACATGGGAGGCGACGACTTCGCGACCATATCGTCAAGGAAGTCTTTGCCGCGCACCCAAAAAGCCTCGGTCAGAGAAAAAATCAAGAGATTTAGACTGGCTCGTTCAGTGTAAGCTTTTAAACTTCAAATTCGTCTATGGGTTCATTGAGTTATCTGAGGTGTTTTGTTGGGAAAGGTGGAGAGCCCATGAGCCTTTCAAAAGATGTCATTGAGAAATATCGTTTAGCTGGAAAAATCGCAGCTGAAGTTCGAGAAACCATGAAGCGCAGTGTTTCGGAAGGCATGCCCATAATTGACATTTGTGAAAAAACCGAGACTCTGATTCGTGAGAAGGGCGGCAAACCAGCCTTTCCCTGCAATGTGTCGATCAATGAAATCGCAGCCCACTACACATCTCCACCAAATGACAAACGAACCGTACCATCTGATTCCGTAGTAAAGATTGACATCGGCGTTCACGTGGACGGCTACATTGCCGACACTGCCGTGACCATTTGTCTCAATCCTGAATACGACAACCTTGTAAACGCCGCCCAAGAGGCGCTAAAAACAGGCGTCAAAACCATTCGAGCCGACCTGTTCACTTCCAGCTTCGGATCTGCAATTCAAAGGGTAATTGAGTCGTATGGACTGAAGCCCGTCTCAAACTTGACAGGTCATCAGGTGGGAAGATACCTAATACACGCTGGAAGGTCTCTACCCAACGTTTCTCACCTGTCAACAACTCGAATTAATGCTAGTGAGGTCTACGCCATCGAACCCTTCGTTACTCTAAAAAACGCTGCTGGGCGAGTGGTGAGCGGCAGAGAAGCAAATATATTTCGTTTTGTGAAACAAAAATCGCTCAAAGATGAGCACTCCCAAAAGCTCTGCGACCACATTGCAAAGAATTTTCACACTCTGCCCTTTACCGAACGCTGGCTTCAAAAGGTAATGCCGCCAGACCGCTATAAGGTTGCTTTCGCGGAGTTATTGGCTTCGAAGACTGTTATGGCTTATCCCATCTTTGTTGAGGCGAGCGGAAAACCCGTAGCGCAAGCAGAACACACGGTTTTGGTCACAAAAGATGGATGCGAGGTTCTGACTTAGCCGTAGCCCATTTCCTTGGCTTTTTCTTTCTCTTTGACCTCACGAAAGATTGCCGATATTACCATTTTGTCGCTGTCTCTGGGACAAGCCTCATCGGTTTGCTTGAACACGAAATCGCCGCGTTTGAACTCTCGCACGTTTTTGAAACCGCATTTCTGGCACTGAAGCGTTGATGACAAGGGTTGCATCTCCGGCGTGGCGAGTCTTAGCATGCGTCTTCTGGTTTGATACAGCCAGTAAGTGGAAATAGCCAACAACACCAGACCTGTGCTCAAGAATAGGCTTGAGTTCTGCTGTACCGTGGGATTATCACTGAACAATGCGTTTAACCCGAGGTAAAGTGAAACAAGACCGAAAAGTAACACAATCATAAGTGCGGCTAGAAAGTAGGGCGAAATTTTTCTCGGCGCCGAAACAGCGGTTGACATCGTCCATCACCCTATTGCCCTATTCCGATAGTGTTGCCTATCCCGGCGATGATTATTGAATCTCCCGGCTTGGTTCTCTCCTGAATGAGCCTTTTGACCCGTTCAATCACGCCGTCGATAGCGTCAACTATTTCTTTTCTCATGGGCGAGACTGCGTCGCCTACGTCTTCCTTGATTATTAGGGCGTTAACTGGAACCTTGTGCTTCAGCGCGGTTTCTTCCACCTTGTACTTGTCTACTTCGGGGCCTCCTATTGCCACGCCTATGCCCTCGGCGACCTCGCCTGTCTTTTCGCCCTCCAGTTTTAGCCCAGCGTCTATTACGATGGCTAGGCTGATTTTGCCTTCGTTTTGTTCCAGCACCTGTTTGATTGCTTCGCCTGGTTTGCCCACGTTTCCGCCTGGGCCTTCTGCCTTCAGCACGTAGGCGTTTCTTCCTTCGATGGGCACTTGGGCTAGGATCATGTCTTTTTCTACTTTGGTTTTTTCGTGGCCTTGCATGAGTTTGGCTGCGACTAGGGCTCCTGCGCCGTCGCCTATAGGTTGACCTAGGGTGAAGGCTTTTTGGGCGCTGGCGTAGGCTTCGGCTTCTCTCATTATGAGTGGGAGGATCATTTGGAGTTGCATTATGATGTATAGGCTTAGTGTTTTTTTGCCTAGGAGGTAGAAGTGGCGGATTATTTTGTATATGATGTTTAGTGCCATTGCGGCTTCGAGCATGTTCTCCAGGTTGTTTACTTGGGTTTCGTCTGCTTGGGGTGCCATTAGTTTGACGTCGTCTTTGAATCGCAGTTCTCTCACGTCTAATAGGTGTTCGAGTCTCCAGATGACGCCCGACGGGTCGAGCTCAACTGGTGCGATTGTGAAATACTCTAGGAAGCGGTCGATCTGCGATGTTGGGTCGCCTGGGAATTTGCCTATTTCTTTTATGTTGTTTATGGCGGTTTTTCGTGCTTCGTCGCGCATGAGTTTTAGTTTGAAGAGTGAGCCTTCGACTTCGCGTACCATGATCATCATTTGGATGCGTTGTCCGTAGAACATGAAGACTACGAAGATGGCTAGGAAGACGACTTG
>Ga0315314_1002973_pt1 | contig 13633 bp, 17 predicted proteins | sample TDP9_MG_FD_203631 | JGI IMG/M metagenome (GOLD analysis project Ga0315314, IMG submission 203631) | Freshwater sediment microbial communities from Lake Towuti, South Sulawesi, Indonesia - TDP9 | ecosystem: Environmental > Aquatic > Freshwater > Lake > Sediment | place: Indonesia: South Sulawesi...
GCCACCATATCCGCATCCTAAATCCAGTATAAGGCTTTTTTTGAATTCAGAATTAAATTTATCCATTAATTGAAAGATTTTTTCTCCTCTTCCGGAACCTATAATCCATTCCTGGGTATGTTTAATCTTAAAATTTTCCTTAATGTAATTCTCAAATTCTTCCTCTGAACCCATAGCCTTTATTTCGTCTATTTTTAGAGACATTTTTAGCTCATTCTATTTATGAATTCTAACTATATAATCCTCACGGATTTGATCAAGCCTTCTTAAGGAGAGCCAGCCGTCTTGCCTTGTTGGGTGGGGCAGTAAACTCCTTCAGGCCCGCGGATGTTCTGAACAACCTTAGGTAGGCCTGGTCGCCGGCCATCAGATTCATGAACCTCATGGGAGGAAGTACAGAACACCAGCCACAAAATCTTATCTGAGAGTGAACTTTTTATGCCCAAGTTAATTATGAATATTTAGATTCGAGTTAACGCTGAGGAAATGTGGGCATGTTTCATCTTCCGAATGGAGAGATTGGTCGGTGGAATGCAACAATATGAACTTACCTATCCATGCTAAAGTTGTATACTTCTGTGGTATAGACGCAAGTGGCAAATCCGCCCACGCTGAAGAAACTGTAAGATGGCTCAGGAGAAATGGATTGAACGTTGCATGTGAGAGTTTTTTTAAGAACCCAACAGTAACATTCTTTTCTAATATAAAGAAGAGGATGCATATCTCGAAAATGGAGGAGGCTGTGACAGACTCCTTGAGGTTTGAGGAACATGTCCATAGGCATTTTTGGCCCAAAATCAGGGCGTATCTAATTTTCTTAGACAACTTGGTGTACATTGGTCCAAAGCTGTTGTGGCACAAATTGAAGGGGGAGTGGGTCATCGCAGACAGGTTTTTCTATGACTACTTCCTCAGGCTGAAACTCTTGGGATACAACGTTAAGGGCCTAGAGTGGGTTTATAGACTTCTATTTCCAAAATACGGGATAGTCTTTGACATAAGTCCTGAACTTGCATATGAAAGGCGTAGAGAACACCCTAAGTGGTACTATGTCAAAGCTAGGGAAGAATACCTTAGAATAGCTGAGGAGCACAATTACCCCATACTAAGAACCGACAGGCCCTTCGAGGAGGTACAAAAGGAGATAAACCAATATTTTGAGGGAATAAGATAATGGTTGATGCACTGTTGTCAAAGGCGGAAAGCAGAGTCAAGATTCTTTGCGCAACGTACTACACAGTCCATAATTCGGTTAGGTGTCGCCTTCCATATTTTCTGCAGGCCCTGAAGTAGGCTTCCAAGTTTTCTAGGGGAACATTGTCTGGGATGGAGCCTGTAACGTTAATGAAGTAGCCTGGATGGTGCCCCGCGGTGGATAGGCACCTCTTAACCTCCCCTATGACTCCCTCCCCTCCCTTGAAGGTTAAAATCTTTAGGTCCACGTTACCCATGATGACCCTGCTGTCCCCGTACTTTTTAGCTATGTAGTCTAAGTCGCACCAGGGTTCAAGGATGAAGCCGTCGGCTCCAGCATCGGCTATGTCGTCCACAATGGGCGTTATGTTACCATCAGAACAGAAGATGACCCCTATTCCCCTGTCCTTCAATATTTTCCAGAGCCTTTTATACCAAGGAAAGATGTGCTTGCGGAGCCAAATTGGTGAGAATAAAGGACCCTCGGTCATGCATATATCGTCGTGGCTGATGAAGGCCTTGATGTCGCACTGGGCCCAAGCCCTGAAGTCCCTCATGGAGGCCTCGCCAAACTTGTTTAAGAGCTTTTCAAACCTCTTGGGGTCGTGGCCAGCCGCCCTTAGGGTCCACTCCAAGCCGAAGGTCATGACAAACCACATGAAGGAATATCATTAAAAATAGTAACCTTTAAATACTTGAACCGCTCTTAGAATGGCCAAAACGGAGGTATGAAAAATGGAGGCACAAGCCGAAGGAAATACGGAAAATTTAACGGTCCGAAGACTTGGAAGTAGGTCCGTAAACCAAGGCCCGGGGGCCGAATGGGAAAGGTTTCTTAAAAATTCTCCAAGCGTTAAGAAATTTGAAAAGCTTCTAAACCGCGGAAGAATTACACCAAAAACCTTAGAGGAATACGTAAAGGCCGTTAAGGATTTCTGCCGTGTCCTAGAGTACGAAAGCGCGGAAGACGCCTTAGAATATATTAAAGCAATTGAGGATAAAGAGGATTGGCTCGATTCCTTGATCGGAGAAATGAGAAACAAATTTTCAGACAATAGAATTATTGATCTTATGAAGGGCGTTAAAAAGTGGCTTATTCTTAATCGAATCGATATAGATTGGGAATATATCGTTTTGCCTTCTAAAGAGCGTTTAGTTGAGGATAGGTCGCCCACAAAGGAAGAACTAAGAAAAATCTTGAATATCTGTAATATTAGAGACAAAGCTTGTATATTAGTGGCTCTTTCAAGTGGTTTAAGAGAAAACGCATTAAGAACATTAACATTTGGTGATGTCAATTTTGATTATCCAGATGTTGCCAGAATTATAGTTAAAAGGAAATACGAAATAGAAGGAAAGACTTTTACTAGTGGTAGAAAAATCAGTAAACAAAGAAGTTCCTTTGTAACATTCATAACACCAGAAGCAAAGAACGCATTACTTGAATATAAAGATTGGCGAATAAAAGAAGGCGAAACTATAACGGAAAAGTCGCCTTTATTCACAAGCATGATAAAGGAAAAGAAAAAGACAGCGAAAGATAAAAGAACACGATTGGGAAGTTTCTTAGCAAAAAGATACTTAACGATTCATTGGGAAAATCTACTTAAGAAAGCACATTTAGCTGATAAAAGTGGAAAGTGGTACACAATTCATTTACACACACTAAAAGCCTTTGCTAATCAACAATTTAAGAATGTGGGAGTTAAAGAATCATATAAAGAGTTTTGGCTTGGACATAAAGGCGGCTATCTTGATACTTCATATTTCAAGCCTGATCTTAGTATAGACAAAGAGGAAGAATCTAAACATTTAGAAGAATATCGTAAAGCAATTCCACAACTTGAACTTAGAGAAACCGCGGGGTTAATTGAGGAATCTATTAGGCTTAAGACTTGGGAAGATCGAATCGTTTTTGATATGGGCTATTCTAGAGAAACCGCACAAAAAGTGATAGAGGAAGCTAAACGGAAAGGTATGTCCATAGACGCTTTAATAGATGTTTTAAAGCTTATGCAAAGTGGAAAAATGACAATCAAAGATTTTACAAAAAGTATAGAGCTATCTGAAGATAAAACGCCAATCAAGGATAAACGCAAAACCGAAGATTGTCAAAAGATTGTTACGGAAGATCAATTAAGCGAATATCTCAGTAAAGGATGGAAGGTCACGGCGGTTTTGTCAAGTGGAAAAATCGTTATAAGTAATGAATAGGAGCGATCTCAATATGATCTTTAACGTAACCGTAAAAATGAAACATCCTTGGAAAAGCACAGGATACAGATATAAAACCGTAACAGTCTTTGCTTCGACGCCAGAATTAGCGAAACAAATGGTAGAAGAACAGTTACGCATTGAAGGTATAAATGGTAAGATAATAAGAGTTAAAGAACGCTTCTCAATTTGGAAGGATACATAAGTAAAGTTATGGTTTTGATCCATCCCCTATCATCCAAGGAGGGGTATGCGGGAACCATTGGGTTCCCCATGTATTCCTAGTTTAATGGTATCTTTATTGCTTTTTTTGATAGGTGGGTGAAAAAACCAAATGTAGGTTATATAGTGGATAGTATAAGCAATATTAAAAATAATAAAGAAGAGAAGGGTCCACACCATCATACTCTCCGACCGAAATACCCTACAATTCCAGATTTAATTTCGGCGTGTAAAGTTCCGTAAGAAACTTTTTGTTTAATGCCACTTGGAGATAATAGGGTTAAGAAACCTTTGAGTTTTTTCAAGTACGGTGTGACACAGAGACACAGACGCAAACTTCGTGCGTACCGCGTGTTCATGGTTGTTTTGTGTTTATGTTTCGCGTGGTCCATGTGAGGCTTGGCTTGGAGTGATTGGGTTCATGTGTACGCGCGGTTCACGGCGTTTTTGTTTTTGGCTTTTTGCGTGTCCATGATTGGCGCGGTTCACGGCGTTAAAGTTTCCGTGCGAAACTTTTAATTTTGGTGTCCTCTCAGATCGCGGAATACATATGGAAAGCAGAATAGCGTAAAAACGATTATGAATTTAAGAGACCCTCGATCATACTGATATAGAACTTTAAAATGTTTCAAGACAAATACCCAAGGGTAAACGTGGCCACATGTTGCAATTATTAGGCGATCTAAAACGTTTCTAGGTTTATACTTTATCTGTGCAATTAAATAGTTTTTGTCTTTGAACACTTTTATTTTTGAGTGTGGTAATCTTAACAATTCTAAACCTTTTAGGTGTCCCAATTCGTGAAGGTCTTTATAGGGTTCTATTAATTCCATGTTATGCGCCTTTATCTTCTTATTACATAACATGAAGTATTAAAGTATTGTGTGTTTAAATCGCACTTATTAGCAGAATCGAAACTATGCGCAAATTACCACGTCGTGTGTGTCTTTGGATTGCTTGATTTCTGGAATTTCCACTAATATCGGTGTATCCGCGCCGTTCTAAAGAACTCATAAAAGTAAGGTTTAAGATCACGAATTACCACATACAGGAATTACCACATATAGTATAATTTCTGAAATCTCCACAATTCACATATTTGGTCATGCGCGCCGTTTTAAAGAACTAATCGGAAATATGCTTTTATTTGCTCATATTTTTGGATTGAACATAGGTTTAGGTTACCCAATCGATTTTTGGTCGTTATATGGTCGTTCTATGGTCTATTAGCGTTCTATAGTGTTAATGATATTTAAAGAACTCTACATGATTAACAAAGAAAAACTATTTTTTATTTAATGCGCGCCAAAACGTTCATAATACCCTATCATATGCTTTTAGTTATTGGGAAAAAGAACTAAGATTATCGTTTTGGGCATAATGTTTTCGGAATTTTGGGTTATTTTACTTTAGGTATCGCTATGCCGTGAATATGGGTATATCTTAACTGTTATAACAGGTTCAAGGTTCAAAGGTTTAAGCCTATTAACGTAAAAGAAGATTGATTTAGGCTTATCTGGAAATCATAAACTCGGTTCCGCAGTAACACACTAATGCACATGTTTATCTATACCCAAAGCGAATATTATAACCGAGTTATAAATCGTTATGCCTTCACGAAAAAGATACAATCGTATACTTTTAGTTTTATAGTATTATAGCTTAAGATTTTGGATTATTATTTCTTTGTTTCTACACGATATTTTGGAGTTAACGAAATTGTTTTTATTCCTAACATAATATCTCCATCTTGTTTAGACTCTAATAGCAAGCTGTATATTTCTGGGGATATTTTACGCGCATTAAATCCTATACATTCTATGACTAATTGAGATAACTCTAAAAGTCTTTTTTGTTTATCCTTTAATTCAGATTCGTTATTCAGTTTAATCTCTTCGCCTCCATGTTTTATTAAATACATCCCAGGCTCCCTCCCGCCTTTCTCGTCTTTACCGATTTGTAAAAATTGACTTTCCATATAGAATAACGCTTCAAAAAACGGTTTAAGCGTTACGGAATTAAAAATTTTCTTGAGGCGATCTTCGGGTAAAGTCTTCAGGATCGTCGTTAAATCTTCAATACCCAAAGCTGTGTAATTTTCAATTCGGCCATAATATTGATTTTTTGGATATCCCGTCTTATTTTTGCTCTTTAGGAACTTACACATTTTTTTGGTTAATATCGGCAATTCTGACTGTCTCCTATACAATTTTTGTCATTTTTACGTCTTATAATAACAAAAGGAGTTATATATAAAAGTTTCTAATTATAACCACAAAGCAATAAAATAAAAAGGCGGTTCGACTTGAAAACGTTGAACGTATCCCTAGACGAAGAAGCGCACAAAAAACTTATCCAGATAAAAGAAGCTCTAGGCCACAAAAATTTGAACGACACATTAAGCGAAATGATTTCGCGCTTTAAACTCAATAATAACCCTCAAATCGAGCTAGGCTTAAAACATGCCAAGGAAGGTAAAAAAATTTGAATGTAAATTTAGAAATTGCGAAGCGATACGAAGATATTATCTTCGCCGACAATATTCCTACGGAACTAAAGAAGCTGTCGATATATCGTGACCTAAACCCAGGAAAGCCTTATAATCCTAATGAAGCTTCTGAACTATTTTCAAATATGCGAAATATCATATTAGAAAATGAGCAAAAACTAAGGCTCAAAGAGGAAGAACTTAGAAAAAAGAACGAAGAGGAACTATCTAAAGCATGCAGAAAACTTGCAGAAAAGTGGCTTCAGTTATATGTATGGACAGAGGAAGAAGGGACCACAATCGACCCTTCGATAGTTCCTATCACAGGATTTGTGATCGACCCCATTACGAAAGCTAAATTCTCCATGAAGGATATAATCACAACTGATTTCGTACGTTCAATTGACCCCCGCATCGATTTGAATGGTTATCTTCGCGAATTGCGCGACTCCTATGACGGCTTTAAAAGTTTTGCAATTTTTGAAAGACCTTTGATACTTAACGATAAGATTTGGGTAAAAGGAAAGGAACCTGGAGAAGATTTTAGTTTTGTTATGACAAAAGGAGACCCACCTAAAATCATAAATCCTAGATTCCATGTCAACTTTAAACTAATATGGAGAGACCCACTCTCAGCAAAATCAAAGAAATAAACCGAGGTATTAGTTATGCGTATCGAAGGTGTGACTTGTTTTCTCTTGGTTTCCAAGGATGATCGCACACACCTTTTTATTCTGATCTATGCTTTTCCGCATAGAAATGATGGATAAGGGAACGTGGAAAAATGACCGAAGCAATAACGATTAAACTCAACGAAAAAGAGTTCCAGATCAAAAAATTAACAATCTATGATTATGAGATTCTAAGCAAAATAGTTCTTAAACACGTTCTCATAAGCAAAAACGTTAATGAACTGGAAACTCGCGAGTCTATCGATCTAGCGTTGAAAGTTTTAAATAATGGTGTCTCTAGGTGATAATTATTGGCTCGATGTCCACGCTGCGGTTCGACTAAAACCAAAATAATTGACCAAAAATTACCCAATCTGCATCGTCACTATCAAAAAATTCGGCTTATGTGTTTATTATGCAATTTCAAGTTTTGGGTTAAATGCGGAATAAGAGTAGAAAATCAAGAAACGGGAGAAATAGCGATTGTCAAGCTTGTGTAATGACTGCTTAAGAAACAAAGCTTGTCCACTATCCAAAGAAAAACAAGATTACGTTAAATCTAAAGGTAGTAAATGTTTATTCTATGTTAAACAATCTTCAATTTTTAAATCTGATTGGATGAAAGAACTCGAAGCGGAATCACTTAGAAGGGGATGGAATAAATGAAGATATTAGGATAATGAAACTATGTTAAAAGAAATTCCTATCGAATTAATCGATATGCCTAACGAAAGCTTAGGAGATTCGCGTTTATACCGTGATGATTCTTGGCTTGAGTTTTTGAGTAGTGACATTGAGCGTGAAGATGTTTTTTCGCCTATAATCGTAAGACCTAAAGATAACGGAAAGTACGAAATAGTTGCAGGCGTTTCAAGGTTTTTAGCTTCTAAAATGAGTGGTAAATCTTCTATTCCATGTAACGTTTTAGCGTTGAACGACATGGATGTTCTCTTTATCCGCGTTAAAGAAAACATGTTTCGGCGAAGCCCCGATTATATGGGTATTGCGAAGGATGTTAAGAGGCTCCATGATAGTTTTGGTTTAAAGCTTAAGGAAATTACGGATCGGTTTCATTTAAGTAAGAGTTTCGTGTCGAAACTTTACGCTCTCAATTCCTTAAGTCCAGAGGATCAAAGCGCGGTAAGCGAAGGATCGTTAAGTATAGAAATGGCCTATAAGAAGGTTATGCTTGAGCGTTTAGGCGATAAAGAGTTTCCTCACGAAACTCATTTAGAAGCGTGTCATGGTTGCCGTAGGGAAATTGAGCCTTTTAGGTTAACGTCTGTGCGCTTATGTATGCAATGCATAGACCTATTACGTTCTACTATTGATAAACGTAAGGAATCTGAGAAAAAAGAACTTGAATCTAAAGATCAAAGACTTACGGAATTTATTGGGAAAGCAGAGGATGAGTAAGGTTTATATATGTATAATCTTATAGATTATGGTAAGGATGGGAGATAAAGATGAGTAAGGCTTTTACGCCAGAACGTTTAAGTCTTGAAAAGGAAGCGAAGATTCGCATAATAGAAAATTTAGAGAAATATGGTTATAAAGTCTTAGAAGTGTTACCAATTCCCGAAGATGTGTCTTTAACTACCATCACCGATCTTAAAGTTAAACAGGCTTTAAGTAAATTATTACATACCAAATTCGATCTTATTATTGGTAAAGGTTCAGAGTTTTATTTGGTTGAGTGTAAAGGTAAAAGTAAGGATGCTTTTAAAGTCATGGTCAACAAATCGGATTATGATGCTTATTATGAAATTGCTAAAGTTACAGATAATCCTCACCTTATATATTTGATATGGGTTAAAGAGAACAAAAAGATTTATAGGCATGAAATAACTAATCCTACGAAGTTTAAGATCAAGCCAGATAAATATGAAAAGGATATGTATCTAATTCCAGATTCTCTTATTCACGAGATTGAACCCGATTGGGTTAAATCGATAAGTATGTGGTTTCGATTAGATAGAAAAACAATCGAATACATATTTAATAGGTGATAGAGCTTAATGCTTGAAGAGTGTGAACGGAACCCTATTAGCTGTTTAAGTTGTGTAAGAAAAGATAGTTTAAAACTCTTGTCGTTACTTTCAAAGCTCGATAATGAATTATTACTTTCAAAGACGGAAGATTTGGTTTACTTTATTAGTGGTATTAGGATTGCCTTAATTCATGTGTCCAAAATGAACGGTTTAAATGATTATCATAAACGGTATCTTCATGGCGTTTTAATTAGGATTTTATGTTCAATCGATCGTGGTCAATCAATCCGTGATTTAGCGGAAATAATTGAAAAACATTGAAAAGATTAACCTTTAAATAGGTAATTGTAGGATTATACGATTAAGGAGAAGAAAATGTCAATATCTGAACGTGCATTAAAACGCCTTATGGAATTGTTAAGCAATGAAGAAAAAGAAGCTTTTAAATTGCTTTTAGAGGGTAAGCTGTCGAAAGAATATTTATATAATGGGATTATAAAAAAGGTTATTGTTTCTAGAATATTAACCCTAGAATCCGATCTTAGTGAATTAAAAGACCGTGTTGACGCATTAGAGAGGGAGGAAAGGAAGGAAGCCAAACCGTAAAACGCTTTAAAGTTCATTAAAAATGTTAAACTAAATGAAGGTAGTGCAGTAGTGCCCACCAGGGACGAGTTGAGTTTTGAATCGCCTCTGGGTTAGGCTGTGCTCCTCACTGAAGAAATCAACAATTTCGTCAAAGCTTCTCTCACCCACCTCGGCGATGGGCTCATAGCCTAGCACATCCTCCACGGACTTAACCGGGAAGGTCGTCCTCCAGGTGCTCGGAAAGAGCTTGGACCAGGACTCGGTTTCCACAAACTGGGCGGTGCCCTGCCCCCTGGCCACTGCATAGGGCGTATAGGACTGCCGAGTATAGAAGACCATGTCTATGTCCAGCCTTTCATAGGTCTTGGCCAGGGCATAGGCAGGCGCCTCAAAGGGGTTCATGCCGCTCACCCTCCTTATAAGACCCGTGTGAGAAATGTACTCAATCTGGGCGACCCTGTCCGTGTCCTCCAAGTATATGGCGGAAAGGCCCCTCTCATAACCCAAGCCTTAACACTTCCTTCCCTTTAAAATTGGGTTATGACCTTTTCTGCTAGGAGCCGGATGCCTTCCAGGGATGGAAAGTCGAGGAAGATGAAGATAAACTGGGACACGCCTATGTCAATAAAACTTCTCAGCCTCTCAACACATTGATCTGGTGTTCCTGAGATGACGCGGCCTATCTGCTCATATGCGTAGCCCCTTGGGGCCCCGTAGGCTCCACCCCATCCCCGCTCTATGCGCCTTTTAATATCCCTTACCTTATACTTCGTTGGGCCGATGAGGATGTGTCCATGCAACGATTTCTTAAGGTCCCCAAAGGGCCTACCCAGCCTGGAACACTTTTCCTCCAGAATAGCGAGTTTTTCCTTATACATTTCTAGGGAGGGGTCTCCGCCCATGTCCCATATGTCGGCCAGCTCGGCGGCGGCCTCCAACATGAGGGGCTTCCATGCACCGACCATAATGGGAGGATGGGGCTTCTGTAGGGGCTTTGGCTCACAGACGGCCCCCAGCACCCCATAGTATTTGCCCTTATACGTGACCCCCTCCTTCTCGGTCCACAGCCTTTTTATTATCTTTAACCCTTCCTTCATCTGCTCTACCCTTATGGAGGGCTTGGGAAAGGGTATACCGTAGGCTTGGTACTCCCTTTCATGCCAGCCGGCGCCATAGCCAAAAATCAGCCTTCCCCCTGAGATAACATCCAGGGTGGCGGCCATCTTGGCAACTAGGGCCGGATTCCGGTAGGAGTTGCAGAGGACCCAGCTGCCGAGCTTAACCTTCTCTGTGATGCTGGACAGGGCTGAGAGGGTCGTCCATCCCTCAAAGATGGATTGGTCCCTCCCCATCATTAGGTGGTCGCATATCCATATGGAGTCGTATCCTAATCTGTCGCATTCGAGGGCCGTTTCCCGGGTTACCCGCCAATCCAGTTTCTGGTATAGGGGGGCGTCGTGGTGGGCCCCTCCTGCCCCAGCGAAGGTTATGATGGCTACGCCAAACTCGGGTCTACCCATCTTACGTGACCCTCAAAGCCTTTCCGTAAGCGGATTCGAGGGCTTCCTCTACCGTCTTTACACCCTTCAGGGCAGCGTTAAGCTCAGGCCAAACAGCCTCGTAGAAGTCAACCCAGCGGGTAACCTTTACGGGGAGGTAGGCTTCCTCAATGGTCTGCCGGAAAATTTTTAGACGGATTGGGTCGAGGGGGTCGGGAGATTTTTCGGCTTCCTGCTGAACCCTCTGCCATACAGAGCTTCTTGTGGGGAGAAAGCCCTCCTTAACAAATTGGAAGTATTGACTTTCTGGAGATGTGAGGAACTTCACCAGGCCCACGGCGGCTTCAACATTTTGAGAAACCTGGGCCACGGCGAAGGAGTGGGCGCCCCCATAAACCCTCCGCAAGCCCGCTGGGCCTATAGGGTAAGGGGCGAAGCCGACTTTCCCCACAACCTTTGATTTCTTGGCGTCCTTTAGTTGGCCGTATTCACCGGGCCAGTCGAAGACCATGGCAACCCTTCCCTCCCTAAAGGCGGCGCTCACATCCTCATATATAAAGTCGGGGAGGTTGGGGGGTGTCACTTTCCACTTCCTGTGGAGGTCAACCATAAACTGGAGAGCCTGTTTACCACTTTCGTTATTAAACGCAGGTTTTCCGGTCTCATCGATGAGGGAGCCGCCACAAGAAGCAAGCATCTCCATAAAGGTTCCTGCAAGGGGATGGCGGAGGCCCACGAAGGCAAAACCGTAGAGGTTGGGTGGGCGGGTGAAGAACTGGGCCACTTCCCCCAACTGATCCCAGTCTTCCGGTAGCTTCAAGTCGTATCCAAACTGTGCCTTAAAGGCGTCCATCTCCCTTAGATCGTTAAAAAGGTCAGAGCGGTAGTACATTATTCTAACATCCACGTGTCTTGGAATTTGGGTGAGCTTACCCCTAAACCTTGAAGCCTTAATAAGCATGGGGGTGAAGTCTTGCAACTCACCTTCCGTAAAATGCTCATCGAGGGGCATGTAAAACTGACTGTGGGAACCCACGAAGCTCGTGTGGGCCGAAAGGACATCATAGTCCAAGGACCCCGTATCCAACTCCTTAGCCAACCGTGCGTAGATGTCTGGGTAAAACATCTTGTCAACGATGTTTACCTTTACACCTGTCCTTCCCTCAAACTCCGGAAGGCGATTGTAGAGGGTGTGGTACGTTTCGCCACCAGGGCCGCCGACGAAAAGGGCCTTCAAAACAACCATTTCCCGTCCACCTACCCTAAGTGATACACCACCGCGGTTACTATCCTCTAAGGAGCCCTCCCAGCCGCATCAAATTACTGCTATTAAATTTTCACAATCTTAACTATTGTGGTGTAGGTCATCCTCAGTTGGTCGAGGAATAAAATGAGTGGATTGCATTTTGATAGATTAATATTAAACTTTTGTATTAACAATGTTCTTAATGCAGGGAGAGGATCGGCATGAAGAGAAGGGTGCTTGTCACGGGCGCGGGTGGCGTAGCAGGTGTTGACTTCGTTAAGGCTTTAAGGTACGCAAATAAATACTTCCTCCTCGGAACAGATTACTTTACGTATCACCTTGTATTCCCCAGCTTAGATGCTAGGTTTCAAACTCCAAAACACAGCGACCCAACCTTTATCCCAATGGTTAAGAAAATTGTTGAGGAACACGGAGTGGAATTCCTTCATCCTCAACCGACAAGTGAGGCGCGGGTCATATCGGAACACAGGGAAAAAATCCCAGCCAAGATTTTTCTTCCAACTCCTCAAGCCATGGATAGGGGCTTTGATAAATTAGTCACGGCAAGGATGTTAGAAGGGCGCGGTGCTCCAGTTCCTAAAACTCGAACAATAAATCAGCTAGAGGAAATTGAAGGTTTATTTGAAGATTTGGGGGACACCCTCTGGGTTAGGGTCCGCGGCGGCGCCGGGGGGACTTTAAGCCTTCCATGTCAAACCCCTGAGGAAGCTAAGCTCTGGGTGGAGTTGTGGATCAAAAAGGGAAGGGCTATGCTTTCTGATTGGATGTTCCAAGAGTACGTGGGGGGCAAAGACGTAGCTTGGGACAGCCTATGGTTCCAGGGGAAACTGGTGACAAGCTTCTCCAGAGAAAGGCTGGAGTATCCCTTTACGCACCAACTGCCCAGCGGCGTCGGCGGAACCCCCTCCGCCAGCAGAATAATAGTTGATGAAAAGATGAATGATGTTGGCGTCAAAGCCGTCCTCTCCTTGGATGAGAATCCCCACGGTTTTTATTGCATTGACTTAAAATACACAGATAAGCCCTATGTGACGGAGGTTAACGTCGGCAAGGCCCACACCACCCTTTCCCTGTGGTCTTATGCCTTCCACCGAATTTTAAAGGACACTCATGTTAACATACCTGACATTTATGTGCAGACTGGGTTAAGCGGCGAGGTCCCTGGGGGCATTCCGAAGTATGATATCTTTCCGGAAGGGTACTACCTCCTCCGGCACCTAGATTGTGGAGGCTGGCTTTGGAGGGAAGACGGCTGGAAGAAGAGGGTAATTTAGAGCTAGTCATATTCGACTTAGACGGCACCTTGGTTAAGATACCCATAGACTATCCCAAAATGTATGCCCAGTTAAGGGAACTTTTCGGGCTAAACACCGATGTAGTGCGCCTAAGGCAGGTAGACGAACTCACAAGGGACGATCCAGACTTGAGGAGGAGGGCTTTTCAGATGCTTACCAACGCGGAGATGGAGGCCCTGCCCAAACTAACCGTGGTTCATCAAA
>Ga0315314_1002974_pt1 | contig 13630 bp, 13 predicted proteins | sample TDP9_MG_FD_203631 | JGI IMG/M metagenome (GOLD analysis project Ga0315314, IMG submission 203631) | Freshwater sediment microbial communities from Lake Towuti, South Sulawesi, Indonesia - TDP9 | ecosystem: Environmental > Aquatic > Freshwater > Lake > Sediment | place: Indonesia: South Sulawesi...
TTGGCCATGCCCATCAAAGGGCCAGCAGTGCCTCGCTCTTCCGGACCTGCGTGGTTGTGGGGTCCACCTCTAGTTCGAGGCTCTCCAGCGCGTGGAGGCCGAAGACGTTGGCGTCCTCCTCGCCCGCGAAGACCACGGCCGTGGGGGCCGTCTCCCCCTCATACTCCACGAAGACGTGGCCTACGTCCCTGACGACCACGTCACCCTTGATCGTCCTGAACCTCCTCCGCCTCGTCGGCCTCACCCCGAGCCCCTCCAGCAACTTACCGGGAAGCCAGGAGTAGGCCGCGCCGGTGTCCACGAGCAGGCTCAACTCCTCGAACGCGGTGTCCGCGGGCGACGCCTGAACCCTAACCCGAATGTACGTTTCGGCCATCCGGGGCACCCACCATGGTAGGTCGAACCTTGACTTATTAAGTTTCAACAGGGGGGTCCCCCATATGTTTCAAATATGCCGGGCTCCGGTCAAACTTGGACTGCCAAGTTTTAATCGAGTCGGGCTCCCGGATGATGTAAAGAAGGCCCACGGAGCAAAAGAGTATGACGATAACGGGTCTACCCGTGTGTCCATGTCTCTGTCTCTGCCTGCCGGCATCTCACCGGAGTCGAGATTGAGACATCCTAAACTTGCTCATTCCAGCCATTGCGCAATTCTCTGCCCGGCTGTCAAATCATCGATGGTCTCCCTCTCCCTGACGAGGGCGTACTTCCCGTCTTTCACCAGGACCTCGGCGGCCCTCGGCCTGGAGTTGTACTGTGAGCTCATGGCGAAGCCGTAGGCCCCGGCGTTCAGCACGGCGAGGAGGTCCCCCTCCTCGACCTCGGGCAGCCTCCTGTCCCGGGCCAGCATGTCGCCGGACTCGCAGAGGGGGCCCGCCACATCGTAGGCCTCCGCGTCCGGTTGGCTCAGCTTGTTCGCCACGACTATATGGTGGTAGGACCCGTACATGGCCGGCCTGATCAGGGTGTTGAACCCCGCGTCCACCCCGAGGAACTTCCTGTAGGGCGTGGCCTTCACGGTGTTCACCCGCGTCAGGAGGACCCCGGCGTCGGCCACGATGTACCGGCCGGGCTCGACGCAGAAGGAGGGCTCGCCCAGGCCGTACTCCCCGGCCCGGCGCCGGAAGAGGGAGAGGACCCTCTCCGAGAAGAGGCCCAGGTCCAGCTCCTCCTCCCCCGGCCGGTAGGGGACCCCCAGCCCGCCCCCGAAGTCGACGAACTCGAAGTCCACGCCCACACGCTTGTGGACGTCCCCCGCCACGGCCAGGAGCCTCTCGGCGGCCAGGAGGAACGGCTCGACGGTGAGGATGCCGGAGCCGATGTGCATGTGGATCCCGAACCTCTCCACGCCCGCCTCCCTCGCCGCCCTGTACGCCTTCACGGCGTCGGCCTCCCAGACCCCGAACTTTGAGTCTCTGCCAGCAGTGATGACATGCTCGTGGTGGCCCGCCCCCACCTCCGGGTTGACCCTCACGGAGACCAGCTCAGGCCTGGCCATCCTGAGCAACCGATCCAGCTGGGAGAGGGAGTCAACGTTCACCGTCACCCGGGAGTCCAGCAGGGACCTCAGCTCGTCGTCCCTGACGCTCGTCCCCGTGAACAGGATCCTCTCGGGGCTGAAGCCGGCTTTCAGGGCCAGGGAGACCTCCCCGGGGCTGACGGCGTCCAGGTATGAGCCCTCGCCCTCCAGGATCTTGAGCACCGAGAGGCCCGTGTTCGCCTTGGCCGCGTAGTAGATCCGGATCTTCTGGTAGTGGCGGGTCAGGGCGCGGTGGAGGCGCCGGTAGTTCTCCCGGATCCTCGCCTCGCTGAGCACGTAGAGGGGCGTGTCGAACCTCTCCGCCAGCTCCAGCGCCGAGACGCCGTCGACGTGCAATACGCCGTCTCGGTTCTCTAGCCTCCCGGGGAGCCACATCTAGGTTCCCTCCGCCTCGCCTCGGCGCCACGCCCCGGTCAGAGGTATCCCTTCGCGGCCAGGAGCTCGGCGTGCAGGATCCCGGCGCCGGCGGCGCCCCGGATGGTGTTGTGGCCCAGACAGAGGTACTTGACCGTCAGGGCCTTGTCGCTCCGGACCCTGCCGACCACCACGCTCATGCCCTTTCCCTCGTCCCGGTCATACCTGGGCTGGGGCCGGTCCGTCTCGTCCCTGACGACGATGGGCCTCTCCGGGGCGGTGGGCAGCCTCAGCCTCTGCGGCTCGCCCCTGAAGGACTCGAAGGCCCGCCGGACCTCCTCCGCGCTGGGCGAGTCCTCCAGCTCCGCGAAGACCGCCTCCAGGTGGCCGTCCCGGACGTTGACCCGGTGGCAGCTGGCGCTGAGGGTGATGTCGGCCGGCCTCACCCCGGCGCCGTCGAGGGAGCCCAGGATCTTCAGGGTCTCCGACTCGAGCTTCTCCTCCTCCCGGGCGATGTAGGGGATGACGTTGTCGATGATGTCGAGGGAGGCCACGCCGGGGTAGCCGGCGCCGCTCAGGGCCTGCATGGTGGAGACGACGACCTTCTTGAGGCCGAAGGCGGTGAGGGGCTTGAGGGAGATGGCCAGCTGGATGGTGGAGCAGTTGGGGTCGGTGGTGATGAAGCCCTCCCAGTGCCGCCTCTTCCTCTGCACGGGGATCAGGGCGAGGTGGTCGGGGTTCACCTCGGGTATGATGAGGGGGACGTCCGCGTCGTGCCTGTGGTCGCTGGCCTTGCTGACCACGGGGTACTTCCGGGCGAACTCCTCCTCGATGGGCCCGGCGACCCCGCCGGGGAGGGCGGAGAAGACGAAGTCTACGTCCCCGGCCTTCTCGACCGCCTTCACGGCGGTCTCCACCACGGTCATCTCCCCGACCTCCGCGGGCATCTCGGTCTCCATGATCCAGCCGCGGGCCTCCCGATACTTCCTGCCGGCCGACCTCTCCGAGGCCGTGAGCACCGCGATCTCAAACCAGGGGTGGCCCTGGAGGAGCTGGATGAACCGCTGCCCGACGGCGCCCGTGGCGGCCAGGATGGCAACCCTACGCCTACGCCTCAACCGCGTCACCCACCGCATTGAACGCGTCCTTAAGCCTCTCCTCATCGATAAAAACGTTGATGGTGGCCTTGCTGGTCGTGATCTCGAGGATATTGATGCCCCTGGAGGCCAGGGTCTCGGCGATCCTCGCCACCCAGCCCGGGGAGTCGATGAAGGCCGGGTGGGTCACCTCCACCATGCCCACCCCGTCCACGTGGCTGACGGCCTTGAAACAGCCGAGCCCGTGCAGCCTGGCCACGGTCCCCTTTACATCCCCGAGGCGGGAGAAGACCGTGATGGAGTTCCTCCCCGTGCAGACCCCGTGGACCGCCTTCCCGCTGAGCGCCGAGAAGAGGCTGCCCAGGTTCTCGGGGCTCACCTCGCAGACCACGGTGACGGCCGAGAGGCCCCCCCGCCGGCTCACCTCCGCCGAATTCGCGTGGAAGACGCCGGTGATCTCCGTCCCGCCCCCGGCCAGGTCGCCCGAGGAGAACCTGACGACCCTCAGCCTCTGACCCGGGAGCTTGTACCGGAGGGCCTCGGGCCGGATGATCCGCGCCCCACCCTGGGCCAGGGCGAACATCTCGTGGATGTCCAGCCTCTCGAAGGGCCTGGCGTCGGGCACGATCCGGGGGTCCGCCGAGAGGACGCCCTCGGTCTCCTTGACGAGGATGGCCTCGTCGGCCCCCAGGCAGTTGGCGAGGAGGAGGGCGGTGATGTCGCTCCCACCCCTGCCCAGCGTGGTCACGTTCCCCTCCCTGTCGCGGCCGAGGAAGCCGCAGACAACCGGGACGACCTCCCCCAGCAGGGGCTCCAGGTACCTCCTCACGAGCCTCCTCGTCGCCCCCACATCCGGCTTGGCGTTCCTGAAGTCCGAGTCGGTGACGATGGGCCACTCCCGCTGCAGGGGGTCTAGGTAGACCGCCCTGACCCCCAGGGACCGGAGGGCGGAGCAGAAGGCGCGGGCGCTGGTCCTCTCCCCCATGGAGACGATCTCGGCGTAGTCCCGGTCGTCAGCCCCTATCTGGGCGGCCGTCCCGGCGAGCTCGTCGGTGGCCCTCCCCATGGCGGAGACCACCACCACAACCTCCCGGTGGCCCGACCTGGCCACCATCTCCGCGGCCCTCCTCACCCTCTCGCCCGTGGAGAGGTCCGCGCCGCCGAACTTGATGACCACCCTCCCGCCCGAGGGGCCCCGCCGGGGCGATGTCAGCCCAGAACATCCTCCATGGAGTAGATCCGGGGCTCCCTCTGCCTGGAGAGCCACTCGGCGGCGTGGAGGGCTCCCTGGGCGAAGGCCCTCCTCGAGAAGGCCGTGTGCTCGATCCGGATCATCTCGTGGGGGCCGGCGATGACGAGGTCGTGAATTCCGGCGACGCCCCCCAGCCTCAGGGCCATGATCTCCAGCTCCCCCGGCTTCCTGGGGCTCACGCCCTCGCGGCCGTGGACACTCCTGGAGTAGCCCCTCTCGCCCGAGACGATCTCTGCGAGCTTCTTCGCGGTCCCGCTGGGGGCGTCCGCCTTGCCGGTGTGGTGAGCCTCCACGATGCTGAAGTCATAGTCGGCCGGCAGGGCCCCGCAGGCCTTGGCCAGCCTGAAGAGGAGGTTGACGCCGAGAGCGAAGTTGGGGGCGAAGACCGCGGGCACCCGTCCCATGACCGCCTCTCTGAGCTTGGCCATCTGCTCCCCCGTGTGGCCCGTGGTCCCCATCACGATCCTCTTCCCCAGGCCGGCGACGACGGGGAGGTTCTCCGCCTCCGCGCCGGGCGTGGTGAAGGTCATGTAGATGTCCGCGGGCCGGGCGGCCTCCCTCAGGCGGTCGGGCCCGACGATCCTCACCTGGGACCGGCAGACCCCTGCCTCCTCCAGGGTCTTCCCGATGCCCGGCTCGCCGGGGGCGACCACGGCCCCGACGATCTGGAAGCCCCGGTCCACGGCCTCGCCGATGAGGGTGCTGCCCATCCTGCCGGTGGCGCCGGCCACGCAGAGCCTAAGCATAGGCGAGGCCCCTCCAGAACCGCTCCTTGTGGAGGCGCTCGCCGAGGTCGACGTCGAAGAAGTTCTCGACGGGCTCCAAGACCTCCGGGTTGGCCTCGTAGACCCTCCGGGCCGTGGTCAGGACTACATCCAGCCCCCGCTTCGTCATCTTTCCCAGGGGCTGACGGCAGGGCCCAGCGGGCATGCCCAGGACGTTCATGAGGGCCTTGTAGGGCAGGGGGTTCCGGGCCTTACAGGGGGCGGGGCCGAAGGGGGTCTCCTCCTCAGTCTTCACCGTGACCAGGTTGAAGAGGGGGTCGAGGGCCTTCGAGAGCTCCGTAGCGCCTTTCACATCCCCCTCCAACAGCCTCCGGGTCATCTGCTGAACCGCCCCGGGCGCGACGTTGGAGGTGACGGAGATGACGCCGCTGGCCCGGATCTCGGGGGAGGTCATCATGGCGTAGGTCATGTTGTCGTCGCCGGAGAGGATGTCGAAGTCCCCGCCGCAGAGCCTCCTGGTCAGCCTCATGTTATCCAGGTTCCCCGTCGCCTCCTTCACCGCCCGGACGTTCGCGTGCTCCGAGTGGAGGACCGCCAGGTCCTGGGGGAGGAGCTGGGCCCCCGTCCTCCCCGGGATCACGTACGGTATGACCTGGACGCCGGGGAAGGCCTCGGCCACCGGGGCCACGTACTCAAGCCGGATCTCGAGGGAACTGGGCCCATTATAGTAGGGGTCGACCAGGAGGACCGACCCTATCCCCAGCTCGGAGGAGTGTCTCGTCGCCTTCATGGTCTCCTCGGTGCAGTTGCTGCCCGTCCCCGCGATCGTGGTGCACCTCCCGCCGATGTGCTCATGGATCTTCCCGGTGACCTCGTTGTGCTCGTCCCAGGTCAGGGTCGGGCTCTCCCCCGTCGTCCCCACCGCGAGGATGCCCCGGATCTCCCCCTCCACCTGGAACTCCACCAGCCTCTCCAGGGCCCCGTAGTCGACCTCGCCGCCCCTCCTCATCGGGGTCACGAGCGCGGTGTAGGCGCCGCTGAACACCACCATCTTGCTCACCCCAGACAAGGGGCTACCGTGAAGATGGGGATATTTAAATGTTTCGTTTTCAGCAACATTTGTTACGCTTTTCGTAACATCCGTTAATTAGTGCTGACTCTCAGACCAGCCAAGATCAGCGACATTATCAACGCGGCCATCGACGCAGGATTCCATATCGACCGCCTGGACGAATTCTGCGCCGAGCCAGAAGCCGAGGAGGCTCACCTCATCCCCAGGTACTTCCTGCTAGTTGCGACAAAAGAGTAAGAGAGCAATTTAAGGAAAACCATTTAACTAAAGAGGGGTTCTCTTCCTGCGCCGGTTTCAAAAGGTTGACCGAGGCGAACGCAATGGAGAAGAAGGTGAACCTCCTCCTCTTCGGGGTGGACAGCCTCCGGGCCGACCACATGAGCTGCTACGGGTACCCGAGGCTCACGACTCCGCACCTCGACAGGGTTGCGAGGGAGGGAGTCCTATTCGAAGATGCCTTCAGTCCCTACATCCCGACCACCCCCGGGTACACCACCATGCTGAGCGGCATGGACGTCATGAGCCACGAAATAGTCAGCCTCCGCCCGAAGGGCCCCCTCAACCAGAGCATACGCCTCCTCCCGGAGATCCTCGGCGAGAAGGGCTACGTGTCGGCCTGTGTGGGCTTCGGCGCGGGCTTCTACAGGGGCTTTGACAGGTATGAGCACTACCAGGCCTGGGCGCTACGGGAAGAGGGCGTCAGGGCCAAGGCGGAGGCGCTGAACGAGAAGGCGATCCCGGTCCTAGAGTCGATGGCAGACAAGCCCTTCCTCCTCTTCCTCCGCCACATGGACCCCCACAGCCCCTACCTCCCGCCACCGCCGTTTACCCGGATGTTCTACGGCGGCGACGAGAAGGACCCGTCGAAGCACAGCCTGGAGCCCGTCTTCGCCTTCAAGCCCTTCGCCGAGTACTTCAAGTCCTGGGTGCCCCCGGGGGTCACCGACGCCGAGTACGTCATAGCCCAGTATGACGCCGCCCTCGCCTACATGGACGCCTCCATCCAGCAGATACTGACCCGCCTCGACGAGCTGGGCCTTACGGACAGGACGCTCACCGTGATCACCTCGGACCACGGGGAGAGCCTGTTGGACCACGACTGCTACTTCGACCACCACGGGCTCTACGAGCCCACCCTCCACGTCCCCCTCATCTACCGGCACCCGGGCAGGCTCCCGGAGGGGAGGCGAGTCAGGGGCTTCGTCCTCCAGCAGGACCTGACGCCCACGGTCCTCGAGCTCCTCGGGTACGGGGACATCGCGGAGAGTCTCAGGTTGGACGGGAGGAGCGTGCTCCCACTGATAGAGGGGGAGAGGCCCACCAACTACTCCGAGTTCTACCTCACGGAGTGCACGTGGATGCGGAAGCGCGGGTGGAGGACCGCCGAGTGGAAGCTGATAGAGGCCCTCGAGCCGGACTTCCACGGGAAGCCCCCCCTGGAGCTCTACAACCTCACCGAGGACCCGGGGGAAAGCCGCAACCTCGCGGGGGAAGAGCCCAAGGTCGTGGAGGCCCTGAGGGCGAAGATGGAGGCCTGGGTCGCGAGGCGCATGAAGGAGACGGGGAAGCCCGACCCCATCATGGGCTACCAGCTGGGGCTCGACCTCAAGATCGGCTCCGTGAGGGCCGCCCGCAGGCTTCAGGCCGTCGGCGAAGAGAAGAAAGAAGCGGGAGAGCAGGCCCCCACGAAAACCGTTAAATGAGCAGGCAACTAATCCAGTGGGAGGCGCGCGCGGATGAAATTGGGCTGTAACACCGTGCTCTTCGGCCAGTCAGACCTCGACGGGGCCCTCCAGCACATAGCCTGGGCCGGCTATGACGGGGCTGAACTTGCCTGTCTGGGGATGGCCCAACACGTGGAGGTGGGGCGGGGCCAGCCGTACGCAGACGAGGTTAAGTCGACGGCCAAGGGGCACGGACTGGAGCTGTTCGCCATCGAGGCCGCCACCAACGTCCTCCAGGAGGAGAGGAGGAAGTGGCTGATCCAAGTGTTCGAGTCGGCCAGTCAACTGGGGGTGCCCGTCGTGGCCATCGGATCAGGGGGCAAGGCCGGGGACCCCAGAGTGACAGAGGAGGTCTTTCGGTGCATTCGGGAGCTGGGTGAGCAGGCGGAGAGCCGGGGAGTGACCCTGGCGGTTAAGCCCCACGTGGGGGCGTCGGTCTATAACACCAAGACCGTGCTCAAGCTGTTGGATGAAGTGGAGTCTCCCGCCGTGGGGATAAACTTCGACCCGAGCCACCTCTACCGATCCGGGGACGACCCCGGGGAGGCCGCGTCGAGGATCGGCGACAGGATCGTCCACAGCCACTTCCGAGACTGCCCCCACCGAGGGGAGCGCTCGCCGGGGCCCCCGGAGCAGCAGGTCCCAGGGCGGGGAGAGATCGATATCCCGGCGATCCTCAGGGCGCTGAAGGACGCGGGCTACGGAAGGGTGCTCGACCTCGAGGTGATAGGCGCCCAGAAATACCCCCTGTCTAGGCAGATGGGGATAGCCGCGGAGGCGAGGGGCTACCTCCATCGATGTCTCCAGGAGTTGGGGTGGTGTGAGTGACCGTGAGTGGAGGCGAGTAGGATGGCCCTGAAGGTCGGCGTGGTGGGGGTTCCCTTCCCCCGCGGGATCGGGATGACCCATGCGACCTGTCACGCCAACGACCCGCTGGCCAAGCTCGTCGCCGTCTGCGACATCGTTAAGGAGAGGGCGGACGGGGCCGCGGAGAAGTTCGGCGTGAGGGCATACTACAGCCTGCCGGAGATGCTTGAGAAGGAGCCCGACCTGGACATCGTGGACGTCTGCACCGGCGGCCACGAGAACGGCAGCCTCCACTACGAGCCCACCATGCAGGCCCTGGAGGCTGGCAAGCACGTCCTCGTCGAGAAGCCCCTCTCCAACGACATCCAGGAGGGCAGGGAGATGGTGGCCAAGGCTGAGCAGAAGGGCGTCTACTTCGGATGCAACCTGAACCACTACTTCACGGCGCCGGCGGAGAGGGCAAGGAAGTACATAGACGACGGGGAGGTGGGCGAGCTCATTTACTGCCTCCACAAGATGGGCTTCGCGGGGGGTGAGAAGACCTACCGGGAGCCCCCGCGCTCAAAGGCCGCCGGGTTCCCGTACTTCCACGTCAAGGCCTTCCTGACCCACCCCTTCAGCGTCATGCGGTACTTCTGCGGGGACATCACGCATGTCCAGGCCTTCCTCGGCCGGCCGAGCTACCGGAAGAGGGCCGGCGACGTCATGGTCTCCATCAACAGCATACACGTGAGGTTCGCGAACGACTGCGTCGGGTACCTCCTGAGCACGAGGGGCGACACCACCTTCGGGATGGGCGGGTGGTGGAGCGTCGAGGTGGGGGGCACCCTGGGAACCTTCTGCATCGAGAACTGCGTCGAGAAGGTCAGCTACTGGCCGGCCCCGGGACCCAGGGGCGCCGCGAGGCCGGAGAGCCTCCGCGTGGGCGCAACATCAGAGCCCGTCGTGACCACCTCCGGCATCACCGACTTCAGCCAAACCTTCCCGAGGAGAATCCACGCCTTCTTGGAAGACATCGCTAACAAAGTTCCTCGGGAGGAGCTGAGGGGCTCCGGCAGAGACGCCCTCGCAGCCCTGGAATACACCTGGGCGGCCATGGAATCCTACGAGCAGGGGGGCATCCTAGTAAGGCCGTATCCACTGCCCCCACCTTAGAAGGCTGTCTGGGGAGCGGAGTTGAGACGTTTCACCTAGCGGAAGGAAGTTCGTATGCTTGAGAAGGTTCGTGTAGGGTTTGTCGGCTGCGGCGGGATCGCCGTTAACCACCTCAAAGAGCTAGTCAAAAATCCCCTGGCAGTGCTCACCGCATTCTGCGATATTAACCTGGACCGTGCGAAGACGGTTGCGGAACAGTTTGGCACGGGAGACGCGGGGGTTTTCGATAAGGCTGAGAAGATGTTCAGGGAGGTTCAGCTCGACGCTGCGTACTTTTGTCTGCCGCCCTTCGCCCACGGGGCGGAGCTTGAAGCCGTCGAGCGGCGCACACCGTTCTTCGTCGAGAAACCGGTCAACCTCCACCTGGACCAGGCAGAGGAGATAGCCTCCGCCGTTGAGAAGAGAAGGATTTTGACGAGCGTCGGCTACATGAACCGCTACCGGAGGGGTGTGCAAAGGGTCAGGGACATACTAAGGGAGGACCCTCCCATCCTCGTGCTGGGCGGCTGGATCAGTAAGACCCCGCGTCCAACCTCGGAGGGCATCTGGAAGTGGTGGGTAACGAAGGAGAAGAGCGGTGGGCAGTTCCACGAGCAGGTAACCCATACGGTAGACCTTGCCCGTTTCCTGTGCGGCGAAGTAGTTGAGGTACAGGCGTTCCCCGCGAGGGGTTTCAACAAGGGGATGCCAACGGACTACAACATCGAGGACGCGAGCGTGGTGAACGCCAGGTTTGCGGGTGGCGCCGTGGGAAACCTCTGGGCCTCATGTTCAGCCAACGGGGGCGGGGGAGGAGTGAGCCTGAGCATATACGCCAATAGGACGACCGCCCTCTTCACCGGTTGGGGACACGCTTTACGCCTGCTCCGCGTCAACATGGAACCGGAGGAGATTCCCGGGGAGCCAAACATCTTCGAGATAGAGGACAACGCGTTCATCGACGCCGTCCGCTTGAACGACCCCTCAAGGATACTCTGTCCATACGCTGAGGGATTGAAGACCCTTAAAGTCACACTTGCAGCCAACCAATCCATGCGAACTGGAAAACCCGTCAGGATCTCGGATTTTTCCGGAGAGGGGACGTGAGAGAGCCCCGTCCCCCATCAGGCCATCCTTAAACCTGGATATTTGCTGAATAGGTCATGCGCGGGCCACGCCGTTACCTCGCGGTCCTCTCAAGATAATGTTTAAATACCGTGCTCGAGAGGGGGACCTCTGCCTCGGGGCACCCGGTTTGGCGAGCTTCAAACTTCGGCTAGTAGAAGCATCGGGATACGGTAAGAGTAAAGGATGGCGCCTGATTGGCAATAATTGAAACACGCAACCTGACGAAAAGATTCGGGAAATTGGTGGCAGTGGATCGTGTCTCTATTTCTGTGGAAGAGGGGGAGATCTTCGGTTTTTTAGGCCCGAATGGCGCGGGAAAGACGACCACGATAAACGTGCTGACGACCCTTCTCAGGCCCAGCGAGGGCAGCGCCGCGGTCGCCGGGCTCGATGTCGTCAAAGAGGACAACAGAGTGAGAAGCATAATTGGGCTCGTTCCCCAGGACCTGACCGTGGACGAAGACCTGACGGGTATGGAGAATATGCTCCTCCAGGCTAGGCTTTACCACGTTCCCATGTCAAAGGCCAAGCCGAGAATAGAGGAGGTTCTGGAATTACTCACCCTCGCAGACGCCGCAGGCAGGAAGGTTGAAACCTACTCCGGTGGGATGCGTAAACGGTTAGAGCTGGCCGAGGGCCTGATTCACTATCCCAGGGTGCTGTTCCTGGACGAGCCGACGCTGGGCTTAGACGTTCAGACAAGGGTTGCGATGTGGGATTACATAAGGAAACTGCGCGACGAACAGAAGATCACCGTATTCCTGACGACGCACTATATGGAGGAGGCGGACGCCCTCTGTGACCGCATAGCCATAATAGACCGGGGAAGGATCATAGCCCAGGGCACGCCTCACGAACTCAAGGAAAGCCTGGGCGGAGACATAGTAGAGATCGTCCTCGAAGGCGATAGCCGTGACATAATGGCTGTTCTAAATTCGCTGCCATCAGTCAAAGAAGTGAAGAACACCGACGACGTGTATAGAATTAAGGTGTCACAAGGAGAAGAGGCCCTCCCAAGCATAATAGAGAAACTCCTGCGGAAGAAAATCGAAATTAGAAGGGCGTCGTTAACAGAGCCTACGCTCGACCAGGTTTATCTGGAGTACACTGGCAAAAGCATCAGAGAATCAGGCAACGGTAGAGAGGATGTTTGGAGGATGAGACATTATATGAGGAGTGTGAGAGAATGATTGATGAAGTCCTAGCTTTGACAACGAGGGAAATCAAGAAGTGGTTCAAAAATCCGTTCCTATTGTTTATGATGATAATCCAGCCTATAATGTGGATGGGGCTCTGGGGCAAGGCCCTCAACCTGACCGGATTGGTCAATATCGACACAAGCCGCTTGCCACCCGAGGTGTTGCCACAAATATCGCGGTTGATGAACGAGGCCGTGAAGTCCCTCTTCGGAACGGAAGATTACTTCACTTATATGGCCGCGGGCATGCTCTGCGTGATAGTTTTGTTTACGGCCATGTTCAGCGGCATGTCGGTCGTATGGGACCGCAGATTCGGCTTCCTAAACAAGGTTCTAGTGGCACCAATCCGAAGAGAATCCATAATCCTCGCCAAAGTGTTATCCGCTGTAACCCGAGGACTATTCCAGGCCCTCTTGGTTTTCTCCATAGCGTTCGCCTTCGGATTAAGACTGGGGAGCGCCTTTGGGCCATTAGACTTTATAGGAATGCTGTCGGCACTGTTCCTCTTGTCTTTGGGGCTCTCATCCATGTTTCTGGCCTTCGCGATACGGATAAAGAGCCACGAGACAGTCGTCGCGTTGGCCAACTTGCTAAACCTGCCGCTGATGTTCACCAGCAGCGCCTTAATGCCCGTCAGACAGATGCCGGAGTGGCTAAAGGGAGTGGCACACTATAACCCCATCACATACGCCGCGGATACAGTCAGGACATTCATACTGCACTCACAGAGCTTAGACATCGCGAGGCTCACCACCAACTTTGAGTTTCTCATAGGCTTCGCAGCAGTCCTGACCGCTTTTGGGCTGATACTGGCCGATAGAGGCCTCAGAAAAGGCTGAGATTGGAATTTATCTCAAACTCGGGAAATCTCGTACCCACAGATCCTATTTCGTTTACGCGAATACGTTAAGGGCTGTAGAATGGCCAGTCTGCTACGATTTTCGTAAGGCTTTTATCCCCGGGCCTCCAACGGGCATCCGTGGACCAGACGGACAGGGAGATCCTCGAGATCCTGAGGCGGGACGGCCGGGCCAGGTACGTGAGCATCGCGGGGGCGGTGGGCCTGACGGAGGGGGCGGTGAGGAGGCGGGTGAGGAGGATGCTGGAGGCCGGGGTCATCCGCCGGTTCACGGTGGAGGCGGGGGCGGGGGTGGAGGGGATCGTCCTGGTGAAGACCGGCCCGGCCCAGACCGGTGCCGTGGCCGTCAAGATAAGGGAGGTGGCGGACCGGGTCTTCGAGGTCTCGGGCGACTACGACGTGGCCGCCCTCATCCACGCCCACACCATGGAGGAGCTCAACCGGAAGGTGGACCGGATCAGGGGGCTCCCCGAGGTCCTGAACACCAACACCCTCGTCAGGCTCGTGGGCGACTGAAAGACGGTTTAAGGCCTGGGGCACGGGTTCCCCGGGGGCTAGTACACGGAGACCCTGGCCACGCCCTCGATCTTCAGGAACTCGGGGATGAGCTCCCCCGGGATCTTGGTCTCGGCTATGAGGGTGAGCCTGGGCTCGGGGGAGAGCTCCGGGTCGTCCACGATGGCCTGGCGGATGCTGATGTCTCTCTCAGCCAGGAGCGCGGCCGACCTGGCCAGGATTC
>Ga0315314_1002975_pt1 | contig 13628 bp, 15 predicted proteins | sample TDP9_MG_FD_203631 | JGI IMG/M metagenome (GOLD analysis project Ga0315314, IMG submission 203631) | Freshwater sediment microbial communities from Lake Towuti, South Sulawesi, Indonesia - TDP9 | ecosystem: Environmental > Aquatic > Freshwater > Lake > Sediment | place: Indonesia: South Sulawesi...
GTTGCCAGTGCGCTTTCCCACTGCTATGCTCCGGCATCGGCGGAGTACACATCGGTGAGGCACGCTACGGTTCCCTGCCGCCTCACCAAGAATTGGTCGGGGCGACTGGATTTGAACCAGCGACCCCTTGGTCCCGAACCAAGTGCGCTACCAGGCTGCGCTACGCCCCGAGTGTACGCTCAGTTATAGGCTTGCCCTTGCCCCTTGTTATTGTTCGTCAGGCCAACCTTGCTCGCCGATCAACTTGACGAAGATGCAGCCCCCCAGGTCGGCCCAGCGCATCCCGTCAAGTTCCTTGACGCCCTTGCGCAACGTCTGTCCGTAGGCGTCTCCCACCGGGACGGCCAGGCGACCCTTTGGAGCCAACTGCTCTACAAGGGCGCCTGGAACTGCTGGCGCCCCCGCCGTCACCAAGATGGCATCAAAGGGGGCCTCTTCGCGCCACCCCAGCGAGCCATCACCCACCCGGATGAGGACGTTGTAGTAGCCGAGACTATCCAACGTGCGGACTGCGCGATCAGCCAGGCTCTTGATCCGCTCGACCGAGTACACCTTGCTACAGAGTTCGGCCAGGACGGCAGTCTGATAGCCCGAGCCGGTGCCGATCTCAAGTACCCGCTCGTGCCCGACCAGCTCCAGCGCCTCGGTCATAAGAGCAACCATGTACGGCTGAGAGATGGTCTGCCGTTCGCCAATGGGCAGCGGATAATCACCGTATGCCCGTCCCGCCAGCGCCTCGTCCACGAAGAGGTGCCGCGGAACCTTCCCCATGGCCCGCAACACCCGTTCGTCCCGGATGCCCCGGCGCGCCAACTGCTCGGTGACCATGCGTTCCCTGGGGATGGCGAACTCCATCGGCGACCTGGAACATACCACAACCCTGCGGCGAAGGAAAGCCCCTTTCAGCCACTGGCCGATGGACCAATCAGCGGGTCGGAAAGCCACCGGAGGGATTCTATACCTGGGGACCGCCGTTCAGCGAGAGGTCCCATGCCCTTAATTCGTCAAGGACCCGGTCGTCAGTGAGATTCAGGTGGAGTGGCGTCAGGGAGATCCATCCTCCCATCACCGCCTCGTAATCCGTTCCTCCTGGACATTCCCACGTGGCCTCGGCACCGCCGATCCAGTAGTACGCCTTGCCGCGCGGATCCATCTTTCGGACCACCGTCTCGCTGTAGACGCGGCGCCCCTGGCGGGTCACCGCAACACCCCGGATCCCTTCGGGAGGCAAGTTGGGGACGTTCACATTCAGCAGGGTGCCCCGGGGGAGGCCGCGTCGTAGGATCTCTTGCGCTAGCCGACGTGAGAACATGGCGGCTGCGCGGAAATCGAAGTTGCTCTTGCCGGCGACTGACACGGCGAATGCCGGGATGCCCTGCAACGTGGCTTCCATGGCCAAAGACACTGTTCCGGAATACGTCACATCATCACCCAGATTCGAGCCATGGTTGATTCCCGCCGCCACCAACTCGGGGCGCCTTGGCAGCAGCTCCATCACAGCCAGGGCGACGCAATCGGTAGGCGTGCCGTCCACGCTGTACCAGCCCTCATCCACGGGGGACACGCGAAGCGGCCGACTGAGGGTTAGGGCATGTCCGGCTGCACTCCGTTCTCTGTCCGGGGCAACGACCACCACATCGCCCAAGACCCTGAGGCTCTCTGACAGTACCCTGAGGCCCGCCGATCTGATGCCATCGTCGTTGGACACCAAGATCACGGGGCGTTCATCCCGTCCCATGTCTTCCCACATTCCTTTTAGTTTTTGCGCTCTCAGCGCAAGAACCAGGTAGCAACAAAATGACGGGTGCGAGACCCGTCATAACCGCGAAATTGGTCGGGGCGAGCAGATTCGAACTGCTGACCCCTGGCCCCCCATGCCAGTGCGCTACCAGGCTGCGCCACGCCCCGAATGCAGGCATATTAACCATTTGCAGATTGACCGTCAAGCGCAGAAATCCCGAGCGTGCCCGTGAGTTTCCTGGCCACTTCCTGAAGGTCCGCCGGACTCACGATATGGTAGCGGTCGAACACGGCCCGCGTCTTGTGGCCGGTCACGGCCATGGCCAGTCGCTCCGGGACGCCCGCGAAGACTAATGGCACGCATGAGGTGACGGTAAGGCACCCCGGCTTTACCGCTCGTCCTCGATGTGCTGCTGGGCGCTTCCCACCTTGTGCAAAACCACTGGGAGATGCTCTGCGAACATCCCGAAGTCCGCGTCCGTAGTGAACACCGCGCACTTGCTGCGAACCGCGACTGCACAGATGAGGAAATCCGTGTTGGAGCCTTGGACGCCTTTCCCGCGGCACAGGTTGTAGTACCTCGCGGCGGTTACGTAGTCGTCCGTCAGAATGGGGAGGTCGGGAAAGCTGGCCAGACGCTCCGACAAACGACGGAACTGTGACGCGTCCCGGATTCCGGAGAGGACCTCTTGCCGTATGGGGCCGATCATTTGGACACGGTGGTCGTTGATGAGCGAACGCAGCTCCTCGACCGGCGGCGAGTGCACCTGTCCACTACGCCGCAGCGCCATGGACCACACGCATGTGTCCACAATAACCTTCACGTACGTGCCCGTTGCCGCTTGTAGTCGTACTTGGCGTCATAGTCAACGGTGCCGAACATGGAGAGGATTTTCTCTTGCTCCAGATGGTCGATGTACTCGACAAGGGCTTGTGTTACGGCCGCACGCTTCGACCTATGCCCCCCCAGCTTGACAGCCTTGACGATGAGCGAGTCCTCGATCTGCAGATTTGTAGCCATTCCCGCCACCCCTTTCACACAATAGCTTACACACTGCCATGTGCAATGTCAACGGGCTTCTTGTGTTCCTCTTGCGAGGATCCGCCCGATTCGGTTGGTAGGGTAGGCTTGCCGGTTTCACCCAAGGCGGCATAGACTGGCACGTGCCCCATCGCCAAAGTCAAGAAAGCCCCAACGGATTAAACGCCCCGGTCTAGCCCGGACCGCAGCCGCTCCCAGCGGGGATCGTTCCAAGGCAGGATGGGTGCGTCAAGTTCTGTGCTACGCAGGAATCCGAGAAGTTCCTCTGCGCGGATTGCGGAACGCAGGCGACTCACGTCAGCTCCTGGAACTCACGGAAGGTCTCAGCAGGGAGAATCTCATAATCTCATGACCCTCCCCCATCCCGGTCGGCCTCACCCCGATGACGCGCGTAGCTCGAGACTTCGCAAGTCCACTGAGTCAACGACGTCCCGCATCATTAGCATGGATCCGCCGGCCAGGCCAAGGAGGCATGCCCATGCCACTGCGTCTCCTCGATGATACCCATCACATTGGCAAGGCAAGGCACCGCCCGGATGGAGACCGTCCATTGTGGACCCAGGGGAGGGCCGGTTGAAGTAAGGTCCACTCCGTCAACGACGTCCCCGATTACAGGCAGGCCGAGATCGCGGAGTCAGGACGTGGTAGGTCCTTTTCCACTGCGGCCTTCGCGGGCTCTGCGGTAAGACTGAAACGATTGGGATGAAAAGAAAAAACCCCTCGGAAATATTGGATCTTCCGAGGGGTCTTCTCGAAAATCGCCGATCAGGACAGTTGCTTGAGGATACCCTCTAATCCGGTCCGCAACCGCTGGAGCGCGCCCCGCGCCTCTTGGCGTCGAGCGCGTTCTTCGCGTTCCGTCAGGCGCCTCCGCGCGCCGGCCACGGTGTACCGTTCCTGATACAGCAGCTTCTTGATCTCCAGAACCATCGTCACGTCCCGTTTGCGATACAGGCGCTGCCCGCCTCCACTCTTGCGGGGCTGGAGGACGGGGAACTCGCTCTCCCAGTATCGCAGGACGTAAGGCGGCACACCCGTGAGCGATGACACCTCGCCGATGCGGAAATACAAGCGGTCCGGAACCTCGGTCGAGAGTTCCACCGGAGCCGAGGCCATCCGCTCTCGCGGGGAGGCATCCCCGGCTGCTGGATCAGGCTGGCTTCGAGGAGTCCTGGGCATTGTCCTGTGTCACGGCGCCTTGGTTGACGATCTGATGCAACGCCTTGCCGGGTTTGAATTTCAGAACCCTCCGTGCACTGATCGTGATGTCCGACCCAGTCTGGGGATTCCGACCCTTCCGCGCACGCTTTGCCCTTACCTGGAAGGACCCGAAGCCGACCAGCTGGATTTTCTCGCCGCGGCGAAGGGCGCTCTTGATGATTTCCAGGGTCGCCTCGACGGCTTCCATGGCCTGCTTCTTCGTCAGGCCTTTCTCGGCTACGAGCGATGCGATATCCGCCTTGGTCACTCAGCCTACCTCCTTCCTCCGCGTGCTCTGGTCGGCAGATCCAGCCAATGCCTGGTGCACCACGACGGCTCTCATTCGCGAACAACCAGGAAGTTGAATCCCTTGCTCTTCAGCTCTTCCCCTCGCCGCACCGCCGCGGCCCGTGAGTCGAATTTCCCATGCCGCACCTGGTACACAACTGTGTTGGCGGGCTTGGACGTGATCTTGGGGGGATAGTTCTTTTTCTGAAGCTCGCGGGCGAGATCGATAGCCTCATCCAGGTTGAAGAAGGCAGCGATCTGCGGCGTGTACTTCCCACCGACGGCGATAAGCTGCGACGGGAATCCGTCCACGTTCAGTCGACGCGCAAGCTCTTCCGCCTCACGCCTTTCCGTTGGCTCTCCCACCGTGACGATTTGTCTTCCTACGAATGCGGTACCCTTTCTGATGGCGGCCGGGAAGCCGCTCGCAGCCAGCTTCTGCTTCAAGGCCTCGGCGTTTTCCTCCATCACCATCGCGCCGACCTGAAGGCTGTAGCTCGCCGGCGCCGCCTTGGGCGCAGGCCTCGGCGGGGCCTTTTCTGGTGCCTTGGCCTCCGCCTTGGCGGGAGGCGCAGCCGCCACTTTTGCCGGGGGCGGCGCGGGCTTCGCCTCCTCCTTGACAGGCGGCTTGGCAGGAGCAGCCGGGGCTGGCGCAGCCTCTTTTGTCGGCGCCGGAGGAGTCGGTGCCTTTGCTGGCGGTGCAGGAGTCACCGGCCGAGGTCTGGGTGGAGGTGGAGGCGGTGGCGCAAGGAACAGCGTCTGCGCCACGTACCATCCGCCGATCAGAATCACGCCGATCCCGGCGATGATAAAGATCCGGCGCATTCCTCCGGTTCGCCCGCCTGATTCCTCTTCAGGGGCACTGACCTCAGCTCCTTCCTCTTCAGGAAGTCCTTGCTCTTCGGTACTTCGCTTGCGAAAGCTGAACTTGGCCATGAGCCCTCCATCGTTATTGTCCGGCGCGTATCATAGGCAGGCCCGAACCGGATGTCAATGTATTTTTAATGAGTTACAAGCGAGCAATAAGGACCCCCTTCAAGTGATGCGACCTGGCCTCCGTGATTTGAACGCTTAGGAGGCTTCCCTCCTGCGCGTCGCTTCCCTCGAAATGGACGATTTTATTCTGGCGTGTTCGACCAGATCCAAGGCGCGGATCGCGCTTTTGCAGCTCGTGATCTGCCATCACCTCGACAGTCCGACCGACCAGCAGTCGATTCCGTTCAAGGGAGAGGCGGGCCTGAAGGGCAAAGACCCGTCTCAGCCTTTCTGACTTAGCCGGTTCGGCAACCTGATTCGGAAGGTCGGCGGCCGGGGTACCACGTCGGGCGGAGAACTTGAACGCAAAGCAGCCATCGAAACCCACCTGCTCCATGAGACTCAGGGTCTCGGCGAAGTCGGCGTCCGTCTCTCCCGGAAACCCTGCAATGATGTCCGTCGTGATGGCCAACTCCGGGACCGCCGATCGAAGCAGTGCCACCTTCTCCAGGTACTCTTCCCGGGTGTAGTTCCGCTCCATGCGGGCCAAGGTACGTGTGGAGCCGGCCTGAACCGGAAGATGGATGTGCTCGCACACGCTGCGGAGCGCGGCGATGGCCTCGGCCAGCTCGCGCGTGACGTCACGAGGATGGGACGTGGTGAAACGCACTCGCATCCCCGGTCCTACCGCGGCATCAATTCGGCGCAGGAGCTCCGCAAACGAGACAGGGGAATCCAGCTTTCTACCGTATGAATTCACCGTCTGCCCGAGCAGCGTGATTTCTTTGTACCCGGCCTCGCGAAGGTGCATGACCTCGCGCAGGATGTCGTCTGGATGACGGCTCCGCTCGCGCCCGCGGGTGAACGGCACCACGCAGAACGCGCAGAAATTGTCGCACCCTTCCATGATGCCGACCCACGCACGGATGCGGCTGTCCCGGTGGATCTCGACGTCCTCAGGGAACAGGCCAATCGGCTCACTGGTTGCGACTGGAGGCCGTTCTGGAGAGATGGTGAGGAGCCGAGGGATCTGGGAGATGTGCTCGCTGTTTCCAACGACGAGATCGAGATACGGGAAGCGACGGAGAAGCGCCTCCCCTTCCCGCTGAGCCAGGCAACCCGCCACGCCGAGCCGCAGCCGGGGACTCTTAGCCTTGAGTGCGTGCAACGTGCCGAGGCGGCTGTATAGCTTCTGTTCCGCCTTCTCGCGAATGCTGCAGCCATTCAGAATGACAAGGTCGGCCTCCGCCTCATCTTGCGTCAGGGTGTACCCCTCCCTGGCGAGGATGCCGGCGATGCGGGCAGAGTCCAGCTCGTTCGCCTGACAGCCGAATGTCACAACCTTCAACTTGGGCATGGTGGATTCGTTTGGAGAAAAAACAATCCGCCACCGAACGGGACCGTCCCCCTGCCCGTTCCGCATTGAACGGTCCATGGCGGATCTCAGTAGAGGTAACAGGCGACCCAGTGCCGTGGCGCGACCTCGCGCAGTTGAGGTTCCTCCTTATCGCAGCGTTCGAAGCGCTTGTGGCACCGCGTGTGGAACCGACACCCACTCGGAGGATGAATGGGGCTCGGGGGGTCACCCTCGAGAATGATGCGCTGGCGCTTGGTGGTGGGGTCCGGAATGGGGATCGCCGACAACAGGGCCTCGGTGTAGGGGTGGAGCGGCTTGGCGTACAGCTCCTCGCTCTCCGAAAGTTCCAGGATCTGGCCCAGATACATCACGGCGACCCGGTCGCTGATATGCTCGACCACGCGAAGGTCATGGGCGATGAACAGATAGGTCAGATCGAACTGCTCCTGCAAATCCTCCAGCAGGTTGATGACCTGCGCCTGAATCGAGACGTCCAGGGCAGAGATCGGCTCGTCGGCGATGATCAGCTTGGGGCTCACCGCCAAGGCGCGGGCAATCCCCACGCGCTGGCGCTGGCCGCCGCTGAACTCGTGGGGGTATCGGTTCATCTGCTCAGGGCTCAACCCCACTTTCTGGAGGAGGTCTGCGACGCGTTCTCGACGCTCGGCCCTGGTCTTGCACAGCCTGTGGATGACAATCCCTTCACCCACAATCTGCTCGACCGTCATGCGTGGGTTCAGGGATGAGTAGGGATCCTGGAAGATGATCTGCATCCGCTGCCGGAGCCGGCGCATCTCGGCCTTGTCGGCCTTGAAGATAGGCACGTTGTCGAAGGTAACTTCACCTGAAGTCGGCTCGATGAGGCGAAGGATCAGGCGCCCCGTGGTGGATTTGCCGCAGCCCGATTCCCCCACCAGGCCCAGCGTCTCCCCGTGCATCAGGTCGAAGTTCACCGAGTCCACGGCGTGGACCTTGGCCGCTTCGCCCCAGAAGAATCCCCGCCTGATGTCGAAATGTTTCGTGAGGTTGCGAACCTGAAGCAGTGTCTGGTTGCTCATACAGTGGTTCCCTCAGTATAAGTGACAGCGGACGTAGTGGTTGGAAGTGATCTCTCTCAACTGGGGTTCCTCAGCGCTGCAGAGTCCGATCACCTTGTCGCACCGCGGGAGGAACTTGCAGCCCTTGGGCAGGTCCAGCATATCGGGCACCATCCCGGGGATGGCCTGGAGGCGTACCCGCCGCTCCGTCTTTTCCATGCGCGGGATGGAATTCAACAGCCCCCGCGTGTATGGGTGCTTGTGGCTCTTGAAAAGTTCGAGGACCGGCGCCTCCTCCACTACCCTGCCGGCGTACATGACTGCGACGCGCGCGGCGGTGTCCGCCACGATACCCAGGTCGTGGGTGATGAGCATGACCGCCATGCCCAGCTCGGCCTTAAGCTGGTTCAGGAGTTCCAGGATCTGGGCCTGGATCGTCACGTCCAGCGCCGTCGTCGGCTCGTCCGCAATCAAGAGCTGGGGATTGCACGAGAGGGCCATGGCGATCATGACGCGCTGTCGCATGCCCCCCGACATCTGGTGTGGGTACTCCTTCACGCGTCGGTCCGGATCGGGAATCCGGACCACTCGCAGCATCTCGATCGCCTTGTTCCAGGATTCCCGTTTGGAAAGGCCCTGGTGCAGGCGGATGCCCTCGGCAATCTGGTCACCGACGGTGAAGACCGGGTTCAGCGAGGTCATGGGCTCCTGGAAGATCATGGAGATGGAGGCGCCCCGAACCTTCCGCATTTGGTCTTCGGGCAGCTTCAGCAGATCCCGGCTATCCATCCAGATGTTGCCGCCCATGATCCTCCCCGGGGGAGTTGGGATCAACCGCAGGACGGAGAGCGCCGTGACGCTCTTCCCGCAGCCCGACTCGCCCACGACGCCCAGGGTCTCGCCCTTGCGGATCAAGAGGCTCACGCCGTCCACGGCCTTGACCACGCCGGCCTCAGTGAAGAAGTGAGTTTGGAGATTCTCGATCTTCAGAAGGACGCCGTTCTTGCTTTCCTGACCACTGTTCATAGGTCGCCCTCTATGTGAGGTTCACGGAAGCGGAGTGGGGCGCAGTGTACCACCGCCGCCGGAGCAGTTCAAGCCAAAAAATTCATAGGATTGCACTTTTCAATCCGACGGCTTTTCCCCTGCCATTTGGGCCAGGAGCAGGTCGGCCTCATCAGGACTGTGGATTGCCAACCTCATGGGCGCGGGCGTGTTCAGCGTCCAGAGGTGATCTGTGGGTCCAGGGCGTCTCGGAGCCCGTCTCCAAGAAAATTCAACGACAACAGGGTAACCGTAAGGGCCAATCCCGGAAACAGGATCAGCCATGGATACGTCTCCATCGCTGCCGCACCCTCGGAGGCCAGCGAGCCCCAGCTCGCCATGGGCGGCTGGACGCCGAGCCCGAGGAAACTCAAGAACGCTTCTTCGAGCATGACGGCTGGTACCGTAAGCGTCGCATACACGACGATCGGGCCCAGAGCATTCGGCAGCACGTGTCGGATCAGGAGACGTCGCGGCGAGGCCCCAATGGCCTGAGCCGACAGGACGAACTCCCGTGTCTTCAGGCTGAGGACCTGTCCCCGAACGATTCGAGCCATGGTGAGCCACTGGACGGCCCCCAGGGCGATGAACAGGTTCAGGATGTTGCGGCCGAAGATGACCATCAGGATAATGACGAAAAACATGAAGGGCAACCCGTACAGGATGTCCACCACCCGCATCATCAGGTGATCCACGCGGCCTCCCACGAGTCCGGCGATCGAGCCGTATGTCACCCCGATTGTCAGGCTCACCAGGGTAGCCAGGATCCCAACGGCGAAGGAAATGCGGGATCCGTACAGGACCCGCGTGAAGAGGTCACGACCTAGCTCGTCCGTTCCCAGAAAATGGGTGCGAGTTGGCGGCCTTGCCCCATACGGGAGGTTCGTCTTGTCAAAGGGGAAGGGGGCGATCCATGGCGCCAGCAGTGCCGCCATGACGAAAAACGCCAAGGCTGTGAGGCCCAACATGGCAAGACGGTTCTTGCGTAGCCGCCACAACGCATCGTGCCACGGCGACGCCCCAGACTGCCTCGACTGCGGTAGGCAGGAGGCGGTAGGCAGGAGGCGGTAGGCAATGGCAAGAAGGCGCCGGGCCCCCTGTGAGGGCGGTCTTCTCAGCACTCGGCGCTCGTTGCTCGGCGCTCGTTGCTTCATCGAACCTGCACCCTTGGATCCAGGTACGCGTACAGCACGTCGACGATCAAGTTGAAGAGAAGCAATAGGACGCTGTAGAAGACCGCCGTCCCCAGCACCATCGTGTAGTCCCGATTCAGCGCGCTGCTCACGAAGTAGCGGCCGATCCCCGGAATGCTGAAGATGGTCTCCACCACCACGGACCCGGTCAGGACCGCGGCCGACGCTGGGCCCAGGTACGTCACAACAGGCAGGATTGCGCCAGGCAGCGCATGGCGGAGCACCACGCTCCCCTCGCGGAGACCCTTGGCGCGGGCCGTGCGGATGAAGTCCTGGCCGATCACCTCTAGCATTCCAGCCCGAGTGAGGCGTGCGACATACGCCGCATAAAACGTGCCCAGCGTGACCGATGGCAGAACAAGATGCTTCCATGTACCCCACCCTGCCACTGGAAGCCAACCCATTCCCAAGGCGAAGATCAACATCAGAACGGGGCCGAGGACGAAGTTGGGCACGGAGATCCCGCCAAGGGCAAAGGACATGGTGAGATAGTCGAGGAAGGAATTTCGCCGGAGGCCTGCGAGGACGCCCGCTGCACCCCCTACAGTTAAAGCTACGGCCAACGCACACAGGCCCAGTGTCAACGAAATGGGGAAGCCCAGTGCGAGGAGTTCGTTGACCGAACGATCGGGATACCGAAACGAGGGGCCGAGATCTCCCCGCCCCACGTCGCTGAGGTATCTGACATACTGGCGCCAGAGGGGCTGGTCCAGGTGGTAGCGCGCCTCGATGTTGGCCCGAACCTGTTCCGGGAGAGCCCGTTCTTGATCGAACGGCCCTCCTGGCGCCAGGCGCATCATGAAAAAGGAAAGGGAAACGATGACGAGCAAAACGGGCAGGAATCCCACCACCCGGCGAAGGATATAGCCGAGCACGGCTTTCTCACCGCTCCAGGCTGATGTACTTGAGCGGATGCTGATCGAGGATGTTCGGGTGCCAGCCCTTGACCCGGCGGCTCAACATGCCCTTGTTCACATAGGTGAACAGCGGCATGATCGGCACCTCCTCAGCAGCCAGGATTTGCTCTGCCTCCTGCAGCGCCTTCATTCGGTCCTGGGCATTGACGATCTTGCAGGCGGCCTGAGCGATCAAGTCGTCGTATTTCTTGTTTGACCACCCGGTCTGATTGTTGCCTCCCCCCGTGATCCACATGTCCAGGAAGGTGTTGGGATCCACATAATCGCCGATCCAGCCCGCCCGCGAGATCTGGTAGTCCAGGCTGCTCTGTCGAGCGAGATATACCTTCCACTCCACGTTCGTGAGCTCCACCTGGATCCCCAGGTGCTCCTTCCACATCTGTTGCACCGCCTGAGTTACAACGCGGTGCAGCTCGTTTGTGTTGTACAGCAGCTCGACCTTGGGGAAGCCCTTGCCGTCCGGATAGCCAGCCTCGGTCAGCAGCTTCTTCGCTGCCGCGACGTCGAACGGCAGCCCCTTCACCCCCTCGTATCCACGCATGCCGGCCGGCACGAAGGTACTGGTCGGGATCTCGCCTGCCTTAGTTACAAACCTGGTCAAGGACTCCCGGTCCACCGCCATGCTCAGGGCTTTGCGTACCCGGAGATCGTTCAGCGGAGGTTTCGTCACGTTGAAACGGAAGTAGTACGTCCCGAGGTACGCCGACACATAGAATTCTGCCCGGTTCCGTGCGGCGTCGAGTAGCGCCGGAGGAACCGTGGGAATCCAATCGCTGTCCCCTGCCAGGAACTGCTTGTAGGCGGTGTTGATGTCATCCGTGGGGATGAACACGACCCTCTGCAGCTTGATATTCGACGCGTCCCAGTGCTGCGGGTTCTTTTCCAGCACGAGCTCCCTCTGCGGCACCCAACTGACCAGGCGGAAAGGGCCGTTGCTCACAATCTTCCCGGGCTTCACCCAATCCTTGCCGTGCGTCTCGATGGCCCACCGAGGCACGGGGAACAAGGTGTAGAAGCTGGTGAGATCCAGGAAATAGGCCGTCGGGCAGCGCAAGGTGACTTGCAGCGTGCGGTCATCCAGGGCTTTCACCCCGACTTGGCCGAAGTCCGTAATCTTGCCCTTGTTGTACTCCTCGCCGTTCTTCAGGTAGAAGAGCTGCTGCGCGTATTTGGCCCCCATCTTCGGATTCAGCACTCGCTCCCACGCGAATACAAAATCGTGGGCCGTGACCGGTTTGCCATCGGTCCAGCGCGTATCCCGCAGCTTGAAGGTGTAGACCATGCCGTCTCGCGAGACAGTCCACGAGGCGGCCATGCCGGGTCGGGGCGAAAGATCCTTCGGATCGGTCGTAGTAAGCCCCTCGAACAGATTGCTCAGAATCCGGTGCTCCGGTACCCCGGTGACCACGCCGGGATCCAGGCTTTCCGGCTCGACCATATTGTTGATGCGGAACACCTGCTCCTCTGCACCCGGCGAGAGGGACGGCAGGCTGCAGGTGAGCACGAACAACATCCAGACGGTCCCTCTCCAGTGTCGTACTTGCATGGCACCCTCCTTCTGCATCAGATCCGGAGTCGCGGGTCCAGGGCGTCGCGCAGGGCGTCTCCCAGGAGATTGAATCCAAGCACCGACAGCATGATGGCCGCCCCGGGGAAGAAGAACGCCCACCACGCCCCGCTTGTGAAGAACTTGTAGCTGTCCGCCAGCATGGCCCCCCACTCGGGCGTCGGGGGCTGCGCCCCGAGGCCCAGGAAGCCGAGTGCCGCTGCCTCCAGGATGGCGAAGGCGATGGCGAGGGTCGTCTGCACCGTAATCGGCGGAAGGGTGTTCGGGAAGATATGCCACAGCACGATGCGGCGGGCGCTGCCTCCCAGGCCTCGCGCTGCCGTGACGTATTCGCGCTCTTTCAGCGCTAGGACCTCGCCTCGAGTGATTCTGGCGTAGAAAGGAATAGACACGACGCTGATGGCGATCAGCGAGTTTCGGAGGCCGGGCCCGATCATGGCCACAATGGCGATGGCCAAAAGGGTTGCCGGGAAAGCGAGAAGGATGTCCATACAGAACATCAGGATGAGATCCACACGCCGGCCCGCATATCCCGCCAGCAGACCCAGGAGTGACCCGATGAGAGCCGCCATCACGACCGACCCAACTCCCAGACCCAGAGAGACCCGTGCTGCGTGCAGGATCCGCATCAGGATGTCCCGCCCCAGCGCATCGGTGCCGAAAGGATGAATCCAGCTCGGGGGCTTGAGCCGCGCGAGCAGGTCCGCATCCACCTTGGGGTCGTAGGGCAGCAGGACTGGGCTGAGGATGGCCATCAGCGCGAACAGGAAGATGATGCTCATCCCCCAGCGGGCGACCCGATTGGCCACCAGCCGGCGCAGCGCCGCCTGGAGTGGACTGCGCCCGCGGGCTGCCACCAGCGGCGCGGGCAGCTCAATCGTAGCGGATACGGGGGTCGACGGTGGCATACAGCAGGTCCGTGATCAAGTTGACCGTGACGAAGATCGTGGCGATGAACAATGTAGCGCCCTGCACGATCGGATAGTCCCGCGCCTGGATGGATTCGTAGATCCACAGCCCGATCCCCGGCCAGGAAAAGATGGTTTCCGTCAAGATGGCCCCGGCCAGCAGGCGCCCGACCTGGAGTCCCGTGACCGTCATGACGGGAAGCAGCGCATTCCGCATGGCGTGCCGGAGGATCACCGACTGCTGAGGAAGCCCCTTGGATTCCGCGGTCCGAATATAGTCCTGCGACAGCACCTCCAAGAGGCTCGCCCGCGTCATCCGCGCGATGACCGCCATGGGAATGGTGGACAGGGCCACGGCGG
>Ga0315314_1002976_pt1 | contig 13621 bp, 17 predicted proteins | sample TDP9_MG_FD_203631 | JGI IMG/M metagenome (GOLD analysis project Ga0315314, IMG submission 203631) | Freshwater sediment microbial communities from Lake Towuti, South Sulawesi, Indonesia - TDP9 | ecosystem: Environmental > Aquatic > Freshwater > Lake > Sediment | place: Indonesia: South Sulawesi...
AAAATGGCATCTGAGGAATCAAATTGTAGAAACAGTTGCCTAGCAGCATGCCTAAGCCAGTGGAGATGTAGCCCATGAAGTTAATGAAACCCCTCACCTTGCCTCTGTTCTCTGGTTCCACGAGACCCGCTGAAAGCGCCATCGCCGAAGACATCACTAACAAGTGAACAATTCCCATCAGACCCATCGAAACCATTATCGTGGAGAAATTGCCGTTGACAAAAAACATTGAGGCTACTGCGAGGGTGACTGGCCCGAGAATGAGTGGAGTTTTCGTTCCGATCTTGTCAACCATTTTGCCAACTGGAATGGAAACCACGACCATACTTAACAAGAGCGGTATGTAAACGAGCCACCACTGCTCCTCTGGTATTCCAAGCACATTTACCGCGTATACAGTGTTGATCACATTGGTCAGCGCAGTGCTAAACATTACAAGAATCTGAACGACAAACAGCCACAACATTGACCGTGGCACAACCTTCCACACTTTGAAACTCTCCTTGGCAGCTTTCGGGTAGGAAGAGATAAAATATCTGAAGCGAATGGGGTCTGTGTTCGTCATTGTTTCCTTTAGTCTTAATCGCCATATCGCCGCAGTGATGTAGAGAGATATCATAATTAGGTAAATGATTCTCATGCTCCATTCTAGTCCAAACACTAGTAAGAGAAAACCTCCGATTGCAGGGCCTGGTGTGTTGAAGGTGCCGTGTATGAGCTGTATGAGTGAGGAACCCATCCCTCTGCGTTCTGGAGGAAGCGAATCCTGAACCATCGCAAACAGGGCAGGCTGATAGATTAGACAGAGGCTGTGCACAATAGTCCCGATCAGGATAAAGTGCCATGTGGGGGCGAACGCAAAGAACAGGTAGGAAAAAGCCATTCCAAAAGTCATGGTGGTGACGAGCCAACGTCTCCCATACTTGTCAGCGAGGTAACCTCCAGGAAATGCCACTGCTGCCATTCCGAGAAAATTGGCGAATCCTATGATTCCCAGAGCCATCGGAAAGTCTTTCCCGCCCAAGACATTTTGGATATAAAGTTGGTAGTTTGGGACGGGCATTTCCATGGCAAGATCCATTATGATCCAGCTTATGAGGAGAATCCGGTAATTGCCCGTGATGAACGAGAACTCTTGCCTTATAAGATTCACTATCCCCATAAGCTTCACTTTTCCGTGAAACATAAACACCTACCGATATAAGGCTTAACCCCCATGCGTAAGACAAACTCACAAAGCGACATTAACGAAGACTTAGGCCTTGAGGATGGTATGTTGAGAGGGTTACGGATGAGCAGATTATGGAGATCTTCGTCTTGTGGGCTCTGGTGAGACTGTTAAGGAGGCGATTCTTGAGGTTATTAGTTGGTTATCCAAGCATGAGGGTGCTTCGGTGAGGGATGCGATTGAGAGTTTTATGCCTTTTACCTCTCTTCGGGATGAAACCCAAGAAATGATTCGGGTTTTGTCTTTGTGATTTTTTGGGAAAAGATGACCGTTTTATGTTCTATTGGATTTCCATTCTATGGATAGTTGAAAACTATTTTTCAAGATAAGAGTGGAATAACTTGGCGACTGTATCTTATTGTTATCGCCATTTGTGGTCATAAAAATTAAAAATGAAGAGCAAACACGTTAAAATTAATTTTAACAAGCTCTAGATTATTCGTTATCAGGAATGCTAGATTAGTAGGGATTCGTTTGGTATTCCCTACCCAGAGAGGTAGTAATGTAAAGCAACTCCCTCAAAGATTGTATAACAATCTAATTCTGCCGAGCCGCTGACAGAACGTCGATAGAAAACAGTTTGGGTATTGAAAGCAACTCTTCTAAATTCTGTATAGTTGCAGATGTTGATACCTGAATAGTCAATGAATTGAGTAATGTTTATCAAGACACAACCTAGAGACTCTAAATCATCCAAAACATCTTGTATACCTTTTACATCTTCGATTAGTGGTGGAGGTTCTTTCCAATCCGGATTAGAAACCTCCGATTTAAGATTTTTTAATTGATTTGCCATATATCCCATTACGCCTCCGACAAGAAAGAAAGAAACAGATAAAACAACCAATTTCTTACTTACATGCAAAGTCGTTCACCTACCTCATTAAGTTTATTTGGCATTATTGACACATTCCAGGTAATGGTAATTTCATATTTATCTGTCTTTTGAGATGACATGTAGCGATGTGGTCTTTTAGGTTATCATCTGTTTTTAGACTCTACATTTCCAGCTTCGCATCTTTGAGCATAGTTGTGAAGACTTTTCGGGAGAACTCCTTTTTAGACCTGTGACTACCATTGTGGCATGGTTCTTGCTTAGTCTTTTAATTTCTTGCAGTGCTGTGAGAGGTTTTTGGGGTGGCATTTTTGTTCCTCTTGGTCATTTTGGTTGGGTTCTTTTGAGTGTTTGTTTTGCGTATGTGAGGTCTAGTCTATATAGGGGGAAGTGGGGGCAGAAAAGGATGAAAGTTGCGTTTTGCCTCCGCTACCCCAAGCAAGCATCATCTTCTCATCAGACGACGTCAGTTCATCATCGGCAATGTTAGATAAGTTAGTAAACCATAATAAGATTTCGTGCGCAAAAGGAACGCAAATCCCATGTAATGGAGATGATTGGCAGTTGGTTTCGTAGTTCAGGTTAGCTGTGGTTGTGTTTGTTACGGGTATGCTTTTCCGAAGTTTTTGGCTATGAGGCCTACGTCTTTTAAGTCTACTTTGTTATCTTGGTTAACATCCGCTATAGGATTCCATCTCTGATGTCCAAGATAAGACCCAAAAGCTTTACTAACGATGGCTATATCACGAATATCAACTTTCATGTCCTTGTTAATGTCACCGTCTATAGGGTTGTTCCAATAGAAAAAAGGACTCATCAGTGGAAGATTGTCTTTGACACCAATGCTGATGATGTATGGGGTATCTCCAAAACCGTCTCCATCCTTGTCTTCACCAGTATAATCGCTCCAGTAGTTTTCTTCAAGCGTGTTGTTCATTACTGAGGGTTGAATCTGATGGGCGTTGTCAATGAAGGTATTGTGATAAAAAACATTGCCCTCCGAATAATGGGCGGATAATATGCCGTTATAATTGTTTTCTATTACGTTTCTGATAATCATGTTATTATTACTATAGATAGTTTTGTTATTGACACCAACACCTATCGCAATACCAGCCGTAAGTTCTATAAAGTTGCCTTTTCCGTTATTAGAAATTACATTGTCACTGATGATACTATTATAGAAACACATTCCAATGCCATGAAATTTGTTCAAGTTAATTATGTTATCAGAAATAGTGATGTTATACACATCATAATGTCCATTTATTCCCTCACTATTATTCATTATGATGTTGCCACTGATAATATGGCCATGAGTCCAAGGGGATGTCCGAACACCTATACTTCCATTTATTATTGTAAAACCACTTACTTTGACATTGTTAGCCTCTATGGATACAACATATTGATCACCATGGATAACCGTTATATTTCTATTCTCACCGATTAAAGTCAAATCTGGTTTATTCAGGATCAAATTTTCATGGTAAGTTCCCGCTTTCACATAGATAGTGTTGCTCGGGTACGCATTATCTATAGCTTGTTGTATTGTTGCATAGTCGTCAGGAACCACAATTGTTGTAGGTATCATCTTTGCTGGGTGAATGTTAAATGCCAAAGTTAACATACTTATTAAGAGAAGGGTCAACATCACTCCAGAAACTGCTTTCCAACTCATTTCTCTCCTTTCCCTCTTCTATAAATATACATTCTTTCTTAAATCTTTAGCACAAGTTGAAACGAACCTAACAAATTAAGAGCATATGGCGATTTGGTCTTTGCTGTGATTATTTATTTTCAGTTTCTGGATTTTGAGTTTTGCATCTTTAAGGAGTTTTGTGAATGAATCTCTGGTGAATTCTTTCTTCAGTCCGGTCACAGCGATGGTTGCGTGATTTTTGCTCGCTCGCTTAATTTCTTGCAGTGTTGCAAAGGGTTTTGGCATGTTTTGCAGGAGGGTTATAGCGAATACGGTGTGGAAAGTTTGGTTCCGGAAAGGTAAATAGTCCGCATCTGAGACTAGAATGTGAGCGTTCAGAAAGCGTTTTTTACGAGTTTTTGCCTTTTTCAGAAGTTTCTGGGAGAAGTCGACGCCTACAAGTAGTTGGACTTTCCTTGTTATGTAGGGAAAGAGGAGACCCGTCCCACAGCCCACGTCAAGCACAAAATCATTCTTGCTAAGGGACAGGTTTTCCAGAGTTGCCTCTATCTTTTCATTCTGTTCGTCAGTGTACTGGGTATCGTAGACTGGGGCAAGTTGATTGTAATAGTGCATAGTTTTGCGTTTCTTGTTCCATTCAGCCATGTCTATTCAGAAGTTTTATGTGTGTTATCTGCTTCTAAAATTGTTGGCAGATGACGATGCGTAAGCACGAGTCTATCGTTACTTTGGAAAAACCGAGCCTTGAAGAAGCTGAAGCGCTGGTTAAGCGAGCATTCTCAGAACGTAAGAGCCTAATCATAGTCGGGAATTGCTGGGTTGACTACAAGGGACGAGCCAGTTCCAAATTAGAGGCTGGAGAACGCATCGTTCTGATCAAAGAGGACGGTTCGGTTCTGGTTCATCGTCCAACCGGTTACGAACCTGTTAATTGGCAGCCGCCCGGTTGCGCCTTTCATACTCAAATCCGGGACAACGTTTTGCAGATTCGAGCGGTTCGAAGGAAACCCTCAGAATCGGTTAGATTGTCTTTTGACCGTCTCTATCTTGTGTCTTTGCTAGGTTTGGTTGATGCTGGAGAGTTTTCTCTCTACGCCAGCGAAGAAGACATGCAGAAGGCGGTGTTGCTCGAGCCATCACTGATCGAGGCTGAGTTTAAGCCGATCTCCTATGAAAAGAGGGTGGAACCCGGCTTCATCGACGTTTACGGAATCGACAAGAATGGAAACTTTGTGGTGGTGGAGATCAAGCGTAAGACAGCGAGTCGTGATGACGCTCTACAGTTGGTTAAGTATGTTGAGTCGGTAAGGAGTTCTGTGAGTCGCAACGTCAGAGGAATCTTGGCGGCTCCCCACATGGGGAAAGGAGTTCAGAAAATGCTGGCTACCTTGGATTTGGACTTCAAACCCCTAGACCCAAGAAAATGCGCCGAAATCCTGAGCAGACCAGAAACAAGAAAGCTTGCGGAGTTCTTTGAGCAAAGTCGATAGGGGATTTCAGTGACGCTTTTCTATGTTTGTCGCAGGGATTCAAAAGAATGTAGAGACTGTGGTTTCTGCACCGAGTACTTTAGTTGCGCAGGCGTTGGTAAGCCCAGCATAGAGCGCTTTGAAACCGCATGCGTCGACTGTGGCGTTTGTTTCATTGCTTGTCCTTACAGGGCGGTCGAACGAATAGAAGATGTAGTTCCTAGAAAACAGATTAAGATAAGTGTGGACGGCGAATATTTTGTGGTGCCAGAGCGAACCACGGTGAAACGCGCTTTGGAGTCGTTGGGTTTAGAGTTTGGAAAGTTTCCCGACGAAACCAAGATTTTTGCTCCCTGCGAGATTGGTGGTTGCTTTGTTTGCGCTGTGCGGATTGATGGAAAGCCTAAGCCAGCTTGTGTGACGCCAGTTCGAGACGGTATGATTATCGGTTTGGAGTTGGCAAGGGATTACGTTCCGTTGCGTAGAGTTTCGGGGTTTCAGCCTCATTCCGTTGGTGGTGTTGGCACGCCTTGGTGGGTCAAGAAGAGTGGTCAACGCTACGTGGAGGTTGCGTGCTTCGCTCACGGATGCAACTTAAGGTGTCCACAGTGCCAAAATTTCACGGTCACATACGACAATGTGGCTCCTGCTTTAACGCCTTTCGAAGCAGCTGCGATTTTGACGGCTGAACGAAACAAGTATGGAGTAGACCGCATGGCGATATCGGGCGGAGAACCAACACTGAACAGGGCTTGGTTGATAAGGTTCTTTGAGGAACTGCATCGGTTGAATCCGGACAAGAAGGCTAGGCTTCATTTGGATACGAACGCAACAGTATTGATACCCGAATTTGTGGACAGTTTGGTGGAGGCTGGGGTGACTGATGTTGGTCCAGATTTGAAGGGGTTCAAAACAGAGACTTTCATGAGGATAACTGGAATCAGTGATGAGAAGCTTGCTAAGCGATATTTGGAGAACGCTTGGTCCGTAACAAAATATATTGTTGACAATTATTATCCTGAACCCTTGTTTGTCGGAGTTGGCATCCCCTACAACAAGTACTTCATAACTTTAAAGGAGATTCGGGAAATGGGCGAAAGGATAGCAGACATAAACCCAGAAGTTCAAGTTTGCCTTCTAGACTACTTCCCCACTTTTCGTCGACTTCGTCTGGAGAGACCGTCTGTGGCTGAGATGAAAAAGGCAAGAGAAACGCTCGTGGAAACTGGACTAAAAACAGTGCTGGCACAAACAACGATAGGACACCTCGGACCATAATTATGAAGATTTAGTGCTCTCGCACCTGCATCTACTTAGTCAGTGCTTCCCTCAGCTTAGAAACGAAGCCTTCTTCATCCTTTGCGATTCTCTTCTTCACTTCTCTCCAAGCATCTGGACAATTCTTGTAATCTACACCTACAATACTGTGAATTATTCTGTCAATTTCTCTCTTGTTCCCTTCTGTAACCTCTATTCCCACTTTCTTGAAAACGTGTTGAAGATGCCTGAAGTAGCAAGTCATGGCAAACCGTCTCTTAAGATTGCGAATAGTTTCTTGGCTTAAATTAGCCTACGACTAACTTTTCTTGCGTCTCATCTTCTTTATCTTATCAAGCTTTCGTTTCTTTTCCTGCATTTTGCGAAAGTAGTCATGTATTGGTCTGGGTATGTTTGTTCTTGGAAAGTAAATGTCGGCTCTGCCCTCTGACCTACCATTCCGTCATTCCGTTAAACCATACAATAACGGAATGTGACAGAGATAATCTTTATTTGGTTCAACATTTGATATTCTTGGTAGTTTTCGGCGGCAAGGTTGAGCATAACGCTAATCCAGCGCCTGGAGTGGCGTGAATTAGCCTCTGCCCAGCCTCACCTATTACCGAGACTCATTTTGCAATCGAAATATCTTTGTGTGCAGTTTCCTTGGGTTTTACAGAGTCCACGAATTTCTTCCATTCATCTATCGGTATCTTGAACCTTACTTCTTGTTGACATGGGTGTTTGAATCCTTCAACGAATACGATTAATCTGACATTGCATTGAAATGTTCCTTCAAGGAATTTGTCTAAGTGGAGGATTTTCTCTCTCATCATCTTCAGGAAAAATTGAGCGCTGCCCACATCGTTAGCAGGAACGGCATGTCTATATAATTCATAATCCGAACCTGCACCATCCCATTGCCCTCTCGTCGTCAAGAAACTAACGTTGTATAATATTCTATCGACAACAATCTCAAAGTCCATTAGATTTTGAATTAGAAGATTTATGCGCAAACCTTGATAGCCGGATTCATGATACGATTCGGGTCTTATTTCATCTGCTCTCATTTGGATTTGAGGCACTGGATTCTTTCTTGACTGTATATAACCGCTAATAGCCTTTCGACATATTTCCGACCAACTGACCTCTGGAAACTTGTCCATCTCGGCTTTCAATTCTTCAGGAACGCTTATTGTCACGTTTGTCATTCCATATCACTGTGTGTGCTGTGTTTACTTGTGATAAACTGTGTAGTTGCTTAAAAAGTCTTTCCTTTCAGTGTATGTTTTTTGGATTAAATGCCATGCGTCCAGAAACCCACTGTCTTTGATACTCGTGCACTCACCAAATTCCAGAGACCAGAGGTTGCGGACAGGCAATGGATTTCATCTAACCTCTCTTTTTCTGTGATACAGCCTTGACTGTTTCTGCACCGTGAGTATGATATAGCGTAAGAATGCAGTCTAATTGTTCCCTTTCATTTCCTTCAAATGTTTCGTAAAAATCTGCCAAAATATCTCTAGTCTCGTGGGCATTAATCCATTCTTTTTTGTTGTCTTCTGCATAATGACGCCCGCCTATTAACCTCCTGTGTAACCGATACTCTTTCCCATTGTCTCTAAAGACCAAATCCATGTCGTTTATCGTTGCTCCTCTGTCTCCGAGATTCTTTATTCGAAACCTAGCCCAGAGAGAAATAGTTTTTACTTGATTTGTTGAAACTGCATAATCATGCTCGCATCTCAGCACTTCGATTTTTAAACATGGATTTTCTCTTTTAAGGCGCCAATAATGAATGATAATGGCTACTGAGCCAGTGATTGTTCCAACTATGCCTAAAATCAGATTTGCAATGTCTATAGCTTCGCTCATCTTGTAGCCTTCAAGGTTACCCTACAACAACACCTATGCTTGTCCAACCCCAATAGAGAACATTAATGTTGCCACATTTCTCGCATCTATACTCAATTTTTATTGGGTCTTTCACTTCATCCTGTTTTAGAGAAGCAGTGTCATGAATATCGTCTGGTGGATAACTGATGAAAGGCGCACCGCATTTAAGACAACTGAATTTCTTACCTCTATCATTCTTAACCATGTTTTTCACCTTTCACAATTCTTATCAGTTCTTTTGATTCTGCTAGTATTTTTCCGCATTTACCCATTTAACAACTTCTATTGGTTCATACATGGGAATCAAAACTTTAACCTCACGTTCTGGTGAAGGCTGCTCAACGAAAATCTTTTCGACGGGAACACTGTTCCAGTGACCGCAATTAGAACATTTCATTTTAAGGTTGGATTTCACATCTTTGATTTTTCTCTCAAAGTGCATTTATATGCTTTAACACTCTAGTAACCTGTATATGAAAACGAAGAAGACTAAGAAAGAAAGTAAGGAGAAGAAAGAACCATTCGAGAAGGAAATTGTTGACAGGTTAGAGAATCTGGAAAGAATAGTAACAGAAATGCGAGATTCATTGACAAAAATCCGAGAATCATCACTTCTCAACAATGAAGACCAATTGTTTTTCAGTTTTGTATTTTCTCTCGCACTTCTTGCTATCACAATTCCATCTCTTGATGTTGGCACGCTTTTTGAGGCTTATTTTGGATTGAAACTTGATTTGCCCTTTCAGATTATAGAAACAAAATATCTCGTTGTTTTCTTGTTAATAATTTCCAGTGCGCTCAGATACCTTGTATCAACAGGAAAACGAAGTCTTAAAGATGAGAAAATCTTGAGAGTATGGTCAGTGAGAGTTATCGTTCTTGCCTTCTATTTTTTGATGTTCGAATTACTTTTCAGAGGGATGGCAACTTTTTTGGGGGGAATCAATGTTTTCCTGCTATTAGTCCCTTCATTGATTCTTATGAGCCTTTCACACTTCATTGGAAAATATGTTGAAAGACGATGGCTTCGTCTCTATGGTTATGATGACCAAGATATTTCAGTAATCTCCTTTGCTATAGCATTTTTCGTCCTTGCTACCTATAGTCTCTCGATGGTTCTGTCCTTGGTCGAAACAATATCTGCTCCTATATCGCCACTTGCTGCAATTCCTTTAATAATTATTCCTTCCCTTGCTCTTATGCTCGTCATTTTGAGGTTATACCGTAGATTCCTTAGAACAGATGGGCTGAATAAAAGAAGTTAGATGTTTGCTTTTTTCCTATTGATTTCCCTTCACTTGTTCTTTTACTTCCTTTGACGGCTCTATCAATATCTGTGCTAACTGCTTCGCTGCCTCATGTTGAAACGGTAAGCCTCAATTCTTCCTTCTACGGTATTTTTATATGAATCATCTTTATTGTTTTTGTTCTTGGGGAACAGATGTCAGCGAACCATGTCATTCTATTTTCCTCAAAAAACATAACGGCAGATCTGAACCGCGACAGTAAAGTGAACTACATGGACCTTTACATACTGGCAAGGCACTACGGACAAAAAGACCCATAAAAACCCAAAAGACAACCCTCAACCACAACCCCTTCCCTCTCTTCTCTTACAATCAAGAACACATTTTAGCAAACTATTAAACAGAACACCAAAAAATCAAATACAGAAAAGTTCCCTAACATGGGATTCTTTGAAACCTCCGAAACCCATCAGACAAAACCCTATTAGGATCATATCGAACACCGGATCTAGACCCTGTGCCTGTGTGAGTTTCTATAATATCACCAATGATTTTTCGTAGTCGACAACAACGTATCTCTTGCCTTTCTGAACTACTTCGTGTCCCTCTCTTTCCAAAAGTTTCTTTTGAGCCTCGACTCCGCCAGGATATTTCGGGTTTATCTCTCCACCAGTTTTCAGGGTGCGCCAATAGGGAGTGGTGTCTCTTTCACCCTCTTGTCTCTGCTCTTCGGCGGCGTTGGCTGCGATCCAAGCGAAGATGCCCGTAGTTATGGGACAACCGATAGTGGCTCCGTGTTTTCTGGCAAGTGCCGCGCGAATTTCGTTAATAGTGATGAGCTTTCCTTCAGGCACTCTTTTCATTATCTCGTTGACTTCAATTGGTGCCGGGATAGCCACTGTGCCTGTACCCCATCTCTTGCTCATTTTGCCAGTGATTTTTTCTACTTTCGGCAGACCCTTGCTGTCCTTTAGTTTTTCAGACCAACTCTTTCTTTCTGACATGATTTTTCCCCGAGATTAGTTTTCAATTTTCTTAAATAAACCTTCAGCGCCTCATTAAATACCCACGGTTGTGCCCAGAACAAACATTTCGATAAAGGTCCAGGCTATAAGAGCCACGAAAACAACTATTGCTCTACTTTCTTTCGCTTTGTAAAGAGCCATGGGACCAAGATAAAATTGCATTGTAAAGGAGTAGAAGCCAGCGAACAAAGAAACGTAAGGTAAGAAACCGCCGAGAAGACACGGTCCAATCCCATAACACATGGCTTTCCAAGCGTTCAGAACAGAGCCTTGTCCGCCTATAAGTCTGTAGATCAAATGTAGGAACAATGTCAAGAAAAAGAGATTCAGAACAGCAAAAGCAAATATCAAGACCGCCTCGATCAAGTATGCGTAAGCTCCGTAAAAGTTGAGAAAGTTGTTCTTCACGAGCTTGTACGCCATGACCTGTGCTTGATAAGACGAAGACAAGTCTGTGCTCTCTATGCCAAAATAATTGACGATGGGTGTGACGACAGAAATGAACAGTGTCACCCACATAAAGAAGACAAAAGCGGGCTTCCAACTCTCAGTTCGCGCACTACTGAAGAATTCGCTGGGACTGGTCAACTGCTTTATCAGTTTCTTCATCATTCAAAGCATACATCCTTACGAACCAAAGGTTCAGAACTTGCCCATTTAAGTTTAATGTGGCGAGAAGGTTTTGGAACCAGCGAACCCATACATACATTTAGAAGTCTATAAAATCTCAACTTGATTTATAGTTTAGAAACTCATGTGAGCAGTATGAAAGTCTTGTTCGTGTGTTCCGGCAACGCTTATCGAAGTCCCGTAGCAGAGGCACTGTTGAAGAAACTCAGACCAGACGTGGACGTAGATTCTGCAGGAACAGATTTGGCAATTCCAATTTCAGAGGCTACTAAGAAATACTTGGCAAGAGAAAACGCCCAAGAATATCTAAAGAATGCCTCTGAGGGCTTGGATAAGAAAGAACTTAACACTTATGACCTAATCATCGTTATGCAACCCAACCACAAAGACGTCATCTTAAGCAAGTGCCCAGAATGCGCAAACAGAATTGTTGTGTGGAACATCGACGACCCATACTTTCTACCGCAAGGATGTGCCCAGAAGATATTCGGGCAGATCAAAGAAAAAGTGTTGGAACTGGCTAACTCATTGTAAGAGTGTATGAACCATTTATTCTCAAAGCCTTTTCACATAGTCTGTGATTTTCTTCTGGAAAAGAGCATCCTGCAACAACTTACTCTGCTCTATCCACACTTTGAGAGGAATCTGGAACTGGCTGGCTATTCGCAGGAGTGCCTCTTCCAACGTGTTGTATTTCTGTGGCTTCTGTCTCATAGCGTTTCTAACGTTCTCTCTCACCTGCCACACACCCACAGGCATGATATAGCCGGGATTGGCTTCTCTCAAAACCACTACAACTGCTTGTCGTCTCTCATTCTCCAGTAGTTCACCAACAGCCAATCGTGCCGCATAGTAGCAACCGCCAATACTGGCGTAGGTGGTGCGTCCCTCAAACCCCTCCCAATCCGAAAACACAACAACCTTGTGACCAGTTGGGTTCCAGACAGTGCCCGGATACCAAGCCTCCATGATCTCGTAACTCCAAGCCCCAGGCATCATCAAAACCTCAAACCTGTTGTCCAGATACCGTGATTCATAAACTCGAAACTCGTTAATTTCTGGGAACATCTTGATTTTTTCAATCGAGTCTTTTGAAATTATGCTGTCGACTGCTGTGATGCTCCAGCGGGTCGGCACGAAACGCCTGTTATCCTTCAAACCGAAGGAGCCGACGCTGAAGGCTCTTTGTATCCTTGAGACGAGCACACCTTTGTCGTACAGTGTGGTTACGGCTTCCACCGCCTTGAGGTCGGTGTCATCATACGCCTTCTCTATCTGGTGATCCCAACGAGACGTCCCAACCCGTATATCTCTGAGAAGAGCGGAAGGTCCGAAGGGTTGAATCTCGTCGTCCAGAACTAAGGCTCTCTGAGGCTTATTCTTCAAAGCTAACTCCACGTCCACTGGTCCAACAGACAGGGCCAGCTCTCGGGTTTTGTCCATGATTTTCCCAGCCTCCTCAAACCTCTGCACATGAACCCGATGTTTCCCACGTATCAGAATTGACCTAAAGGCAACGATGTCGTCGATGGATTTGCCAAACCACAATTCTGGCAAGTCGTAGAGGCTGGTGTCTTCATGGATTGGTGGAACCAAGGGTCCTGCGTAAACGTATGGGTATCCAATTCGCCCCACGAAGACGCCTGGTGGAGAAGCCCCGTCAACCCCTAAACTATCGATTAAAGGCATGGTCTTGAAATAGTATTTCAACCTGACAACGATTGGGCATCTGGTTTTTCCACATAAGGCTTTGGCACCCTTGCAAACAACGCACATGGTATCTCTTGCGACCGTTGTCAAAGAACTCTCATCATAACCGATGTCGGTGGCAACGTTCTGGTCGTCGATTAATTGCAGAAGCCAACGATTGTCCTCAATAACCTTTAGTTTCTTGGCTACGGCTTTCTTCTTCCAGAGACTCTTCGTTCTAATCGCCAGTTTTCTCATATGGTCATTGCCGCCGAAGCCTTCAATTCTTTCTTAGCGTTTCAAATATTTTAGTATAGATGACTGAAACTATTAGGGTATGCCTATACCCTCGCACTAGACCCCCTCCCCTATTTTTGCCACGGATGTACACTCCCTTGGCATACATGTCCTGAAGGACCTCCCGATCAGTCTCCGCCATATGCTTACTCCCATCAAGATAACCAGAAAAAGGGTGATATTTCACTACCCCCCTATACTTTTTCCATCAGATCGCCTTCGTAAGTTTCTTTCAGAACCGCCAGGTGTTTGTTGATCGCTAACTTATGATCTCTAACTTATAAAAGAGAGTTGATATTGTTAGTGTGGTAGAATCTGATGATTGACCTATTGTTTTGGATTGCCGTGTTAGTGGCTAGTGTTTTTTTCCTTTCTAAGAGTGCAG
>Ga0315314_1002977_pt1 | contig 13618 bp, 16 predicted proteins | sample TDP9_MG_FD_203631 | JGI IMG/M metagenome (GOLD analysis project Ga0315314, IMG submission 203631) | Freshwater sediment microbial communities from Lake Towuti, South Sulawesi, Indonesia - TDP9 | ecosystem: Environmental > Aquatic > Freshwater > Lake > Sediment | place: Indonesia: South Sulawesi...
AAGATATTCCAGTAATTCTCGGCTACCTTCTGCACATCCTTAACCACAATAGCTATCTGATTAATCCCCTTAACCTTAACTTTAGCTGGACTTTCCTGTACCATGTTTTTTATCCTCCATTTACCTTACACTCATTCTTGCACATCAGAACGGCAAAGTCACCTAAATATCTGCTGGTAAAGGAGTCTTAAGCTCCTTTACCAGCACAGAAACAGCTGAGAACAATGTTCCACCTGCTGTTAAAGCTATAATATCATACCAAGGCTTTCTAGCCGACCGCGGAACTGCCACCTTAGAACGCCCTGTGTTTTTTGACATATTTTGACTACCTCCAAGCCTCTAGAGCTTTGGCTAGATTGGGGGCATTCCAAACCTGATGCACCATCATGCCAACTGAAGCTTGGTCACCTACGGCCTCAGAAATCGCTTTAGCACCAGCGTAACCAAAGGCACCACACAGCTCTATTATCCGGACCCCTTCCTCCGCAAACTGTTTAGCTATGGAGGCACCTTCTTCTATACTACTAACACCAACTATCGATATGGTGAACTTTGGAGTACTTATTATGGCTCTATGCTTCGTCGAATCTGCACTTGAATCCACAAACATGAATAATCCTTTTGGATTCATCATAATTCCCCCCATGCATAGAAATATTCACTTGGCAGCTCTTTTTCTAATGCTAACATACCTCGCCTTACGATTTTTGTCATTTCAGCAACCCTCTTACCTAAATTTAGTACACATGCTAGCCCTTCCTCATCTTGTAATACAGCATCTTTGCTCTTACACCGTTCCAAAAGAGACAGCTCTTTTGCAGCACCCGTATAGCCTGTAGCTCCTATATAATTACCTAATAGCGTGTCTCCCGATACTACTACCCCGTTCATTAGCAAGCAGCTACTCACCAGGAAACTCATTACCATGTCTTGCCCGCCATAGCGACTACCGCCTACAGTGAGTACTCCACAGACCTTACTAAGCCTTGGAACCTCTCTACCTTGCGTCACAAACCTGTTCAGAAGTGAGTTGCCCAATCTATCTAAGACTGCTTTCATTGAAGCCGGGATTGCCATGTGGTACACCGGAGCACCCCATATTACACCGTCAGCCGCCATATATCTATTCACAAAATCTTGAAAATCGTCTTTAAAAACACATACCCCAGCCTCAACACACTCGTAACAACCGACACAGTGGCGGAATTTTTTGCCTGCCATTTCATAAAATTCTGTTTCGACACCTAAAACACTCGCACACCCCTCAAGTGCTTTTTTAACCAATTTTGCCGTATTTCCATTGTGTCTGGGGCTACCCACTACACCTAAAACTTTTACTTTTTGCATTTATAGTTTCCCTAAGAAATTGGATGCGAGACTTGAATAATACTTTTATTGAGCCCTTCTATCTTCTCATAGCCCTTATCGGTGCACACATACTGGTCCTCAAATCCGAATACACCTTCACCACCATTCCTTTTTAGGCTCGTGAATATCCACACTTCTATTGCGAATGTCATACCTTCTTGAAGAAGCATTTCATTGGTACCATCTATAGAAGGTGGCTCGTGAATATCCATACCTATACCGTGCCCTGACATTTCAGCCACGGGCATGCCAGCATCTCCAATTGGCTTGTATGCAGCCTTATAAATTTCACTAACTTTCACACCGGGTCTTACGAGAGCCGCCGCGTTTTCGAGGCCCTCTGCACATAGTTCATAATTTCGCTCTATTCTGTCAGTTATCGGGCCAACTTGAAATACCCTAGCTATATCAGCCCAATATCCCCTATGTTTGTGCTGCAAATCAGCCTGTATATAGTCGTTTTTACCTATCATAACGTCATCAAGTGCTAGGCAGTCAGCTACTCCTTCTTTTTCCAAGTTGCATATGATATGATCACATACCGTTGTATCTCCTCCACGAAAATCACCAGCCTCGATTTCAACACTATGTATTATTTTGCCGATATCCATTTCTGTCATTCCAGGTCGGTACTTCTCCACAATCGCGGAGTGCGCTCTAGTTATTACTTGTACTGCCTGCCTTATTCTATCTACTTCTAGAGGCGATTTTATCATTCTACAGCCCCAAATAACCTTGTCGCCGTCTACAAATTTAGCATCAGGCAAGTCATTCTTAAAGGCCTCAATGTCGTTCAACGGCCGGGGTATCCAGATACAACCTAAAGGGCCCGTTTCCAGAGCGATATTCTTCTTGCCGCAACCTATCTCTTTCACGACAGTGGCAACTTCTTTGGGTAATGCCCTCTCTTTCGGGACCTCATGTGCCCTCGGCTGGTACCGTATCTCCCTTGTCCAGCAAAATACTTGTGCATTCACCCAAAGAAGGTCTGGCACTATAAGAATTGGCTCACCATCAAGCGGAATTATACCAACAGCAGGTTGTAGGCTGGGAATCTCCCAGTGTGTCGTTTGAAACCCGAAAAAATACCTAACGTTTTCTCTTTTCCACACTACGAGCGCATCTATTTCATTTTCGCTCATCAACTCCTTCGCCCTATTAATTCTTCTTTTGTATTCAGCCTGTGGGAAATCAGGAAACCTCGGAACCCCAGTTACATAATCTTTAGGTTCAAGTTTTACTAGAGCCATCATACTTTCCCCCTTTCTTTAAAGCCTTTGACCACATGCAGTTTTAACCTGCATTATCTCGCTGATATCTAATACCTTGGTTCAATTAGTGAAACATACAGGTTGTCCGGCTCAGCCACATACGCATATTTCCATTGCCCTAAGGGAACCTCTATTGTCTGTGGCGGACACAGGAATTTTATGCCCTTTTTTTGTAGATCCTCATACGCTTTTTCTATATTACTAACCCCGACAGCAAATTCCATAGGTCCAAGATGTCCCCAAGCTTTGTTGAAAGGTGTAGGCTTATCGGGCGGAAGAAGTTGAATAGGTTCAATCCAGGCTCCGTAGTAGTTTGCTATCATCGGACACCTTATCTTTGGAGGCTTGGCGGGATACATGGTAGCCATAGCATAAGAAATTCCAATAAATTCGAAAACCAATTCCGTGAATCCGAGCTCCCGATAGAATTTCAGTGACCTATCCATATCTGAAACACCAAAACCTACATGATTTACACCTTCTACCCTCGGTTCTGTTCCTAAGCTCTTACCCATCTCCCAGTCAATAAATTCTAAGAGACCATTATCCGGGTCTCTCATGTAGGCATAATTGTTTTTCAAGTTATATGGAAGAAAGAAACCAGGTGCTGGCGTAAGTGCAGCTTTAACGCCTTTATCTACTAGTTGCTCAAATATCTTTCCGGCACCTACGCATGTGTTAAAGCAAACCTCAGCAATGTCAATATCTCCCCAGAGTCTAGTTAAAGCTACAGTGCAAGGCTCAGGTTTATCCGGAGGCAAAAGCTGGACAAGCTTAATCATTCCCAGACCAAGTGGTCCCGTATTTTGGTTTTTTAGCATAACTACCCTGGCTTTTGTCTCAGGTTTGCCGGTAACCCTCTCCATCCCGGGAAGAGAACCTGTGTAGTCAAACATTACTTCTGTGAAGTCTAAGAGTTCACCATAGAATTTCAGCGACCTATCCATATCAGAAACGCCAATTCCCACATGATTTATACCTCGAAACATTGCTTTCCCCCTTTTTGTACTATTTCCTTGCTCTTTTAATAAGTTGTCTTGTTCGTTTGTTGTCTCCTTTTTCCCGCGCTGGGGGCGTGTACACCCCCAGCGCCCTTAAAGAAAGGAGAGAAGAATGAAAAAGGCTCACACATACCCCTTGCTTTGAGTGCCCGAGCCTTTCATTTGCTTGGCTTATCTTGAGAATTCCTTTACAATAAGAATAGTTAGCCATTACCTATTCTCAATCACAAAGAAAGTCCTGTTACCTCAGGCCTTTTTCATTCTTCCGTCTTTCGCTCCTTGTCGCCAATCTTCTTCTATGGGGTTCGCAATCCGTCTGCCAGGCATCTAGCCCCACTGACTAAGTCTCTTAAACAACTTTACCTTCTTGCCAAATAAAAATGGGCAATCTACTTTACTTAGATTGCCCATCTCCTTTTACCTGAGAGAGTGTCCGCCACATTTTAGCGGGCTTGCGCCTTCAGTGACCTGACACAGACATCCTCTCCAAGCGTTCATCTCGCGATAGTCCTTTTGCCTGAGAGTTTCAAGACTGAGCACCTCAAGCTCGTCTCTTACACCTTCGGCTCCCCATATGAAGCATCTCCTATCGTTAGAACAATATAACATATCTTCTACTCCCTGTCAACACGCCTCATGTAGGGTCAAATAAAGATAACCAGGAAAGGGAATAAAGAACGGTATCTCCACCTGAATGGAGAAACAGTGAGAGCTCTGGTGTAAATCGCCAGCAAAAATGGGACAAGCCCAATTTTAGCCTTCCACATTCTTCATCCTCGCCTCGTTGTGAGCTCACTGTTATAGGGTACGTATTCCAAGCCGAGCGATTCAGCGACAAACTTGTTAGTGACTTTACCTTCAAACACATTTAGCCCTTTCCTTAGCGCTTCGTCAGACTTTAGTGCTTCTCGGTAACCCAAATTAGCTAACTCAAACGCATAAGGTAAAGTGGCATTGGATAAGGCAATAGTAGAAGTTCGAGGAACAATCGCCGGCATATTGGTAACACAGTAGTGGATAACCCCATCAACAATATAGGTCGGGTCTTTATGTGTGGTAGGATGGGTAGTTTCGATACATCCCCCTTGGTCTACGGCAACATCAACAATAACCGAGCCCGGTTTCATAGTCTTCACCATATCTTCAGTAACCAAAATCGGCGCCCTTCCACCTTTGTGTAAAACAGCTCCGATGACTACATCTGCCTCTTTAACAGCAGTGGCAATATTATAGTGATTTGAAGCTACTGTCTCAACACGGCCTTGTAACACTTCGTTCAGGCAAGACAAACGCCTCATGTCTATATCAATAACGGTAACATGGGCACCTAGTCCCAGAGCTATCTTAGCAGCATTGGTGCCAACAATACCAGCGCCCAGAATGACCACGTTGCCAGGTGGTATGCCAGTGACTCCACCGAGCAACTTCCCACAGCCTTGATGTGTTCTCCAAAGATAAGTGGCTGCTACCTCAGTAGCTAGCACACCCGCGACCTCACTCATTGGACTGAGCAGCGGCAGAGAGCCGTCGGGTAACTCTACCGTCTCATAGGCAATAGCAACTACTCCCCTATCCATAAGGGCAAGCGTTAGTTCTTTAGCAGTGGCTAGGTGAAAATAGGCAAAGAGAATTTGATCTTTCTTGAGTAACAGATACTCACTAGGGACAGGTTCTTTGACATGATAAATCATATCTGCTCGGTTCCAGACCTCTTCAGCTGTACTGATTACAGTAGCCCCGGCCTTGACATACTCTTCGTCAACAAAACCACTTCCCTCTCCAGCCGTAGTCTCAACCAACACCTGGTGCCCAGCTTTACTGAGTACTTCCACTGCTACAGGCGGAGCAGCAACCCTATACTCATCAGGCTTTACTTCCGTTAGAACACCAATAATCATCTTGAATGTCCTTTACAACTTCAGCCATAACCACGCCCTATTAAGTAACCTCTGGTGCTGGTGGCACTGGCATTACTGTTAGTAAGGGCATAAATATGGCTGAAGTTGTAGAAAGACAAGCCGGCAGAGTCAGTCACACCAGCACTGAGGTCCTTGAAGAAAGGAGAGAACGATGAAAAAGGGCTCGCCAATGCACCCATATTTTGAATTCTCGAGCCCTTCGCTTGACTTATCTTCAGGATTACTTTGTAGTCAAACCAGTTGTCCATCGCTTCTCCTGTCCGCAGAAAAAGTCACACTGTTAGTCTTTTCTATTCAAGCGCTTCCAGCGTTTTTCCTCGCCCTATCTTCTCCTCTAACGCATCCTCAATCCATCTCAGCTTTCCCTCGCTTTACTCGGGCAAACACTTTCCCAAAGTAGATTCTCTCTTTAACAAATAATTTCACGAAAAACCATGCTTATATCGCCTTTATATCACAAAATTAGTATTTTGTCAAGCCCTTTGTCGCCTTGTGTTACGAAAAACGTCTTTTCAATTATTCGGTTGCGCTCTGACCAGATTGCCAATGCAACCGGTAGTTCGGTCTATCGCAATTCCTTCTTGTGAAAGGCTTCACAAAACGGTAAAATCGTGGTACAATCTCCTTCAATCTAACGATGATAAGTGCTTATTATGAGGTTGAGATGATCGACAGACTCGATCGGAAACTGATAGAGGAGCTGCAAAAAGACGGAAGGGCGAGCCATATTAGACTCGCTAGTAAGCTAGGCGTAAGTGAGGGCACCGTACGGAAGAGGCTTGCGAAACTTGTGGCTAAGAACGTCATAAGAGTAGCGGCCCTTCCGAATCTGAGTGCATTGGGTTATAACTTAACAAGTATCATAGGTATTCAGGTCAGGATGACGGACTTAAGAATCGTAGCAGATGCTCTGGCTAGAAAGGCCAATGTATGCCGGCTGGCTTTTGTTGCTGGGAGGTATGATCTCATAGCTATTGTAGTGACCCGGTCACACAAAGCACTCTCTGACTTTATTGAGAAGGAAGTCTCTACCATCCCTGGCGTTACAAGAACCGAAACATTTGTAAACTTGGATGTTATGAAGGGGGAGTGGGCAGGAATAGATACTACTCAACTCGTTAGTTGCCTCGATAGTTCCTTGCTCGGGGAGGAACAAAAGAGAGAGTAGCAAGAGTGGTGTAGTAAGACAACTAGAGTAGGCTGGTCGTCACCATACGAGTTGGTACGCCACAGAGATGATGACTGCGATTTCTTTGAGGTCAAACAAGCAAGATTGTCGATTACGCATGGACATATACCGGGGAAGCGCAAACGGCAAAATGAGTAGTCTCCTACACCAACGAAGAGCTTTGTTCTCACCTCGCAGACCTTGGTTGTTTTTGCTTTGGCGCAGCCTTTTATGATCAACGGCATGATTATGCCTGCAGACTTTGCTGGCGACGGCCAGACGACCGTTTCATCATCGACGTACCGCACGTTGGACCAGCTTGCAACAAAGGGCAACCGATATATAAGACTTCACGAGAAGGAACCGCGAAGCATTTAACTACACCAAGTGCTTATCCAAACATACTCAAAGTACGGGGTAGCGTGGACCACAGTGAGAGTGACTATCGTTGTAGCTCACCATGCATAACATACTATATTGTTTTAGTCAATGACTCCAGCCTATTATTCTTCTAGCTTAGTGTAACATCGGTGGGCAGACCCCAGCCTCTTTTCACTTAGCTCCCAATTTAGCTGTTAGATACGGGATCATCCGCCCAGGCGTTGTCCCTAGTGCCGGGCTTCGATTGCAGCCCCAAATTCATCCTCCGTCATCCCGGTTATTACCCCGGGGACAAGGCATGTGGAAAGTACGCTCAGAGCCGTCAGCTCACCAGAGTCTTCAAAGACTCTGGTGAGCTCGTGGAAAAGCGCGCCCAGAAGCCCTTTTGCCAAGTTGGTTATTCTGATCCTTCCCTTGACCAGCCTCTGATAGGCGTTGTGGGCAGTGCGTAGTTCAGCATAAACGCCCTGCGGTAATTTACTCTCGGTAAACTCCCCGGTACATAAGAGCTACGCTGCCACCTCACCGTCGCGGTGATCATTCTTTCCGCGATTGAGATCCTTACCCTCACGCCTTCGTTTCAAGGTAAAGTGGTTGATAAAGCGAAATGGAATACCTTTCTTGTCCAGGAAATAAGCCACATTTCGCCAGTAGTGGCCCCCGTCTCGATGGCAAATATAATACCTCCGGCAACCAGATTTCACTATTTCCACTTTGGCACGATCCAACATCATTTCCAGACCTTCTGTGGTATTATCGAACTTGAATTTGACCTGGGTGGTGAAATCTTGAGTGATAGCGACCGTGGCATGCCTCTTCTTGTGCGGGTCGACTCCTACGACCAAGTATCCCTCCGGCGCTTGCTTTCGTTTCCTGGCTGCAATATTCTCCATTTGATGGCTCCTCCTACTTAGATTTGGTACTAAGCTGTACACTGTTCTTTCTATTGTAGTCGGAGCCATCACTATATTTCTTATTCCATATACTAAAAAGCCAAAATGCAAGAGGGGTCAAATCAATAATGGTGAGGTGTTTGAGGGGACCGGATTTTGGGACTTTACCCAGGCAGTATGTCAGCTGTCTACTTTTAAGCTTTCAACCATTTGTCTACCTAATTCTCGCGCCTGTCGCAATAGAGGAGCATTATTTCTTACATCACCAAGCCTGCTAGCATAACCGTGCACCTCGAGTATACTATCTTTTTTAATGTCAAAGGATTCGTTTATGAATCTCTTTAGGGTGTGCACAGTATCCTCGATACCTTCTGCCTCTGCCACAACGACCATGCCTACAACTCTTGCTTGTGATTTGCGGTTATGGGTAGAGAGGAAGTAGTTGCGATCCATGAAGGCCTTCAATTGAGCTGAAACATTGTAGTAATACACTGGCGTTGCCAGGATGACTCCATCCGCATTACAGAACTTATCCAAGATCCACACAGTGTCGTCCTTCTGGAGGCACTGGTCCAAATCGCTACATTCGTCGTGCCCGAGGCAAGGTTTAACATCATACTGGCTGAGTATTATCTTTTCGGTCTCTGCCCCCAATTCAGCTGCTTCTGTGAGCGCTTGGTCAACAAGAAAATCGGTATTACCCCCCAACCTAGGGCTTCCTACCAAGGCTAAAATATTCAATTGTTCCTCCCACTAGTATTAAATTGATCAAGCAAATGGCTACCTACAAGTATACCATGTTGGTGGGACCCCGTTTATATTAACCCGGAACGTACATTTCTTATATGCTACTGACCCGCCACTGAACACTTCATCGGAAAGTGTGATTGTTACCCAGCAAAAACAGGCCTCTTCGCCCAGATAATACCCCTAGCCACTGGGCACGAGTGCAGCTAACCGCTGGTATCTCTTATGCAGCAGATATCGTAGAGGTTTCGCGCGTGGAAGGCGGCAGCTCAAAATCAAGGCCAATCCGAATGTAGGCAGGTGCCCCCTCCCCCCTCCCCCGTCTATAAGCTAGTAATGGCTCGAACTAGGCTGCCTGCATAGCTAGAAAATGCAGAAAACTGCACGGCAACTGCATGGTCGGCATACGCCTTCTGGGGAAAGAACCCAGAGACTTCGCAAGGCAATTCAATAGGTGTAGCGAATTGCATACGATTTCCCTTGACATTTCGCATTAAAATTGCTACAATAGTCTTGGCAGACAAAACCATTAGAGCTAGGGGGTACCATGAGGCAGATAAACATCAGGGTTGAAGATCCAATTGCGGAAGCCTTTTATGGCTTCTGTGCAAGGCTTGGCATGAAACCAACGGTTTTGCTCAACTCGATTGTCGACTTCTACGGCCGTTCAGAGATTCTAACTCGAAAAGCAGAAGAAAAGAAGATCACGCGAGAAGAAGCCATCATCGAGCTCGGCCGCATCGTGGCTGACATGCGCAGCCTAGCTAAGGCCAATGGAGAATTTAAGCAAGTGCTCGGCGACATGCTAGAACCCCATGGCATCAGGATTGAAGAGCTAGGGGCGATCTAGATAACAAAATTGCAGATTGTCAACAGGAGTTGAATGTGTCCGAATCAGGTAATAGCATTCAAGGGACAGAAGGGTCAAAGGCAACACTTGTGGCCAAAATCGACCAACGAGCAATGCCAGCGTTGGATCGAATTGCCGAGACCAATGAGGTTAATACTGCTCAGATGATGACTCAGTTGTTTTCTGACATAAGTGATGCGGTTCAGTTCCTGGACAGTGTTCAAGGCGGCACCTGGTCCACTGTAGAAGACTGGTTTGCCAGGCTCATTATTCAGCGATGCACCTGGGCAACTCCAGAGGCGCTGAGAGCCATGGGGCGCATCTGGGATCGCGCGGCAGAATTAAAGATGCAGCAAGGAGGAGCACAAACATGATGCTTTATACTATCTTTCGGGAGAGTTCAGACCCTCAGCAGAGGAAGAAAGGCCTAGCACGTCAGTGGCGGCAGATCAATCGATTTGCTGAGACCTGGCCGGGCGGTCCACACAAAGTCTATGAACCGCACGCTCAAGTCATTGAAAGTGCCAGTCGGGGCAGCCGCCGAGAGTGGGAGACACAGGTCAACCGCGGAATAGAACTGTTTCGTAAACGGATAATTGATGCTTTCGTATTCCCTGAGGTTGACCGGGAAACGAGGAACCCGCTGATCTCGGTACCCATCCTGCGTCGAGTGCTCGATGCGGGCATCCCCGTATTCTTTGCGGAGGAGCGGTTACATTTAGACCCCAGGGACCCGCGTTCGGTAAACAAATACTCCGAGGCGGTCGCCAAGGCATGTGCCTACATCGACATTATGGTCAAGAAAACTAGGGACGGTCGGTTCGACCGAGCCAATGAGGACCACCTGCTACCCAGTAACACCCGGATGTTTGGGTTCGATGTGGTCGATGGCAAGAGAGTGGTGAACCAAGCACAGGCTGCGGCGCTGAGGCAAGCTGGCGAGATAATCCTTCGTGAGGGTAGAGCTGGTCCCGCCGCCAAATGGCTAAATGAGCAGGGGTGGCGGACTACTTATGGCAAACCTTTTACCCGCACTACCCTCGCGGGCAAAAAAGGCATTTTCCGCAATCGAGCGCTAATCGGAGAAACCGTAATCAACTTTGAGGAGAAACAGGTAATCATCCGCCACGACCCTATCCTAGATGTGGCAAAGTTCGAAGCCATCAACGCGGTTCTCGATGGGCGCAGACTGCGTGAGCCCAAGTCACTAGCCTTCTATGCTCTGACAGGCATGATTTCTTGTGGCTGTGGTGCGAAATGGGAGCTGAGCAACACCGGGAAGCGCAGATATTACCGCTGCACAGCGCATTGCGGGGAGAAATCGTGGCGCAAAGAAGCTCTGGAGCAACAGGTTTGGCATAGCTTCGGCGATTACCTGAAAGAGCGTCAAGCCAGAGCAGACTACCTTGAACTGGCCCGACAGTCGGTGGCGAAACTTGAAGCAGAGTTAGCCAAGGTTGAGCATGATATTGAGGCTAATGCCTCGGCATGGAGAGTCCTTCTTGAGAAGGACTTGGTGGGTTACCCGGCGCAGATTATTGAGAACAAGAAAGCTGAGCTGAACGCTGCTCGGGAATCCCTGCAATGGCGAAAGGCTGAGATCGAAGGCCAATTACTCCTCTTGCCCCAGGTAAATCCAGACGAGGTAGAACGGGAACTAGCTACATTGGGTGAACCATGGCTTGTCTGTGACTGGTCAACGCCGGAGGATTTCCCCGATGATGGTTTGTCGCGAGAACGGGCTGAGATTCTGAGGCAAACCCTACTTCGGCTGGGTGCAGAGATCCGCATTCGCAAAGGGGAGATACGCATAATAGGACGACTACCACTGGGAGCGGGAACCAGAAAAGTTGGGGCTAAGGCAGATGCTTTAGAGAGGGGCTTCGCCCCTCTCCCCTCTACACCCCCTTCTCTGAAAGAGGTAGATGAAGTCTTTGCATAAGAGGGCAGGGGGATAGGTTACCACACAATTTCTCAACTTTATTCCAGCGTGTTTATTTATAAATCCCATCAAAAATAGGACAAAATTCTATGGCATAAGTAGAACATATGTGCTACTATGAAACTGAGGGAAGGTGATGAGTCTATTAAGGTTAGCCATAGAAAACCAGAGATGGGACCTAGCCGCCCACGCCATTATTTTGGCTACGGCTAAGGTTCTGAACGACGGAGATAAACCATATGCCGGCAAAAGCAGACGGAAAAAGAGGGGCGCCAAAGGGCAATCAAAACGCTAGGAAGCATGGCTTCTACTCTAAGGTCCTTGATGAGGCAGAGCGACTTGACTTTGAGCTAGCCACTGGCGTTGAGGGCATTGATGATGAGATTGCCCTGCTAAGGGTAAAGATAAAATCCCTTATTGCCCATGACCCGGATAATATCAAGCTTATTATGCAGGCAACCAATACCCTGGCTAGGTTGGTCAGGACTAGATATAAAATCAGCAAAGACCAGAAGAAGGGGCTAAAGGAGGCAATAGGCAATGTCCTTAGGGATATCGCCTTCCCGCTCGGCATCGGCATCGGCGCCACTATGGGTAAATAATGAATTGGTCACCTATCCCCCTAACCCCCTTCCCTTAATAAGGGAAGGGGGAGTGTAGGTAAGAGAGGGGGCTTTTGCCCCCTCTCTTTAAATCTCTTTCCCCTCTCCAAGAATGGAGAGGAGAAAAAAGGGGTGAGGTTGATAAATAATATGCATATAAATAGATTACGTCCCTACCAGCGAGAGGTGGCACTGGCTATCTTGAATAGCGTTTTTGGCAGGAAGGGGCTTACCTTCTCCGTAGAGATTGCCCGGCAGGGAGGCAAGAATGAACTATCCGCCCAGCTTGAGCTGCTACTCCTGACCCTCTATATGGCTGAACCACAGAACCTGGTAAAGTGCGCCCCTACCTTCAAGCCCCAGACAGTCATCTCTATGATGCGGCTCAAGGACAGACTAAATGACACCGGGTTTAACGGCATCTGGGTAGGCGAGCTAGGCTATATCATCCGGCTGGGGAATGCCAGGGCGATATTCCTATCGGCTGATGAGTCGGCTAATGTGGTGGGTAACACCGCCCATATACTCCTAGAAATAGACGAGTCCCAGGATGTCAGCAAAGAAAAGTATACCAAAGAGTTCAAGCCGATGGGGGCAACCACCAACGTTACTACCATTCATTATGGCACTACCTGGGATGATTCCACCCTACTGGAGGAGGTCAAGCAGACCAACCTTGAACTGGAACGAAAAGACGGCATCAAACGCCATTTCAGTTATGATTGGCAGGAAGTAGCCGAGTATAATCCCGATTACCTGACCTACGTTGAAGCTGAGAGGGGGCGGCTGGGGGAGAACCACCCCCTCTTCCTTACCCAGTACCGGCTGTTACCTATTCATAGTGGTGGAGGTTACTTAAGCCACCAGCAGCGGGCTCAACTAAACGGGGAGCATAGTAGAAAGCACCAACCCGACCAAGGCAAGGTCTATATTGCCGGTATTGACCTAGCCGGCGAGGCTGAAGAAGAGGAAGGAGCCAGGCTAAGAGCCTTGAAACCACGCCAGGATTCTACCGTGGTTACTATTGGTGAACTAGACTTCTCAATATGTAACGAGGTCCTTAAACAACCCGGCATTAAGGTTGTTGAGCACTACTGGTGGACAGGCAGGAAGCACGCCGAAATCTATCCCCAGTTAATTGATGCCCTCAAGAATGTCTGGCACTGCCGTAAGGTAACGGTTGATGCCACCGGGGTCGGTCAGCCAGTGGCTTCGCTCCTCAGGCAGTCACTAGGCTCAAGGATTTCTCCATTCACCTTTACCGCTCAGTCAAAGTCGGGGTTAGGCTTTGCCCTGCTAGCAGCAATTAACTCAGGCAGATTGAAAATGTATGCCGGTGACGGCTCGCCCGAGTATCAGGAGTTCTGGTCTGAGATGGAGAAAGCCAAGAGCCAGTATCGCCCCAACCAGACGATGAACTTCTACGTCGACCCAAGTGAGGGGCATGATGACTTCCTGATGAGCCTGGCACTACTA
>Ga0315314_1002978_pt1 | contig 13616 bp, 16 predicted proteins | sample TDP9_MG_FD_203631 | JGI IMG/M metagenome (GOLD analysis project Ga0315314, IMG submission 203631) | Freshwater sediment microbial communities from Lake Towuti, South Sulawesi, Indonesia - TDP9 | ecosystem: Environmental > Aquatic > Freshwater > Lake > Sediment | place: Indonesia: South Sulawesi...
ATTTAACCCTGCATTTACGCTTTCTGGAATAATCCTCTATAAGCTGAACTGTCCTAGTAGGATCAGTCAGGTCGTTGTAGAGTTTATAAGGAAGTCTGTGAAGAACAGAAAAGGTATGGTCATGAGCGAATATGAACCTCTGTTTGATACAGCATTTTTCTTCATGGCAATTCTGAACATCGTTTTTTTGATGATTTTTGGAATCATACTTTATCGGATTTATATGCGCCCAAAGGTGCACAAAAGACTGTTCATATTAGCTTTGGTGATTTTGGTTGCGCCTTTCATTTTGCTTCTGGCATTGATTCTGTTTGGAAGTGGCAATGTCTTGTATCTTTTGGGTTTTGTTGCTGTCCTCCCTTTCATTGCTTATTTTTTAGTGACAAATGTTTATGTTGCCATTTACTATCTCATTGCGTACGCATCATTAATCATAGTTTACCTAGTGGTTAAGAAAAGGCGAACAAGAGCAACAAGGAATAGGCCAATTCCAGCTCAAAGCTCTCAACAAAATCATTGATATTTTTCAAGACAGACCTCCAAAAAACGTTTAAGCAAAAATCATACCTCTCACGGAATTAAGACGTTAAACGAACAGCATGATAAGGCTAACTTAAAAGCTTTAAATTGAAAACCTCTTAGTCTATTAAGAGTGAGTTAGATGTAAATTGCTAGATCCACTTGAAGAAAACTATTCGAAAGCTGGTTTTTATCATGATCTCAAATTCTTAATTCTCCTTGCATACACCCTCTTTTTCCTTTTCACAGTTTTATCAGGAAACATGCTTTTGACAAAAATTCATGAAATCACTCTTATTTTTATCAGTCTTCTAGTCTTTCTAGATCTTCAAGAATTTGTTGAGATTCGAGTCTCTCGTTATGGATGGAAGTGTTCGAGATTCAACTACAGACTAGCTTCGGCTTTTCTTGTAATGGGGGTCTTGCTTGTGCCAATAGCAGATTACCTGATGAATGGAGGACTAATCACGAAGTTAGCCCTGGTTCCAAGCATTATCTTTTTCTTCCTTTTTGTAGGCTTTCTGGTTACCCCGATTATTGGAATAGTTCTTGCATTAACATGTTATTTAGACTTTGCGCGCTCACTGCAAATTTCTTTTTGGAGAAGAGATAAAGAAATAATTGAAGCCATCTCTAAACACAGTTTCTTTTATCGCAAGTTTTCTAGACGAAAAAGGTAAATCTAACCGTCACCTTAAAAACGAAATCCAATCCTTTGCTTCGTCCTTTTTGACTGTTTGCTTTGGAAATAAGAAATGAGCAGCTTAGAGACTTATTCAAGTATTTGTAATCTAACATGCAATTTTAAAAAATTTAGCATGTAAGCAGAACTATGAATGAAATAGTTAGAGAAAAAGTGCCGAGGGCCGGGTTTGAACCGGCGACAACCCGGTCTTCAGCCGGGCGCTCTCCCAGGCTGAGCTACCTCGGCAAAGCTCAGGTGATTCAAAAGAAAGAGAGAATGTGCATTTAAGTTTTCTGAATTAGTTTCTGACAGTGGTGGGGTGCAAGTTTTTTCTCACCTTGCCGAAGGAGGAGAAGGGAGAAAAGGAGAAGTGAATATGTAAACTTCCGACTTACACCCCAATTTACTCAAAGCAAAATCGAGATAAAAAAATCTTATGAAACAATGTTACACAGTTCCATAAACCTTCAGATTCAGAATCACAATTTATGATACATCACAAAAGGAAACATACCTTAAAAACATAAAACCAAACGTTAAACGCAAACAACGCTAAAAAGGGTTAAAACATGAAGAGAAAAAAAGTAATAATAACAGTTGAGCTTGTTGAGGAAAGCCAAGAAGAAGACGACAAAATAATCACAAATGAGCTGATTGACTGGTTCCGTGAAGAGGCAGTCTCTATTCCATGGGTTAAAGACGTGAAAGAGATAACCGTAGAAGATGATTAAAAACTCAAAAACGCAAATAATGAACCAAGAGATAACCAACAAAAGCAAACATCAAAAAACACAGAACGACCAAACTTCTCTCAACCCTACTTTCCTCCAAATCCTCATCATTCTCCAAACTAATTCACCTTCTTTTCCTTTTCAAAAAAGTTAGGGAAAGATTTTATGAAGCAGAAATCATTATTTCAAATCAGAGCAAAGATTATGAACGCTAGAGCTAAGATTCAAAAGGAAAAGACGGAACAAGCGGGCCTGTAGTCTAGTTGGTTAGGACGTCGCCCTCACGCGGCGAAGGTCGCCGGTTCAAATCCGGCCGGGCCCACTTGTGTCTCTTTGTTGAACATGTACGCGAAAAGGTTTATTAAATATCAATATTTGGTATAACTATGCTGGTGCCCAAAACAATGGAAAAAGGCTTAAGCGAGCTTAAACTGGATAGCGAAAATTACCGATTTAGAGAAGATCGAGCCAGTTTTAGATGTGGCGAATGTAAGGAAGCGTTTCAGAAGCCTCTTTTGGCAACATTCTCATCTGGCGGTCATGTTCAAATGTATTATGCGTGTCCACATTGTCTTTCAAAAGTAGATGACATAAAACGCCCTAAGAAGGAAGAAAGCAAAGAAACTTCAATCTCAATCGGCAATGTTAGGAAAGCTGTTGTACAACGTGAAGAAGGCGTGGAATGTAAGCATTTTTTGGGATATTTGAGGCAGCGTCCAAAGGATACGCCTTTTCCGGATGAATGTTTAACGTGCGACAAAATGATTGATTGTCTTCGCTAAAGAATAAATATGATTAATGAGTCTCTATCATCCTTAGTGGTTCATGCTTGCTTCCGCTTCGAGATTTAAACCGTTCTTTAACTACTCCGCATGTTAACCGTTTAATTTTACTCGCAAATATTGTTGTTTTTACGGTGTACTGGCTTTCAAGTGAAAATATTTTCTTAAGCGGTCAATTTGCGAGCGAGATAGAGCAGAAGTTTGTCATGATTCCGAACGAAATAATTCATGGACAGCAGCTCTACACGCTCTACACGTCGATGTTTATGCATGGGGGATGGCTTCATCTGCTTGGAAACATGCTTTTCCTATATATTTTCGGAGATAACGTTGAAGATGTTTTTGGGCATGGTGGTTACTTTGTCTTTTATGTTATTTCTGGATTGGTTGCGACATTTACGCATATAATGAGTATTTTGTTTGCGCCTTTTTTGAGCAATTTGATTGGCATACCGTATTCTTCAGACTTGACTGTGGGTGTTGTGGGCGCTTCTGGGGCAATATCGGGGATTTTAGGCGCTTATCTTGTTCTCTATCCTAAGGCAAAAATCATCACAATAGTCTTCTATTTCATATTGCCAGTGCCAGCGATAATCTTTTTGGGGTTCTGGTTTTTAATGCAGTGGTTTTACGGATTTTTCGACCTTTCAGGCGGGGTGGCCTATTGGGCGCACATTGGCGGCTTTACTGCTGGGATGATTTTGGCTTTGATTTTTGGGTTGAGGAGAAAGAAGGCTCGAGACAAGCGTCTTCGTCTGTAGAAATGACTTGATTGTAGGGGTCTGTCCGTCATGAGTTCTTCATCTGCATAATCAGACTGGGACGGCTACATCATCCCCCAAAGATGTAAACACAAAACACTCAAATAAGCTTTCTATGAAGCTACTTTCTTATCTTCATGTAAAGCGCCTTTATCGTTCCTGAAACCATTAAAACATGTACGGCAACTGGTTTATTCCCTATTTTTGTTATTGAGGCTAAGGCTGTTCGAACCATTTCAACAGCCGTGTGCATGACGCGTATAACAGCGAATCTTTTCTCCATGTTAAAGTCAATCAAAGTTAGACCTGTCCGGCTTGCACCATACTCTCCATACAGCCTCAAAACAGCACTCCAGACGGCATCCATAAATTCATTTGAACTGAATGTTCCATCAGAGTCTATTTCTAAGGCTAAAGCCAAGTAACGCCTCTTCACTCTTTTCAGCAATCCTTTCCCTTCCTTATCACCCGAATCCCAGGAGCAACAAACCGCGGACTAAGCTTTTCCCTGTTCCTTTTGACTATCGCCATAGGATTTTTTGAAACCGCTTCCATAGCTGAAGTCTCGTTCAAATCGAAGAGAGATGCCATTGCAGCCAGTTCCCTCGGCTTCCGCATAAGCCTTTCTTCTGAAACTCCGCTTGAGATGACGATTGGAACATGAAACTCTTGAGCAATTGCAGCCTCTCTTCGCAGATTTGAAAGAAGCCTGGTCCTCGCCAGTCCCTCCAAGGCAAGTAAAGGTTTCATGTCAATCTCTAAAGATGCTAAACCATTCGATGCTAACTCAGCCTCTGCCAGGTCAAAAAATCTCCTACGAAAATCAAGTGAAGGAAAGTTCAAAAGGTCCGCACGTCGATCTTTTGCAGCTTGTCTTGCCACAGCTTTAGATTCGCAAACAACGGCAATAATTTCAAATATTCTTCTAAGTTTTCTCAAATTGTGGATTAACTCTCTTGGTGTTCTGGGTTTTAAGTCAACCCGGGAAGCTATGTCAATTTGGGCTTCTTTGCCGATGTCTTGTATTCGTTGAATCTGTTCTCGAGGAAAGTTTGGTGGAAAGGTTATTGCTATTAGACGATATCGAAGCCTTGCGGCTTTGCGTATCATATGTGAAACTTGTTCTAAGTCTCTTAAATTTGGGCACTGGTGTAGATCGGCGTAGTTTCTTTTCATGGTAATAACCCAAATTTTCTGCAAATATCTAATATTTCCTCTCGACGGTGTCTTGTGAAGTGTATACGGAAGTGTATCGGGTCTGCTGAGCAGAGTTTGAGTTCATTCAGGTAGGCTGATTGCTTGTCAAGTCTAAGGTAGAGATTTGCTTTTTCTAGATGCTGTTCAAGTTCGCTATTCAATAGCTCTCTGTCTAAGGTGCTTAAACCTGATGACAGCTTCTCAAAAACTGCTTGCGCCCCATCTTTCTCTTTAATCTTTGTTTCGAAGAGCATTATTGGATTTCCATGATGCCCAGTTAAATTGGTCTTTTTAAAAACAACTGTTTCAATTAATTCTGGGGGGAGAATGTTTCGCACAGCATTCAAGACTTTGTCCGCTTCCTCAGTAGCATGAGTAAAGACCCTTATGTCAATGTAGCGTATCGGAGTCTTAGAAGACAAAACTGCACCACTACTTTCTATTAAGGCAGGCTCAACTTTTAGATTTTCTCTTAGATTTAGGCTTTGGTTTCGTACTTTCTAAAAAAACTTTAACAGCTTCAACATTTTCGTCGTGAATCGTTCTTCGCCTAGAATCCATTGGAATGCCTAACTTTAAGGCTTCTTTCACACTTAGCCCAGCTTTCTTCAGTTCTTCTCTACTGAAACCCCTTCCATGACGTTGTTTTCCGCCTTTTTTGAAGATTTTAGGCTTTAATGTCATCATGGAGCTATTCTTCTCCTTTTCCGGCTTTTTTGCTGGGTCTAAATTTTTCTGCTCCTCGTCCTTTTCTTCTTAGACTTCTGACTTTTTTGCCTGCGCTTGTTAGGCCTCTAAAGATTCTTTTGTGGTGTTGTTTTTGGCATATCCAGTTGATGTCTTTGTCATTTATTATTGCTGGATGTTCGGGGTCGACCATTACGATTTCGAACCATTTTGATCTGCCATCTTCGCCTACCCAGTAGGAGTTTAGAACTTCAAGGTTTGGAAATTTTTTTGCGGCTCTTTCTTCGGCTATCAGTCTTAGGCTTTTAGCAGGCTTATATTTTTTGACTCCCATTCGTTTAGGTCTTCTTCCTGCTTTGGGTCTCTGCTTTCTTAGGCCTCCTCTTCTGACGCGGGCGCGGACTATTATGAATCCTTGTTTTGCTTTGTAGCCTAGTTTTCTAGCTCTATCAAGTCTTGTTGGTCTTTCTACGCGAGTTATTGCGTGTTGCCTGCGCCATTCTATTAATCTTTGGTGCATTAGCTCGTCTACGAAGGATTTTTCGGGTTTTGCCCAAGCCTCAGCAATGTATTTGTATGCCACTTTTTCACTTCACCCTTTTCTTAGTTTACGGTTCAGCCTATAAGGCTACATTCCAGCGGATTTTTATCCGCCATTGGCTCTGATTCATAGCATCATGCGATAAAATAAACTTTTCCAGAAGTTTTTCTCTTAGCTGGACGAATTGGATTTCGAAAATGGCCAAAACGAAAAAGAAGAGGTTTAGTTTGGTTTTTTGTAGATTGGTGTTTTTTCTGTTTCCAATTCTTTGACGCGTGTTGCGATGAACTCTGTGACTTTTTCTTGGCTGTACTTCTTTTCCTTTTCTTGTTTTTTCAGTTGTTCTTTGATTGTTGCGAGGACTTTCTCCATGTTGAAGGGTTTCATTATGTAGGCGTGTGCGCCTCGGTTTAAGGCTTCCACAGCGTTCTCCAGTGAAGGATAGCCGGTGATGATTACTTTTCGCATTTTCGGCGTTGTGTCCCTCATTTTTGTTAGAAGTTCCACTCCCTCAATGTCTGGAAGTTTGATGTCGATTAGGGCTAGGTTGTAGAATTCGATTTGGGATTTCTTGATAGCTTCTTTTCCGTTTTTTGCAGCGTCAACAGCATATCCTTCTTCTTCCAGTATCGTCGTAAGTACTTTTCTTATGCTTTCGTCGTCGTCGACAACAAGAATTCTGGTGGGTTTACCCAGATTTTTTCACCTCCTTTTTCTTTTTTGACTTTTGGACTGAGGGGTAGGGTGACAGTGAACGTTGTGCCTTTACCCACTTTGCTTTGGACAAAAAGTTCGCCTCCGTGAGCTTCTACAATTCGTTTACATATGGCTAGACCTAAACCCATTCCCTTGGCCTTCGTCGTGAAGAACGGGGTCCGAATTTTCTCCATAACTTCTTGCGTCATTCCCGTTCCAGTATCAGCTAAGGTAAATTCCACATTGCCGTTTGATTCCTTACTTGTTATCATAAGTTTGCCCCCGTGAGGCATGGCATCAATGGCGTTTTTGACAATGTTGACAAAAACTCTTTTCGTTTTCTCCACATCGACTTCTAGTTTTTGTTTGTCTTGGGTTTCGTCCACCACTTTGACATTAGCAGGAACTTCAACTAGCATTAAGGCTTCTTTCAAAAGCGATTTTGCAGTGGTTTCTGTAAACTCTAATTTTATCTCTCTTGAGTACTCAAGGAGGTCCTTTATGATTATGTCTGAGTATTGTACGCTTTTTTCGATGAGTTCCAGCATTTCTCGTGTAGTCTGGTCTTCATCTGATTCTAGTTTTCTTTTCAAATAATATGTTGCGCCTATGATCCCAGTCAATGGGTTGCGTAGGTCATGACCCACCATTGAAGCTACTTGTCCTATGGCAGCAAGTCTTTCGCTTTTTATCAGTTTTTCCTGTGCTTCCTTAAGTTGTCTGGTTCTCCTCTCAACCAGTTCTTCAAGATGCTGAGAATACTCTTCCAGTCTTTTCTCCATTTCCTTTCTCTCTGTCGAGTCCCTTGCAATGACCAGAATGCTAGCTATTTTGCCCTCAACCTTCATGATTGCAGACGAACATTTCAAATATCGCTTTTGACCTTTTTTGTTCTTGATCCATAAATTAGTAAAACTTTCCTTGCCGGAAAGAATTTTCGAAAAATTGCTCAAAAGTTTTGGTACTTCTGTGAAAGAAAATACACCTACTCTAGTGAAGTGTTTTCCCAACAGTTCCTCCTTTGATCCGCCAAATACTTCTAAAGTCTTTTGATTAACATCGGCAATTCTTCCAGACAAATCTAAATATATTAGGCTGTCACTTGCATTCTCAAAGATTTTCCTGAACTTCTCCTCGCTTTCTCGCAATGCTTGTTCCATTTTTTTACGTTCTGTAATGTCACGTACAATTCCCAAAGTTCCGACGATTTTTCCTTCGACGATTAAAGGGTTTGAAGTAACCTCGGCCAGAATTGTTTTCTTCGAGGTTTTGAGTTCCAACTCGAGTTTAGTCTCTTTTCCTCTAATCACATCCAAGAAACCTCTAATGGCTTTAGGTAATCTTCTCATTGGAATGATTTTCCTGAAGGGTTTTCCAACAAAATCCTCACGCCTAAAGCCAGTGAGTTCTTCGGCTTTACGGTTAGCACTCACAAAGTTTCCATGATTGTCAAGAAGGTAAATGGCGTCGCCTGCATTTTCAAATAGGCATTTGAAAGCATCGGCAAAGGGTTTGTCTTTCAGGAAGAATTCGACTTGCCCCTTATTGGTATTCTCCAAATCAACTCGCCCCATTCGATTCCCCTAGTTAAGTCATCTTTGAACGCTAGTTGCACCCGATTTCCTCTAAAGCAGGTTCTACGACGCACTTTCAAGAAATCGCTTATAAATCCATTATGAAATGGAAATGTTAATTCTTGAACTCGCTAACTCTAACCAAAAGTCCGAATCAGAAGACAGCACTCTGGTTTTTGTTGAACAAAAGAAATTTTCCGTTGTTCAACAAATCAGGTTATAAGCAAGGAACAACTGGTTAAAGCTCATATTTGAACGTCGCTGGAATAGATCATGACTACACCAAAAATCGGTTTATCCATGCTATACTGCTTAGGCGAGTCCTTCAAAAAAATGACTAAACACCTTCCCGAAACACAAACGCCGTATGTTGAAATAATTGACGACGGATTTCACACACTAAACAAGCAGAGAATTTCAACACTCAAAAGCATAGGAGAGTCTTACAGCCTAAAATACTCCGTGCACGCACCCTTCGCAGACATAAACATCGCCTCACCTTCAAAGCTAATACGCAAGGCAATACTTAAAAGATTGGAAAAATCCATCGCCTGCGCAAGTGTTTTAGAAGCTTACATGTGGGTTTTCCACCCAGGACTACAAACCGGCATCAGCATGTTCTATCCCGGCATGGACTGGCTTCAGAATCTACAAACTGCACAAATGTTATCCAAAATTGCAAAGGATTACAACATGAAAATAGCCATAGAAAACGTACCCGAACCATATCCATTTCTAATGAAGAACGTTGAAGACTTCACGAGCTTTTATGACGAGATTAACGAAGACATTGACTTGGTTTTTGATGTCGGACATGCAAACTTGAACGGGCAAATAGAACGGTTTCTAACAGTTTTCGCAGACAAGATTATGCACATACATGCCCATGACAATAACGGAAAAAACGACCAGCACCTTGGAATAGGCTACGGAAACATTGACTGGAAAAAATTTGCACACACATTGAAAAGAATTTTCTACGATAAAATTTTAATCATCGAGTCAGTTGAGCATGTCGCGGAAAGCATGGACAAGCTAGAACAATTACTTGCTTAAGTGTCCAGAAGTGGAATTTCTATTTTCATGAAGTCTTCTGCTACTTGTGTATTTTTGAAGATTTTTCGTGCTTGTTCCAATAGTATGCTTGCATCCTTATATCTTGCACTAACATGCGTAAGAATTAGCTGTTTCACCTTTGCCTTTCTAGCGTTTTTAGCCGCCTGCTCAGGCGTTGAGTGACCATCTTCTTCAGCTCTTTCAGCTAATTCATCATCTAACGTGGCGTCATGAACAAGCAAGTCCGCACTAGCCGCAAACTTCACAAAGGCTCTAAACGGTCTTGTATCGCCAGTATACACGATTTTTCTTCCTATCCTAGGCGATCCCGTAACATCTTCCGGTTTTACGACGCGCCCATTTGGCAACTTGACTTTATTTCCATGCTGCAGTTTTGACCATGCGGAACCTTCAGGAATGCCTAAAGCCTTGGCTTTTTCTGGATAGAATTTTCCTGGGCGAGGCTTTTCTACGAAGGCATACGCCAAGCTTGGGATCACATGGTTTGCCTTTACTGCTTGGATGACGTATTCATCATCTTCGCATATAACGCCTCCTTCGCATATCTCGTGAGTTTCAACCGGAAAAGTTAGGACAAACTGTACAGTTTCTCTGATACCTTCTAAGAAACGTTTTATCCCAACCGGTCCATAAACATCAAGCTTCTTTTCACGGTCAAGCAAAGCCATCGTCTGCAGAAGCCCAGGCAAGCCTAGAACGTGATCGCCATGCATATGCGAAACAAAAACCTTCATTTTCCTATGGAAACCAGTCCCAGCTTTTATCATCTGCCTTTGTACGCCTTCGCCACAGTCAAACATTATTTGTTCGCCTTTGCGCTGTACGAGTATGGATGGTAAGCTTCTCTTAGGAGTTGGAACGCTTCCTGACGTGCCTAGAAAAGTCACGTGCAAACTCATAGTTTTACACCTTTTCGAAGACCGCTATCTCTCTTGTTAAGCTTCGATGGACATAAACGAAATGGGATTCCACATGCTTATAGCCTAAAACTGTGCCTATTTGTGCAATGTTCAATGTTTTTGGCGCAGCCATGCAAATTCTCCGTCCTTTACTGAGCATGTCGTGAGCAGCAATTAAAACCTCTTCAACTATCTGCTTCGTAGTTCGCTTGCGGGTAGTTGCAGACCTTCCGTACGGTGGGTCTGTAACAACACAATCAACCATTTTTATTGGAGGATTTCGAGCATCCGCTACTATTACACCTTCGGGTCTTATGTTAAAATAAGCCATATTTTTCAGGCTTCCCCTCACCATGCGACGCTGAATATCCAAACCCAAGACACGACAGCCAACAAACGCTGATTCAATAAGCATGCTTCCAGTTCCACAGAAAGGGTCAAAAACAAGCGCTCCAGTCTTTGGCTTGGCTAGATTCACCATGCATCTTGCGAGTTTTGCTGGCATGGCTGAAGGATGAAAAAATGGCTTTTTCTTCGGGCGTCTTTCCACAAAAGGTTTTGGAGGAATCTCAGCGAGTTTCATTCCGAAGATGAACTTTTCATTTGTTAGGACGCCGATGAAGGTTTCATCCGGATTTTTCAAGTTCACCCCTGTTTTTCTTGTTTTGTTCAGTATCAGTTCGCCAAGTTTTCTTTCAAGAGCCATACTATCAATATTCTGGGCATAATTCTTCACGCGTTTTACTCTGACTACAAAGCTCTCCCTCTCGCCCAAAACTTCGCTTAGTTCTACAGAACGCATAACCTCGACCATATTGCTTGTTTGTGCTTCACAACGGAATAATTCTAGTCCGCAAAGCCTGGTAAGAGCTGCTCTAAGTTTTACAGCTTTTACGCAGTTTTGGTCTGTTTCAAGCCTTAAAACTTGGTCAAGCTTCTCTAACGTCTTAAAAGCATAGTTTTCCACTTCAAGTATAGCCCTCAACTCAGAAGCTGGCAACGTTTCATGTTCACCAGAAAGCAAAAAGAAAAGTTTAGCCACTTTTACGCTCCTTTAAAGCCTTACCCAACAAAGGTGCAATAGAAACTTTGCTCACATGGCTTGGAACACTGTCAGTGCCGACAATCTCTTCGACTCCGGCTTCAGAAATTCGCTTTTCGGCATCCTCAATAAGAAGCGGATGCACACAAGCAGCATACACTTTTCCAGCGCCAAGCTCCTTCAAAATCCTAGCAGCAGCAACTATTGTGCCACCAGTGCTGATTATATCGTCAAAAATTATCACAGTTCTTCCCTTCACATCGAATTCTTTCTTTTCAACGCTGATGTGCCCAGTGTAACGGTCTCTACGTTTTTCTAAATAGCCACACTCTCCACCTAAAACAGTTTTGGCTTCTTCAACAATCTGTGTTGCGCCTTTATCTGGGGCAAGTGCAAAAGCTTTCGCATAACCTCTATGTTTGAAATATTCAGCTAGAAGCGGAATTGCCGAAACACTTCTTGCTGAAAACGGAAATTTAGCCAACACTTTTTCTTGATGTACATTCACCGTTAGCAAGTTGTCAATTCCAGCCGCCTTAAGCATACGTGCGATTGTTTCGATGCTTACAGGTTCGCCTATCAGAAAAGCCCTATCTTGACGCGCATAAGCCAAAAAAGGCACAACAGCAGTCACTTTCTTTGCTCCATTCATCTTTGCCGCGTCCGCCATTAACATCAACTGTATGAGCCTAGCATCCTGCGGCGGACTTGTTGTTTGTACTATAAGCGCTTCTTCATCCTGCACTTTACCTTCCAACCGCACGTAGGATTCTCCATCAGCAAAATTTTTGAAAGCTACATGCACTGCTTCTACCCTTAGGAGTTCAGCTATTTTTTCCCCTAATTGTTTAGAGGCAGGTCCGAGGACTACTTTCATCTGTTTTCACGTGTTTAAAAGCAGCTTATTCGTCTTTTAGATTTTTCCAGTCGCCTTGCATTGCTCTATTAGCTCTTTTGCCCTGTCCATGCGGATTTTGCGTTCCTCAACCATTTTTTCCGCCACTAAATCTATCAGTTCGCCCGTTGCTCCTGCAGCTACTGCTATGTTTCTTGCATGAAGCGACATGTGACCTCGCTGTATTCCTTCATGGGCTAACGCTCTAAGAGCACCTAAGTTTTGCGCTAAACCTACAGCAGCTAAAACCTCTGCAAACTCGTTAGCCGTTTTCACGCCGAGAATTTTTATGGCTATTTTCGCTATTGGGTGTGTTCGCACAGCTCCGCCTATTAGGCCCACAGCCATTGGCAACTCGATTGAGCCAACTAAATCGCCTTTTTCGTTTTTCTCCCATATTGAAAGGGTTGTGTAGTGACCATTTTTTGCAGCGTAGGCGTGTGCGCCGGCTTCTATTGCGCGGTGGTCGTTGCATGTTGCGATTATGACGGCTATTATGCCGTTCAAAATTCCCTTGTTATGGGTTGCAGCACGGTATGGATCTGCCGCTGCAAAAGCGTAGGCGTTTACTATGCCATCTACAACTTCTTCGCCGCCAACAGCCTCTTTGGGCACTATGCACCATGCTCTTGCCAAACGTTTCGTAGCTAAATTGGAAATTATACGCAAACCAACGCGTCCGCCTGTTATGCGTTCTATCATCGGAGCCACAGCCTCAGCCATAGTGTTAACAGCATTAGCGCCCATGGCATCACGGCAGTCCACATGAAGCTCCGCGATAAGCATGGAGCCTTGAATTGTCTTAATTACCTTTGCGTCAAGGTCTTTTGCTCCGCCACCAGCCGAAACAAGCACTGGATCCTGCTCATTTGCCTTCTGTAATATTTCTTCCTTAGCTTGGGTGACCCGCATTCTAGCTGCATGAGGGTCTTTTGTCCCTACGACTTGTATTTGACCAATCATTATTGGTGAGTTGCTGCTTGTGTAAAAGCCTCCGCCTTCGCGTGCCATTTTTGCAGCGTAGCTAGCAGCAGCCACCACAGAAGGCTCTTCAATAGCCATCGGAATCAAATAGTCACGGTTGTTTATGAGAAAGTTTACTGCAATGCCCAGCGGCACGGGAGTGGCGCCTATAACATTTTCTATCATGCGGTCAGCCAACTCCAAAGGTAAAGAGCCAGAATTCTGTAGTAAAGCACATTCCTCATCTGATAAGCCGGCAAACTCCTTGACGAATTGCAGACGTTCTTTTATGCTAAGCTTGTAGAAGCCCTGAATTATTGACGATTTGCCCATATTCATATTTTTCTCCTACTGTACTCTTGAAAACATAGAGCATGGTTTACTTTAAGTTTTTTAATTTTTAAGTCTTAGCAGAAATCAAGAGTGCGCTCTCAACAATACTACTAAGTTTTCTTATCTTCCAATCTTGAATAAGATAGAAAAAGGAAAGGATGCTAGTCTTGTACGTCTAAGGCTATTTCGAAGCTCACTGAGAGATCAGCGGTAGCATCAGCGACAGCCTTTGTG
>Ga0315314_1002979_pt1 | contig 13606 bp, 13 predicted proteins | sample TDP9_MG_FD_203631 | JGI IMG/M metagenome (GOLD analysis project Ga0315314, IMG submission 203631) | Freshwater sediment microbial communities from Lake Towuti, South Sulawesi, Indonesia - TDP9 | ecosystem: Environmental > Aquatic > Freshwater > Lake > Sediment | place: Indonesia: South Sulawesi...
CAGGCCACCTCATTGAGAGCTACTACACGGTTACTGCCGACACCTTCATCTACAAGGCTGATGAGATGGTCGAGAAGAGCCTTCAAAGCTTTATTGACATCCTCAATGGGTTGAACGAGATGGGAGTTGTAGTTGATATAACAGAGGAAAACGCAGATAGACTCTCCGAACTAAATAAGAGGCAATCAAGACTTCTGAATGCGCATCCAGTGATCCATGATGTATGCTCAACCTGCAGTTTCTCAGGATACTTCATGAAGTTCGGACCGATGAACCCCATACTACTAAACAGAATACTCCTCTACACGAGCCTAATGAACATAAGCGACGAAGAATTCGAGAAGTCGCTTAAACTCACGAGAGAGCTGCGGCAGTTCCTGCTTTCTATCAGAACAGAAAAGCCATGACTAGGCTAGCAGTATGGCATCTTCTTCGGCTTCTCGCTTCGGCTAAGAGCTATGATAACCGCCACCCTCAGGCTCTTCCTAAATGTCTCCTCAGCCAAACCCTATTCTTTCCTCTTCCTTCTCTGGAGTCATGTTAGTTGAGAAAGGGGCGTCAAACACGTGTAAAGGTATCTGCCCAGAGTCAGTTCAAAAGACGGAAGCTAATCTCAGTGACTGATCCTGCGTAGCTGACTGATCCCTTCCATGCGAAGCCATCTTCGTCTTGAATCGGGAGGACATATCTTATTGCCACATCACTAGCAGACTCGGGAGACAGAACGATGTTACTAGGCTTCCCATCACCTGAGCTGATCTCACGCTGGTTAAGCTCGTCCCATTTGCCGTCTAGGACTGCTGAGACCACTTTACGATTCACGATCTTGACTACTGCCGTGTGGTGGGTTATGACTTGAGCTAAGACTTGTCCAGTTCTGTCGCCGTATCCTGCATGCCTTGAGTCGAAACTGATTGATATGACGTATTGAACAGGAAGGCTCTCAAGCACATCTATTCCTATCACGGTGAGCGTACCAGCAATGCCATCAAATGAGTAAGTGGGACCCTCTCTCACGAAGGACAATGCCGCCTTCATCGCCATCTCCTCCTCAGGGAGCCCGACGCCTTCATTAAGCCCTGTATAAAGAGAGAAGGCGGGGAACACACTCGCGATGAGCAACCCCGCTACGACCGTCAACTTCAGATTCATTCTTAGTTTCCTCCTTATACTTTCTTAGGCCTTCAACATAACACTATGCTTTCGAACGCCTGTTCAAACCTGTAGAACGGTCACCGACCTCACTCAAAGATGAAGGAAATCTCCTCAATCAAGAGCTCAGGAACAAGGCTTCTCCCCACCTTCCTCAGACGTACAAACCCTAGTTTCTCCAGACTTCTAAGGTCGCCGTAAACGTTCTTCACATCTCTGCCAACACGCTCAGCTAGACTATTGACCGAGCTCACAGGAAGCCGAGGAATCGCGTACAAGAGTTCGACGCGTTTAGGCGTCAAACCCGAGAAGAGATCCATTGCTACCTCCTGCTCCTCCTCCACAACACAGTCGAACTCCTCCCCCTCCCTATAGGCTCCGAGAGCATGAACCATGTAAGACCACTCCATATAATCCTCAAGAAGCTCCCTCTCACCTCCACGATTAAACCTGTCCTGAAGATCCTCAAAACCACGCGGATACTTACGCTCAAAAACCCTGATACGGCGTCTAACCTCCTCGATAGAGAGACGCCTCACGATCCTGACAGGCAACTGCCTCAACCTATCCTTCACCATGTCTTTTCTATGGTGTAAACACCAAAAAATCCTTATAAAGTTCTCCTCCCACGATCCAATCACGTGGAAAAAATGTCCATCCCAACGAAAAAACTAGACAAATACATCTGGGAAATACCTGCGACGTTTAACCCAAACATGCGCGTCCCAGGCAGAATCTATGCCGACGAAGAACTGCTAGAGAAGATGAAGATAGACCGCACCCTAATACAATGCGTCAATGTCGCGCAGCTCCCAGGCATCCTAAAATACTCCATCACCCTCCCTGACGGCCACCAAGGCTACGGCTTCCCCATCGGCGGAGTCGCAGCATTCGATGTGGACAAGGGGATCGTCACACCCGGCGGAGTAGGATACGACATAAACTGCGGCGTCCTCCTACTCAGAACAGACTTAACCCACAACGACATCAAGCCACACCTACAAGAACTCATAAACAGAATCTTCGAAGCCGTGCCAAGCGGCGTCGGAAGAGGAGGACTCCTACGCACCTCCACAAGCGAACTGGACAGGGCTGTTGTCGAAGGAGTTGAATGGGCGATCAAAAAGGGCTTTGGATGGGCTGAAGACAACAAACATATCGAAGACGAGGGATGTATGGAGAACGCGAACCCAGACAAAGTCTCGATCAAGGCGAAGCAGAGGGCGGCCTCCCAGCTTGGCACCCTCGGCGCTGGTAACCACTTCCTAGAGATCGCCAGGGTTGCAGAGATCTACGATGATCAAACAGCAAAGACCTTCGGGATCACAGATGTCAACCAGATCGTCGTGTGGATACACACAGGTTCAAGAGGCTACGGACACCAAATAGCCAGCGACTACATACGCGTCATGGATCACGCTATGGGCAAGTACAACATCAGGGTCTCTGATAGAGAACTCGGCTGCGCACCGATATCGAGCAGAGAGGGAGAAGACTACCTCGAGGCAATGGCGTGCGCGATGAACTACGGCTTCCTGAACCGCCACATCATCATGCATCGGATACGCGAAGCTTTCGAGAAGAGCCTGGGCAAGTCGGCGGACACGATGGGTATGAGGCTTGTTTATGGAATGACACACAACACAGCAAAGTTTGAGGAGCACACAGTAGATGGGAAGAGGCTGAAGACCCTCGTCCACAGAAAGGGGGCCTCAAGAGCCTTCGGACCTGGACGCAAGGAGATCCCTGAGGATTACCGCGCTATAGGTCAGCCCGTCCTCCTCGTCGGGACGATGGGTACCGCGAGCTATCTTCTGGTAGGAACGGAGAAGGGGGAGGAGATCTCTTTCGCGAGTACTGCTCATGGGGCTGGGAGGATGCTCTCTAGGGCGGGGGCGAAGAGAAAGTTCAATGTCAACGAGGTCATAAACGAGTTGAGGAGGAGGGGGATCATATTGAAGGCGGCGAGTCGTGAAGGCGTTGAGGAGGAGGTTCCTGAGAGCTACAAGGACATCAATAAGGTTGCGAAGGTAAGTGATGAGGTCGGCATAGGAAAGAAGGTCATGATGTCGAGACCCTTGGCGGTCACAAAGGGTTAAGTAGCGTTAAGGTTTTTTTCTCTTCGATGCATCTGGATCCACTAGGTAAAGGAGAGATCTCATTATGAAGGATGCGCAGCGGGAGCTGAAGCCAACTCTCTGGTTTACTCTCTATTCTCTCCTCAATGTCGGAGCTGGCGCGCGTGCTGTCAAAATATCGACGACTCAACTTGGTGAGACCCTCGGCATCTCTCAGCAGTCAGCTTCTAGGCATCTCAGGAACCTGGAGAGCGCCTCAATGATCAGGAGAGAAATAGAGAAGGATGGAACTTCCATATATATCACCAAGAAAGGGATGGAGGCCCTCAGCCTGGTCTACCATCACTTGAGAAGAGACTTGGAGGAGACCGCTAAGGAGGCTTTTGTCTTTGAGGGAATAGTCTTCAGTGGTCTAGGTGAAGGAGCCTACTACGTCAGCCAAGAGGGGTACAGGGAGCAGGTGAGGGACAAGCTTGGCTTCGAGCCTTATCCTGGGACTATGAATATTAGGCTGAGGACTAAGCTAGATTTGGAGAGACGGACGCGCATGGAGAGCATGCCTGGTGTAGAGATTCAGAGCTTCAGGACTGAGGACAGATCTTTTGGGAGCGCGAAGTGCTATCCTGTGTTTATTAATGACGAGATTGACGGCGCAGTCGTCACCGCGGAAAGGACTCGCTACGATCGTTCTGTGGTGGAGCTCATTGCATCTGTCAATCTGCGGAAGCGTCTGGGACTAAGGGACGGGGATGTTGTCAGAGTTGCTTTCTCCAGCCTTCGGTGATCCGTCCCTTGATCTTTGACGAGCTGTCAAGTTCCTCTGATCCGTAGTGTCCTATCTTGACTATCTGGATGTTGTAGCCTTTCTTTTCTACGAGTTGTCTTAGGCTCGTTTCTATGTCGTCTTGGTCGTAGCCCACGGCGATCATGTCAGGCTTTACCTCTTCGATAGTGTTCTCCATCTCTATCTCGTCCAATCCCAGCAGGGCTTCATCTACAACCTTGAGAGAAGCGACGAGGACTCTCCTCTCCCATCCCGGGAGGGTTGGCTTCTTTCCCTTACGTCTTTCAACGGTCTTGTCGCTCGCTACTATGACAACGAGCCTTACATCTTTGCCTCCGATTCTTTTTGCCTCCTCTAGAAGCTTGATATGTCCATAGTGGAGGATGTCGAAGGCTCCTGTGGTTAGGACCGTGGTTCTTTTCTTCTCGCTCATGATCTTCACCATTCGAAGTTGACGAGTCTCATTAGCCTCAAGGCATCAAGGATTCCTTCACAGTAGCAGACTAAGGCCAAGGCGGAGGTTTTTCTCCCTTCACGGAGGTAGTGGTCCGCATCACTTAGGTACATCTTTGCGTACCCTAGTGTCTCTTTCACCATGGCTTCGTGAATGACAGTTGGAAGAAGTGAGAGCCTCAGTTCTTCAAAGACTTTTCCGGCACTCATGATGTATTTCTTAGCTCTCGCCTCCAGGTCTTCTGTGTATTTTGCCCGCTGTTTCAGGTCCTCGTCGTTGGTGCTGGCGAGGAGTTTTAGGGCTTCTTCTTCTACGAAATGGAGTTGCCCTGGAACGATGAGAATGTGGGGTGCTGGTCCGAAGTCTTGGTTTAGGAGGTTTTTGACTAGTCCTCCCTTGATGGTTGGCGAGCCTGAACCGAGTCTTGCGGCGGCTATGGTCAGGGTGTTTTCTGTGAAGATGCCTTTGCCTTCTTCTGTTTCTATTTCTAGCAGGATCTTCATAGCATCGTTGGCGGTCAGGTAGTACCCCTTTTCAGCATCTATGTCTAGGAGTAGGAGGGTGTGGAGGTTTCTCTCCAAGTTTTCCGCTAGGACTCTGTACGGTGTTGTAGGGTGGCGGATCTCTCCTTCCTGTGGTAGGGGTACCGTGACTGGCTTGCCGAAGCGGTATGGTGATAGCCCTGTCTCGGCTATGGCTGTGAGGATTGATGATCCATGAATGACCTTGGTTGGGATGGCTTGTTTTCTGGCTTCGAGGATGAGGGCGAGGTGAGTTGTTGCAGTGAGGGCGTCTCCGCCGACCAGGATGCCGACTCGCTTGTTTTTGGCTTCTTCTATGACCTTTTCCGCTTCTTCTTCTAGGTCCTGTCTCCTGAGTTTCTTCACAGGCCTGCCTGTGAGTTGACTCAGTTCCGCTGTGTCTGTATCAAGTTTCGTCGTGTAGAGTTCTGCGTATAGGGTGTCGGATTCCTTGGCTTCTTGTAGGGCTTTGACGCTCATGTCTTGTGCGTCTGAAAGTCCTATGCTTATGAGAGTAAGTCTGCCCATCATCTCCTCCTCTTAATGTTGTATCTTGTGATCTTGCCGCAACTGAGGCACGTTACGGTTATGTGGGGTTGTCTTCTTGGTCGTAGGCGTATTCGAGCGTTGGTTGGCGGTCGGAGAAGCATGTTGCAGTGTTTGCAGACTCTTCTTTTCAGGTTGACAGGAATCTTTGTTCTAGTGCGCATAGCCAATTGTTTCGCCAATGTGACGTAGCGTTGAGCTTGCCGTGGGGGGGCCTGTTCTGCTAGCTTGTAGAGGATGTTGATCCGTTCTTGGGTTATGCGTTTGGTCTCTGTGTCGTTCATTTGATCGATCTGTGCTGTGTTGTTGGATTAATGTTTTCTGTGGAAGGTTCTGTTGACTTACTCGGGATGGTTGGCAGTTGTCTCTGGATCTTCTGTTTTCTAAGAGCTCCCTTACTGTGGTTCGTCAGGATCTCTAAACCGTCTTGAAGTTTTGCCATAGCTATCTCCTCGAAAGCATCCTTACCAAAGCCAAGGACAACAATCACGGCTATATTCTTCTTAACTCGTCTTAGACCAGTCTCGAAGTTATCAATTACGTTTCGCCTTACATCATCAGATTGCTTAACCTGAATGGGATAACTTTCAAAGGTGTAACCATCTATACTGGTATGAGAAGAGTTCCTGGGACACTATCCCAAAGAGTCTTTAACAAACCCAATTCTGAAACTCAAGGGGTGGTAGTCTTCTTAGGTCTTCTTTTAGGAAAGGCATATTAGCACAAGAAGAATGGAAAGAAGAGTCCAATCCAAAATCGCTAGAGCAGTAGGAGTATTAGATCATAGAGAAATACAATTTCTAAGAAGAAAGGTAGCAATTAGATGTTCAGAGACTTTCCTGCTTTAGGAGGGGTTAGTTCTGGGAGCTTACTTTTCAGATCCAACATTTCTGAAAAGAGGCTCTCATTTGCACTATAGAACGGATGCGAATATTCTAAAGCCTTCACTCTGACAAGTTTGTCCAAGATTTGTGTAACTCCTAAAGAGTCTCTATCTCCGTAAACATTCTCACAATGCGCGATAATGGATTCTCTCTTAAGATAAAGTATTCTTTCTGCTTCCAGAGCTGGAGTATAATAACTGCTATCTACATGTACAAATCTATCTACTTGGGTAATACCGAATACATCCCTCAATAACGGATAGCTGGTTTTTAGAACATGAGAAAGAACTGCAGCCTCTAGTCCTTCGATATCTTCTCTTAGTTCATCTTGTAACGCTGTCAATAGATTTCCATAGGTATATCCCTTATCAATTCTGCGAACCAGTTGAACACTCTCAAGTAGTTCTAGGTAGCGTTTCATCTTATCACTTCGGGGAGCTCGCAGAACTTCTTCATCATAGATTATCTCTTTTTTCTGCAAGTTGGATATAACCTTCAGAACAGGGTTAAGAACCCATTGGGTCTCTGCAATTCTGGCAATTTGACTTGCAGAGGTATTAAGAATAATTCTTTCAGCACGCTCACGCCACAGGTTCAAATACATTCCCAAATTCCTAATACATTCCTTTCTAGTAGTCACCTCAACAGGTCTAAAGTCTTCGGTAAAGCGTAGAGTACCTAATCTGTTCATAGATAGGAATTTCAATATTATTTCGCCTGGTCGCTGGTCATTTCTTATGATTCGTGGATAGTCCGTTCTAATATTAGTCACCCATGTCTTGGATTCCTTATCGAATATAGGGTCTTCTACGGACACTAGGTTTCCGTAGTGATGAAGAACATACCTTAAGGCCGCTGTCTTTGCTTCACTCATTGCTCCATTCACTGCTCTATCTCCCTTTTGTTCTTTGTGAACTCATCCAGTTTTCTTTGAGTTCGTAATCCTATTTGAACTTTTATTGGTACACGATCCGCTTTATCCCACAAAGATGAGAAATTGGCCAATCGTTCAACCTTTTTCCCAAGGAGAGGGTCATTGAGATATACTAGGAGCTTGCTCTCATCTACTCCAGTAATCACTATGGAATGAGCGAGACCAGTAAAAACTTCAGAGGGAGATATCCAAGCAATAACGGGTCTATTATTAGCCAACTCGGTTCTTATTTCATCAAATTTACACCCATGTCTGTTCACAAACTCTATTGATGGTATCGCTGTAAGGATTCTGTCATTTTTATTGAGGTTCTTTATATTCTCTAGAGATGTCCCTAGTTCATCAGTTTTAAGAATTTCCGAAATCTCGCTGACGTCGAATTCTGGGATGTCCCCCCAGGGGTCCTCTGCTCTGGAAATATAATCTAGAATCATCTTAATGCATGCAGGAACACAGGTTACTCCGTTCTGCTGACCTACCAGAGGAACATCCAAAATACGAACTATCCATCTTTCCATGTTTTCTTTTATCTGAACTTAAGGTATTTTACGTTTTCCATTCTCTCAAAGCTAACTCATAAGAAATAGGTTAGCAGTATCGCGAGGTGAATCCCCAAAATCATTGATAGCTACATCGAACTCCCATTCCGAATAAGCTAGCAGTATTCTATGGAAGGAAGGTTTTTTAGGTTAGTTTTGGGGATCATGTGTTTGGAGCGGGATGGGGCAGCCAGGTTAGCCCGTAGGGCTCATAACCCTAAGGTCGGTAGTTCAAATCTACCTCCCGCTACTAACTCAAAACCTTGTATACTTGAAGTATAAAATATTGAGCATATGCCCAAAAAATTAGACTTCATTACGCCCACGCTCCTGACGGTGTTTGAACTCTTTCTAGAAGACCCGATGCAAGAATACCATGAAAGAGAAGTGGTGAGAAGAACTGGTGTGAGCAAAGGCTCCGCCAACAGAATTTTAAGACTGTTGGCCAACTTAGACCTCTTGGTCAGAGAAAGAAAGGGGAGGATGGCGTTCTACAAGCTCAGCGCAAAGGAGCCTGTGGTAAAACAATTTAGGGTGTTGGTCAATGTTTTTACGTTGAAACAACTGCTCGATCGCCTAAAGGAACGGGCGTATGCTTAGAACTACGACCGCATGATTTTCCATCGTTGACCTTTTCAGGTTTCAGGACGATATCTTGGACTAATTAGTTCTTGAATTATTCTTCTATGGTCCTTGTATGTTTACAGTACCCATAGAGACTCTCTTGTCTGCTCCTTCCTTCAGCTTTGTTATGACCATGTCCTCAGACTTATCCCTAGCCAAGAAGGCTCCAACTGTGTAGTGGAAGCTAAATCCAAGCATCGCCACCAAGACATAATGATAGTAGTAGGGACCCCTGCCAACCCATAATACTTCATAGACGAAGCCCACTAGCGTCAGTAGCGCGCTCAAGCCTGCTATGAATCCAACTACAGTGAACAGCAAGCTAGTGTGGAAAGGCCGACTATTGACACCAGTTATCTTGAACCGTCTGAAATAAGGAAGGACTATCGAAGGAACAAGCCCCGCAATGAAGACAAGAACCACCATAGCAGGAATGACATCAACACACAGTAATATCGGGTCAACACTATAGGGTTTTGAGAAAACGTCAAGTGCGCACAACACTGGATAAAGGACAGATGTGCGCGGGTCGCTCAGGTTGTGTATGTCCCAAGCTAGGGACACAGCCAGCGCGAAAATCAAAGCTGGCAAATAGGCTAGGAAGTTCTGTCGTATGATTTGATCCCCGATCTTCCGCGGGTCCTCATGGATCACCTCTATGACGTGTCTAGAATTCGTCACATACGCCATGAATTCGATCAGCCTTAGGGATATCACGCCCCCGAGTATAATGACAGACCCATATCCCAAAGCAAGAACTACCAAGCCTTCGACGAAGGTCAAGATGATGATACCGAACGGATCGATGCGAGTACCGTAGAATTGGAGTCCTAACATGAACAACAGGACAACGGCGAATACGCAGAAAAACACCCCTAACATGAATAACGGTGTAATGACCAACAACTGCCTCCTAGTTATCAATACCCACTCAAGGATATGTTCGCCATAGACTAATATTAACGCTTTTCCAAAGTTGCAGCTTCCAGAGTGGATATGTGAGAAGGGCAGAACTCTTCTTGGTCTACTAGACAGTTGAATAGCATCGTGGAGAGTCTAAGAGAAAAGGAAAGTGGCTCCAGCCTCAATCCGCTCGGAAAAGCATAAGGGCCTAACCTGTTAAGCTCTCGCAAGTCTTGTCTTAGATATCTACCTCCGCGTCCTCCGCTTTTCTCAGCCCTCTCCTGTCAATGAGGATCGTTGTAAAGGTTTTGCCTAACCATCTCTTCTCTCTACTTCGATACACGTAATTCTACCCCAAGCTAAATCGATTCTCGCTAAGCATTTAGCGAAGATCATCGTTGTGATCCACGTGAAATACGCAAGCTACGTTCCCCACTAAATAGTGAAATAGCAGTTCTGTCAAAAGAACGAGAAATTAAAAGGTGATTATGTCAGAGGAGGAAAGTGGAAAGAAAGCAGTCGGAATGGAAGACAGTCCGATGAGGACTCTTCATTACCCCCAAGAGCGAAGCTTCGATAAGGAAGCTGTCTTCAGAGAGAACGATAGCGGGGTTCCTCAATTGGCAAGGCGAAACGAACTGACTTCGATGCAATCTGCTCCGATACGATGCTCAGAAAAACATGCAGCACGGGTGGACCACTAAGTCATGTTATCTCTCCTCGGATTCGAAAATTAAGCAGTTCGTGATAAGTAGAGTCCATATGGACGACATGTTTTATACTATTTTGATTTGAAGAGGCAAGACACTTACACAGTTCTATAAACTTGTCGTATCGTTCAAACACCAAACTATTGAATCTTTGTAATTCCGATAGGGAAACTCCCTTAGTAACAGAGACGCAGTCTCACCTAGGCGGTGTAACTTGACAGCTTTGAGTAAACGTTGGGCTGGCAAAGAGGAAGAACCCTATTCGAGGCTCAAAGGAGCAGAGCTTCCGCCAGGTGCTCTAAAGCCTAGGCTTGAGAATGCAATACGTAGAATTGAACTACAGGTTCAGAAACTCGAGCAGACTGGCAGCCGGTTCGGTGAACGCGACAAAAGCATCTTCAATCGCGTGGTCGATGCATACGAAAAGCATGACACGAAGAGGGCATATATCTACGCGAACGAGTTGGCTGAGATCCGAAAGATGGAAGTGATGATTCTACACGCCAGGCTAGCTCTGGAACAGATCGTCATGAGACTGAAGACGGTGACTGAACTGGGCGATGTCGCAGTAACCTTAGCCCCAGTCATCGGCGTTGTACAGAACGTCAAACGCGGAATGGCAGAGATCTCTCCTCAAGCAGAGAAAGAACTTACTAGCATCAGCGACTTACTAAGTGGAATAGTCTGGGACGCGGGCTCAATCGCCGGGTCGACAATCAGCTTCGACACGGCAAACGAGGACTCGCAGAAGATCTTGGTCGAAGCGTCTGCCGTTGCAGAGCAAAGGATGAAGACTAAGTTCCCTGAGCTTCCACCAATCAAGGAAAAAGTCGGTGAAAAGCTAGCCCCCTAGAACCGAAGAGGTAGCATAGAGGAAGTCTCACCTTCACCTGTCTGCAGGATCAGACCGGCACGCCTAATGGGGCATATGAAGACCCCCGAGCCGGTTTGGCCCAGAATCCACGGTGTCAATGAAGGGTATATTTGCCCTTTCTACTTGGTCTCGGAGATTGAGCTTATCAGGCTTACCCACGATGTGGACATGACACCTTGTACCAGCCTCTAGGACATAGACCCATACTGACAGCAAACATCAAGCACTTCGCCACCTGACTCGGGCTCCGGCTCATCGAGAGAAGCTTTTTGACGTAGACATGACCATTGGTGAGACATCTTCCATCACTACACGCTCTAAGAAAGACAAAAACCGAGAGCGCCATATCAACAAGCATCCATGCGCAGAAGTACCCGGAGTCGTCTAGGAACCTATCAGAACCAAGAACTCCTAAGCAGACATAAGCGCAAATATTTTAGTAGTTGATCGTGACAAGAGAGTTTCGGAATCCGATTTGATGCTGAGACGTGCTTTGGTCAGGGAGCCCGGTGAGCGCTATGCTGGGTGCATATCGTCACACCCTCTTAGGCACACCGTGAACCTCCGTCTAGCTCGTAAGCAGCACGCAAACTATTGTCGCACGTTAACCGAGCTGGGAATGGAGGTAATCAGGCTGCCTAGAGATGATGTGCATCCCGACTCCTGCTTCGTTGAAGATAACGCTGTCATACATCACTGTAGGGCACTCATCTGCCGCATGGCTAAGGACAGTCGGAGGGGGGAAGAGGACGCCGTTGAGGCGTTTCTCAAAGAATGTTTTCCAATCAAACGGGCAACCCAACCAGCGACAGTTGAGGGAGGAGATGTGCTACATCTTCCAGATCGTCTCATAAGCGGTGTGACGGAGCGCACCAACATGGAGGGGATCGCCCAAATGAGGGCTTGGCTCGACATCCAAGTCGACACCGTCGTAGACCCCAAAATCGTGCACCTAAAGAGCTATGTTACATATCTGGGAAAGAAAATGATGATCGCGACCAAAGCGTATGCCGACCACCCAGCACTGAAGCAGTTCACAATACTCTTAGTTCCTGGGGAAGAAGCCTACGCCGCCAATACCCTCGCCATCCGTGAGACAGTCCTAATGCCTAAAGGTTGTCACCAAGCTCATGCGATGGTGAGGGAGGCGGGCTTCGACGTCATCCCCTTGGATGTGAGCGAATTCGAGAAATGCGAGGGTGCCCTCACCTGCCTATCTCTTATCTTCTAGGAGGAAGAAGCCTCTACTCGCGCAGAGAAGTAGGAGGTCAAGCTAGGTACGCAAGGACCTCCCATCAGAATCCCAGAGCTGAATAATCTCACAGTTTCCTTATGGCGCGTAGTTTTGCCCTTTTGCTCTTTGGATTCTTCATGATCTCTTCCCTGCAGGCTGTGATTGGTTTCTTGTTCAGGAGCTCGATTTTTCCTTCTCTGGCTAGCTCTCTGAATCTGTGCTTAACAAGTCTGTCCTCTATTGAGTGGAAGCTTATTGTTGCGAGGATCCCATATCTGCTCAGGCAGCCCAAGAAGAAATCAAGGAAACTCCGAAGATTTTCAATGTCTTTATTGGTCTCAATCCTTAAGGCTCTGAAGGTTGGTGTTGCCCAGTGGTGTTCTCTTGAAAACCTATAACGGGCGGGCATCGATTGTTTGACTATCTCCAGTAGTTCCTCGGCACGTACGATCCTCTTCTCAGCCCTGTGTTCAACAATACCTTTCGCTATTCTTCTTGCAAAGGCTCTCTCCCCGTAATCGAGGAGTATCTTGCTAAGTCTCTGCTCAGAATACTCGTTCACAACTTTCTCAGCAGTCAGCTCCTGCTTTCGATCCATTCTCATGTCCAGCGGACCCTGGAAGCCGAAGCCTCGCTCCTCTTCCTCTAACTGATAGGTAGAGAGGCCTAGATCCATCAAGATGCCGTCAGCGGTTTCGACACCAAGCCGATCCAAGATGTGTCTCAGGTTGACGAAGTTGTCGTTTACGAACACTGTTTTCTCGAAGCCTTTTAGATTCTCCTTCGCTGCTTCAAAAGCCTTTGAATCTCTGTCTATTCCAATTACTCTGAATCCTTGCTTCAATAACTCCTTTGAGTGCCCTCCTCCTCCGAGAGTGCAATCAACTATCAAGCTGCCTTTCTTTAGCTTGCTGAGAATTTGGAGAACCTCGTTCAAGAGTACTGGCTCGTGCTTGAACACAAAGGCAGGTAGTAACGAGACAATATAAGCCTTTATGGTAAGCCAAGCTTCGTCCAAGTTTCGAAATTGCCGAAGGATACTGAACCTAAAAAGATGCTCAAACCATGCATGAACATCATTTGCTTGCCGTCTTTTTCTTTCTGAAGTTCAGTTGATAGACAAACCAATTCCCGTACTCCTCATCCAGCTCAAATCCAGCTTCGTCAGCCCATTCTTTCTCCGTTCTACGCCTAGGATAATCAGGGTCAAGGAAAACCTCGGAAAGGCAGACCAGTCCGTCTGGCTTCAAGACACAATAACACTCTCTCAGAGCCCTTACAGGCTCAGGAATCTCAGGTAGACAAGCGATAGCCACGACACGGTCTACGCTGCTATCTCCAGAAGAGAGGTTGTATGCATCATCGACTT
>Ga0315314_1002980_pt1 | contig 13604 bp, 12 predicted proteins | sample TDP9_MG_FD_203631 | JGI IMG/M metagenome (GOLD analysis project Ga0315314, IMG submission 203631) | Freshwater sediment microbial communities from Lake Towuti, South Sulawesi, Indonesia - TDP9 | ecosystem: Environmental > Aquatic > Freshwater > Lake > Sediment | place: Indonesia: South Sulawesi...
CGAAGCTGTTAAGAAGGATAGGATAGTGGCATCAGTGGTCAAGATGAACAGACTCCTCCGCGAGATAGGATTCAAGAGGCCTCGCATCGCCATAGCCGCCTTGAATCCTCATGCGAGTGATAGCGGCCTGATGGGGGAGGAGGAGAGGAGAGAGATAATTCCAGCTGTCAGGGAAATCAGAGGGAAAGGAATCAACGCGGTAGGGCCCGTACCAGCGGACGCCGTCTTCCATCAAGCCTTCTCAGGAAAGTACGATGCCGTGCTCTCCCTCTACCACGATCAGGGACACATCCCTGCCAAGACCGTTGACTTTCATGGAACAGTTTCTGTTACCCTGAACCTACCCTTTGTGAGAACCTCCGTCGACCATGGGACAGCCTTCGAGATCGCGGGTAAGGGTGTTGCGAATCCGAGGAGCTTGGAAGAGGCCATCCGAACAGCCGCCGAGATGGTATCGAAACGCGAGGGGAAAACACGATGAAGACTTATATTGGTTAGACTACTGGAACGAGGATGAGGATGTGTCGAAGACTCCGCGGTTGAGAGGAGAAGCCTACTCTTTCCGCTTTCTCCTCTCGATTGCTTCATCGTTGATTATCATGTTGACAAAGGCCTTCTTGGAGGGGTAGCATACGTCCATCCCATGCTCTATGAGCTCACGCTTGACAACCTCGGCCTCAAGCTCCGCACGGTCCCAGCGGCGGATCATCCTCGCAAAGGCCCTCAGATCCTCACCCACGTCTCTAGGGCTTCTACGCACCTCTTCCACCCCGTGATCCTTTGATCCTCTCCATGATGCGTTTCGCCTCCTCTTCTCCTAGAAGCTCTACAAGCCTCTCCTCCGACTCCTCACCAACCCAAGACTCAAGTATCCTCACTGTAGCCTCCTTAATCCCGGGGCTCAGGTCTCTGACAGCCTCCTCAACGATCCTCTTACGCCCTCTCGCCATGTCCTCTGGCCTAAACGCCTTACCCATGGAGTTGACCAAGATATGAGAGGATGGTAGAAGCTTAAATCTCTATACTGACAAATTAGAGACACGCAGAAAAAAGGTGGAAATGTTGAATATAGATGCACACACGCATATTGGAAGCGGGAGAGGACTTGATGGAAGAAAGGTTCGAGGGGAACCAGAATACCTGATGGAGTTGATGGACGAGGCTGGGATAGACAGATCCGTAGCCCTCCAACCGAGAGGGGAATTCATGCCAGGAACGCAGGAAGGCTGGAAGAAAGGCAACGACGTCAACGCCGAGGTGGCAAAGAAATACGACAGGTTCATACCGTTCGCCTGCGTCGAGGCCGGGATGCCGGGCGATGTGGAGGAGCTGAAGAGAGCCGTGAAAGAGCTAGGACTGAGGGGGCTCAAAATCCTACCAGCACCATGGCCCTTGATCGACCACCCCAAGGTTTTCCCACTCATGAGGACGTGCGCGGACCTCGGGATTCCAGTGACCTTCCACACGGACTTCAACCATCACTACATGTCGCCCTTCAGGGTGATGAACCTCGCCGAGAGGTTCCTTGAGGTGCCGATGATAATGGCACACATGGGAATGGACCCCGAGTTCGTCTTTCACTTTATTCAAAGAAGAGACGTGATGAGGGCTGAGAACGTGTACATGGAGTGCTCCGCGACGCCTGGGATGCCATACATCATAAAGAAGACTTGCGAGATGCTCGGGGCCAAGAGGGTGATGTTCGGCTCGGACTCCCCGACGTTCAACCCCGGACTTGCGAAGCTCAAGGTGGAGCTTGCTGGGCTGAGTGAGGGTGAAAGGAGGCTTGTCCTAGGCGGTAACATAGCTAGAGTCCTAGGAGTGTAGGAGGTGGGTTCATGATCATAGATGCTCATACTCACGTCGGGGTTCGCACGGACATAGACTACATGGATGTGAGCCACTCCCCTGAAGACCAGATCAAGCTCATGGACGAGTGCGGTATAGACAGGGCTGTAATTATGCTGTACGCCGATCCCCCCGGAACACACGAGGGCTACAGGAGGGCGAACGACCGAGCCGCTGAGATAGCGAGGAACTACCCTAGGCTGACGGGCTTCGCCCAGGTCGATCCACGTCATCCATCCGCCCTAGAGGAGCTTGAAAGGGCTGTAAAGAAACTCGGTCTCAAGGGGGTCAAGCTATACCCAAACCACTGGATGTTTGCAGACCACCCCATAGTTTTCCCCGTCGTTGAGGCTGCGATAAAACTTGACGTGCCAGTCATGATTCATTCGGACTGGAACAACAAGTTCGCCACGCCGAACAAGGTTGTGCGGGTTGCGAGGCTCTTCCCAGAGGCCACGATCATAATGGCCCACATGGGGAGGTATGACCCTGACCTGATCCACTTCATCCCTGATGTTGCTAAGGAGGCGGAGAATGTTGTGCTTGAGTGCTCCTGCACAACCGAGCACACATACCTGTACAAGAAGATATGCGACTTGCTCGGAGCTGAACGGCTGGTCTTCGGCTCAAACTCGCCCATGTATCATCCGCTGCTCGTCCTCAGGAAGCTGAAGCTTGCTGGTTTAAGCAGGGAAGAGGAAAGCCTTGTCTTGGGTGGAAACATAGCGCGCATCCTAAAGATCGAGTAGAGTGTTAGCAGCGGTTCCTTTGGAACCTGCTGAGGTAGCTCTCCTCAACCCGCTCTACTCTCCTATGCTCCTGATACCGCAAATTCCTCTCTTTTTTTGTGGTTTTTTTCTCCTCATCCACTTGGACGGCCAAACAGTTGATTAGCCTCCTCCGTGTTAGGCTAGATCGATGAAATCCTCCTCAAACTCTGAAGTCCATTTCTCTCGGAGCTTTGCAAGAGGTTTCATTTCCGAGATAACGAAGGGTGTTCGTAAACGCATCAAAAAACGAGTGAGTCACCATTCTGAACAGGTAAACGTTGAGAATGTGGTGGAGAGCTCGACTCATTAAAGGCTAAAGATCTATCACTCCTCACTCGCAAATGCGACGGAACCGCTTGAGGAAAAGTTTTTAGATTGTGTGCAGTATATGAGAATTGTGAGGGAAAATGGTCACGGCGACTGTTCTGGTTTGCTGTCAAGCTGGGGAGTACTCTAACGTGCTCAAGGCTCTGGAGAAGAGGCGTGGGGTGGAGAAGGTGATCACCGTCCTCGGCCGATGGGACCTAGTGGTTCGGGTTGAAGCCAGAAGTCTAGAGGCCCTCGGAAAAATAACCCTGACGCTGGCTAGAACAATGGGAGTGAGAGCCATGGAGACCCTGATAGAGTTCCCGGGGTAGGAGGGCCAGGTTATGGAGGCGTGTATTCTTGTAAGATTGAGGGGGGCTGCGGTCGAGGGGGTGCTGGAAGCCGTTAGAAAGATCGAGGGCGTGGTTAAGGCTTCCCTCGTCTGGGGGAGGTACGACCTAGTGGCCTACGCGGAGGGCCCTGACGTCAAGGCCATAGGCGAAATAGCAACAAAAATAAACGCGATCAAGGGAGTTAGAAGCACAGAGACCCTGGTCCAGCTGACAGCCTAAACGCTCTTCCCTTTTTTCTCTATCAGCTTAGGTCTTCCCAACAAACCTCTGGAGAGAATTTTTGACCCTGAGCCTCATCCGAAACGTTCTTCCCTTCGTCACACTCCTCTTAAGATGATCTCATGCTTGTGATCGTTCTAAGCAGCTGGAAGGACTGAACACAAGTATCTACGAAACGGTGGAAAAGTGATGCGAGTGACGTCAAGTCCACTATGAGGAGTGGGTAATGAAGTCCATCCGTCCACCATCAACGGCGATCACCTGCCCGGTGATGAAGTTTGATTCGTCTGACGCTAGGAACAAAGCGACGTTCGCGACGTCTTCTGGCTCCCCGACGCGGCGCAGCATGGCCCTCTCCTCGAAGTATCTTACGCGTTGCTCCCTCTCACTGAGGCTTCGCCCCTCGAGCACCATGTCCGTCCTAATCAGGCCCGGGGCTATGGCGTTCACGCAGACCCCGTACGGGCCGAGCTCCAAAGCCAAACGCTTTGTCAGGGTATTGACGGCCCCTTTAGTGATCGCGTAGAATAGATTCCCCGGGAGGATCGATGTTCCGAGACCAGCTATCGAAGATATGTTCACTATCTTCCCATAGCGCCTCTCCATCATGTACGGCGCTACAGCTTGAGCGCAGATCAGTACTCCCTTAACGTTCGTCTCAAACATGGAGTCGAGGTCCTCGTCCCTTAACTCTGATAGAGGGCCGTCACCCCTTAACAGACCCGCGTTGTTCACGAGGATGTCCACCCTACCGAACTTGTTGATCGCTTCCTTTACCATTTCTTGGACGGCGCTTCGATCAGCCACATCGGCTTGGAATGCAATGGCGTTTCCTCCGGCCTCCCTGATCCTCCCAACAATCTCCTCGGCTTTTCCTCTTTGTTGATGGTAGTTTAAGACAACTTTTGCACCTTCGCGAGCAAAGACGATGGCCGTGGCCCTTCCGATACCACGTGAGGACCCCGTAATAATCGCAACGCGGCCGTCAAGTCTGCCCCCTCTATTTCCCCTCATTTTCCTTCGCTCCTGAACGTTTGAGGTGAGTGTATCAAGGATTCACATATAATTGTTTATTCCCCCTAGAGCCCATCGTGCGGACGTTCAAGAGAAGTTCTCATCTCAACTCGCCCCGTCCTTTTTATTACTATCCAAACAACACTATTTCACAAGGGGAGAAGATTCTATGCAACAGACGGATAAGCCTAATAAGATTACGATATGGACTATAGGCCACAGCAACCTCTCCGTCGAGAGATTTACGTCTCTGCTTGAAGAGAACGGGGTTCAGCTTCTGGCAGACGTTCGACGTTTCCCGAGATCTAAGATCGAATACTTCAAAAGAGAACAGATGGAGGAGTGGCTACCCAAACGCGGGATAGGGTACATGTGGATGGGCGATCGGTTGGGCGGATACCGTCGAGGTGGGTATGAGGCACACACGAAGACCAAAGAGTTTATAGATGGACTGAAGGGGCTTCTCGAGTTTGCAAAGATGAGGAGGACGTGTATCATGTGCATGGAGCCAGATCCAAAGTACTGTCACAGGCGTTTCATCGCGGCGCATCTAGAGAGGGAGGGCGTGGAAGTGGTCCATATCCTCAAAAAGGGGCAAAGTTTCGAGCGCGTGACAACTCAGGTAACCCTGAGTCTATTCTCCTAACCCAAGATACTTACACGTGTAACTTAACAGAACCATTAGGGTTCCCCAGATATTCCACGTCTCTCGAAGAGAACTCTCAGCACTCATCATAGATTTCGCAGCTCGCCACAAGTATTTTATTTCCACGACTTAACGCTCAGAACGCCCATAGTTGGTGCGGCTGCCGGGATTCGGACCCGGGTTAGAGGCTCGGGAAGCCCCTGTCCTAGACCAGGCTAGACCACAGCCGCTCGACATTTTCAGGGAACCTTTCACTAAAGCAGGATTATTAATCTTACTGAATGCCAACTCAATACATATCGACTTCTCCGTGTCAATTTAGGGGTAGGGGAATCACTTTAGCAGGTCCTGAGGCCTAGGCGGCTCAGGGCTCATACCCCTCCTCTTACGGATATCTCTAACTGTCTGACCCAGAAGGCTCGTTGGAACAGATTCCCACCGCGAGAACTCTGTACCCCAGAAGGCTCTCCCTCCAGTAGCGCCTCTGACGACCTCGGACAGGTCGAAGGTCTCTGAGGTCGGGAGTTCGCCCACGATGTAGGTGAGGTACTCCCTCTGTTCGATGGACAGGACTCGTCCCCTCTTCTGGGCGATGATGCTCGTTATGGCCCCGACCTGTTCGATCGGTAGCTTGACGTTGATCTTCAGCAGGGGCTCCAGAAGGACGGGGTCTGCGGAGAGGAGGGCGGCGAATATCCCCCCCCGCGTGGCGGGGATGATCTGTCCGGGGCCGAAGTGGACGGGGTCTTCGTGAACGGTCGCGTCCTCCAGCCTGACCTTAACCCCCCTGACAGGCTCACCGGCCAACGGGCCTGCCTCCATGGCATCTACGAAGCCGATCGTTATGGAGCCCTTTATCTGGTCGAGTCGTTGGACTCCCTTAGTCGTATCTGTGAAGATGTTGGCTCTCTCGTCGATAGTCCAGACTCCTCTAGCCTCCTCGGTCTCCCATCCGAGGTCGCGGAGGATCTTGGCCAAACTCCTCTTATCCATTCCGTCATGTATCTCCCCCTTTATGATCATGTCGACGAGCTTGGGTTCGAGGGCTTCCACTGAGATGAGTAGGCGGTTATGCCTATTCGGAGATCTGCTCTCAAAGGGGCCTGCTGAGCTGCGTATCCCCTCACGATAGATCACGATGGGGTTGGAGGTCACCGTCTCTATATCAGCCTTGTCGATCCACGTCTTGGCTATCTCGAGGTGGAGCTGCCCCATGCCCGAGATCAGGTATTCCCCCGTCTCCTCGTTGATCTTGGTGACTAGGTTAGGGTCTTCGATTGAGAGCTTGCGGAGGAAGTTAACCAGCTTGGGTAGGTCGCGGCTGTACTTCGGCTCGATAGCCATGGTCACGACGGGCTCGGTGACGTATCTAACCGCCTCAAAGGGGGCCGTATCGGCGAGTGTTGTTATCGTCTCACCCGCCCTGGCGTTGGGAAGCCCGAGTAACGCGGGGATGTTCCCAGCGGAGAGAGATCCGACAACCTCCCTGTACGGGCCCATGTAGATACAGACCTGTTGGACTCGAGAACTGGTCTTGGCGTTGATAAGATGGACAGAATTGCCCTCGCTTAGCGTGCCGGAGAACAGTCTCCCCGTCGCAACGACACCGGCCTGCGGGTCCACATTGATATTTATCACGCTCATGACCGCGGGCCCGTTGTCGTCGCACTCTATCATGGCCTTCCCGACCTCGCTGTTCATATCTCCCCTCCAGATCCTTGGAACACGGTACCTCTGGGCGATGTGGGGAGCGGGCATGTGCTCCGTTATCATATCCAGAACCGACATGTGGAGGGGCGCCTCCTTCGCCAGCTCCTCGACCCTGTGGCTCTGATACGCGTCAACGATGTAGGAGAAGTTTATCCCCTCCCTCTGGGCGATCTGGAGGGTCAAACCCCACCTGTCCTTGGCAGAGCCGAAGGCCACAGTCCCACCGAGAGGGCTGACCTTCCACTTTTCCTTAAACTCAAGCTCGCCATACATCTCTATCAAACGGTTAAAGTCCTGGATGATCCTGCCTAGCTTCGTCTGGATCTTATCCGAGGACAGCCTCAGCTCCTTGATCAATCTATCGATCTTGTTGACGTATAGGACTGGGCGGACCCTCTCCTCCAGAGCCTGTCTCGTAACGGTCTCGGTCTGGACCATAACCTCCTCAACGGCGTCGACGACTACGACCGCGCCGTCGATGGCCCTGAGAGAACGCGTAACCCTCCCTGAGAAGTCGACGTGGCCAGGCGTGTCGATGAGGTTGATCAGGAAGTTACCCACATCCCGCTCGTAGAAGAGGCTTATGTTCGCTGCCTTGATCGTCATCTGCCTCTGCTGCTCCTCCTCGAGATAGTCCAGGGCCAGGGCTGTACCCGCCATGGAGGGTGAGAGCATACCGGCCGCGGCGAGGAGTGAATCGGTCAGCGTCGTCTTTCCATGGTCTACATGGGCGATTATCCCAGCGTCGCGGATATGTTCCTTGTCCTTCGATATCGCCATGGCCTCACTCGTCGTCTTGAAACGCGGCATGGGGCATAACCTCCACAGTGAAGCAAACCTAATTCCGAGAGGGTATTTATTAACCTTTAGGCATAATCTAACCTGAGACCTTAATATAAATTAGGTTGGAAACTAAAACTCTGAGATAGACTTCTGCTTCCACTCCTTACTTCCCTTAAGCTTCGCCCACTCCTCGGCCTTTATGTGCCCGCCGGCCTGTTCCTTGATCCTCTTGGCGAGCTGTGGGCCTATTGTCGGGATGTCTAAGAGCTGACTTATCGATGCGCTCCTCAGATCCTTGATCGACCTAAAACCGGCGTTGAACAGCATGCGACCCCTGACCCTCCCGATTCCCCTGAGCCTGACGATCGGCAGAAGCTCCTCCCTAACCCCTTTGCTCACCCTCTCCCTCAACCTCAAGATTCTCGGAAGCAGATCCCGATGGTCGAAGAGCTTCCCGAGCTCGAACGTGGCATAGAGGAGCCAGTCAACAGTCTCGACCAGTCTGAAGAGATCGCCTGGTTCGAAAGAGAACCTCTCTATTATCTCGTCCTCGGAGATTTCCTGAATCCAAGCCCCCAACACGATAGCGCCCTTCACCTCCCCCAAGAAAGCGCTGTATTCAACGTCTTCCAACTCATCTGGGACTAGAATCATGAACTCAGCCGAGTGGGTATCAGCGAAGGCTGTGAGCTCATCGATCTCCCTCCCCCTCGGGTAGATCTTCGGATATATGTCGGGCGTGTGGCAGATCATGTGGAGGAAGCTCAGATCAGTCACATGGTCGGCTCTCCTCTGCAGACAATCTCTAATAATAACGGCGGAGACGGGGTCTATGTACATCTCGGAGACGCGACGCCCGAAATCCGTTGCTGTAAGCGCCTTCCCCAGATCAATCATCCCCTCCTTATGCAGAAATAGTAAGACCTTACCCACGAGGGGTTCCAGCATCTCAGAGCCGTACTGGTGGGCGCAGAAGGTCTTATCGAAGAAATCGTAGAGCCCTTGCTCTGAACGCGCAAAGCCCGTAGCTATAGAGGCCAGTACATGGGAGCGGAGAACGCTCTCCACGGCTAGTTTAGACCATATCCTCTCGGGCTTTGCGAAGACGTAGCTCTGCATCAGATAATCTTGTTCATCACCAGTCCTCGATACTAGGATCGCCTCCCCCATCTTGTCGTATTTCGGCCTACCCGCCCTGCCGGCCATCTGCTTGTACTCGAGAACGGTTATGGGATATCTGCCATAGCCGGGCTCGTAGCGCTCGTAGCTGCTTATCACAACCCTCCTCGCTGGCAGGTTCACACCCGCGGCGAGGGTCGGTGTGGCCGATAACAGCTTTATCCTGCCTTGTCTAAAGGAATCCTCAATGATCTTCCTGAGCGCCGCGCTGAGGCCCGCGTGGTGGAAGGCCACGCCGTCCTTAATGAGGGTGGACAACAGTTCATGTATCCTAGTCTTCTCCCCAGACTCAGCAATCCTTTCAGCAACGGAGTTCAAGGTCCGTCTCTCAGGGATAGAGAGGAGCTTTTTGACAATGGGTGCCGCGCCCTTGGCGTAGCTCACAGCCCTAGCCCGCGTCTCGGCAAAGATCAGGCTCTGCCCACCCTGCTTGACCGCCTGAGCCGCCAGGTTTATGGCGGAGCTCTTACCGGCATCTACACCAGTTTTTACGGAGCTGCCGTCGTTGAACTGACACTCCCCATCTAGGTAGACGCCCTCTATGAGCTTGATGGGCCTCCACTCGGTCGATATGGGGGCCGCCTTGAGCCACTCGGCGACCTCTTCAGCGTTCCTGATCGTGGCGCTTAGGGCTAAAACCTGGATGGATGGGTTGACCTCCATCAGCCTCGCCAGGGTGACCTCCAGGGTTGGTCCCCTGTCGGCATCGTTTAATATGTGGACCTCGTCCGCGACGACTAGGGTTACATTCTCAATCCAGTCGGCCTTATGCCTCAGGAGGGAGTCGCATTTCTCGTTGGTCACGATGATGATGTCATACCTGCCCAGTCTGGGGTCTGAGCTGTCATAGTCCCCTGTGGAGATGGCTACCCGTATCCTCCTTCCATCAGTCTTCACCAGACCCGTGTACTTCTTGAACTCTTCATACTTCTCCGACGCCAGGGCCCTAAGAGGCGTCAGGTAGAGGACCTTACCCCCACGCTCAAAGATGTGCTTCATAGCGCAGAGCTCAGCTACCAAGGTCTTCCCGCTTGCCGTCGGACTGGCCAAGACGAGGTTCTTCCCCTCTAGAGCCCCAGCCTCAACAGCGTCCTCCTGCGGCGGATAGAGAACGGACACCCCAGACTCGACAACGACTCTCTTGGCCTGACTGGCAAGCTGGAGTTCCTCTACCTTCAAAGCTACCCCTCAGAAGCCCAACAACATTATTCCCAAATCACTCTTATAGGCTTCTTGCTGGAAAATATAACGATTCTTAAGGGAAGTCCCTCTTATCACTTTATAATTGGGTTCTCCCTACAAACCCAGGGAATAGGTCGTTAGAGCTCATCTCTTATCTAGGTCTTCCCAGTGTACAAGTGCCACGTCATACAGTGGCCATGGCCACGTCCTCAAGAGGCGGCTGAATTAGGGATGAGAGCAGGGAAAGGAAGGCCCTTGAGTGAACTGAAAAATGAGCTCAAGAAGAGAAAAGAGATAAATAGGATAATGTCTCTACCACGCTTCGAAAAGGATTTTACCAAACTGAAACTGGAAACTAAGAGAAGAGTTCTGAGGAGCCTTTCAATCTTAGAGTCGTCACCTCATTCTTTTAAAGAACTGTACGGTAGCCTCAAAGGAAAATATGTCAGGAGTCCCCAAGTACATGACGGCTACCCTATGGCTGATCTGTCGAACCGAGCTCAAGTCATGGGAGATGTAGAGGTAGGTCAAACTGATTTCTTTCTGCAACTCTCCGAGGAGGTTTAAGATCTGGGCTCTTATGGAGATGTCAAGGGATGAAACAGATTCGTCCGCTATCATGAATCTAAGGCTCTCGCTATGCAAATCCCTTGCCTTTGACCGCCGCTAAACTCGTGAGGATATCTTTCCGCATGGTATTCTTCCAACCCCACCATCTTCAGAAGTTCGTAAACCCTTTCTCTCCGCCTCTCCTTGGGCACGTGCCTATGAAGGATGGAGAGTTCGCTAACTATGTCAAAAAGGCGCTTCCACAACAACTTCCCAGGCAAAGGGGTCCTCTTAAGGGCAACCTCTTCGTTAAACTATTCGCCTTATGGGACAACTGGATAAGACCACACCAGACTCTAGACGGTCGTCAACAACTTTAAGTTAACATTACCCCAGACGCAATCAAAAGTGATAAATACTCTTTTTTGTATAATTTTAACAGTTCAAAAATAGGAAGGTATGAAAAACTTGTTGAATAGACACATCACCAGAATCGCATCACTGGTTCTATTGATCTCGACGATCCTCCTAGCAACGATTCCCATAGAGACTGTTGCATCCTCATCCTCAGCACCCCTGTTTGAAATTACGCTGGTCGCTCCTGGTACTGCCAACCAGGCCCGAAGACAGTGGGCTCAAATTGTCAGGAACGCCCTCCAGCAGGTCGGAATCGACGCTAAAGTCGCCTACCTCGGCTGGGGCGCGGTGTTCGACAGGATCCTCTTCGCTCCTGAGGAGAACTGGGGAAAGAGCTACGCCGAGGGTGGGTGGGACGCCCTATTCATCGGTTACGGGTGGACGATGCCGATTCCCATACCAAACCTGAAGCCCCAGTACTACGGGTCCGAAGCGTACTTCCCGCCGGGGGGCAATTACTTCCTTTACAACGACACGAAGGTCAACGAACTCACAGAGAAGTACATAAGGACCCTGAACGTCACCGAGAGGACGACGACCATCAAGGAGCTCCAAGCCTACCTCCAAATGAACGGCCCAGACTTCATAATCTTCTACGACAAAACTGTCTCTGTAACCACCCCTGCCCTCCAGAACTACGACCCATTGATCTTCCCAGCACCACAACGGTATAAGGGATTGACAGCCGCCACCATAGCCGTGCCTGGAGAACCGACAGCCTTCAACATCATCCTCTCAAACTCATGGTATGACATGCCGTTCCTCGGCGCCATAAACGAGCGGGGCGTAGACATGAACTACGCCAAGGAATTCGTCAAGTCCCTGTTCACCAGCTGGAGCAGCTCAACTGATGGAAAGGAGTGGACAATCAACCTGCGGCAGGGTGTCAAGTGGCACGACGACGTTGAGGTGACGACAGACGACTTCATCTACTGGGTCTGGCTCCAACTGGAGCCTGGCCGCTATAACGCGGCTGGGCAGATGGTTGGCCTGCCGACAGGTGGTCAGGAAACTGGCTACTGGACGGATGTGCTGGGCAACGATGTCACCCTTAAGTGGGTCAACGGCACAAGCACGACCATGCTGATGGCCAACTTCACCAAAGCAGGAACAACCGCCAAGAAGGGCAGTGTGACCGCTGTCGATAAGTACACTCTGAGCGTGAAGCTCCCAGAGACCTACGGCATCTTCGACCCTGACACCGTTGTGACATGGCGACCAGCACCTAAACATGTGCTGGAGGCCATTCCAGTCTCCCAGTGGAGCAGCCACTCCTTCAACACTGGTGAGGGAACGTACACCATCACCCGCCCAGACGGAACAACGACTACGTGGACAGGACCTGTCGGCACTGGGCCCTACAAGTTCGTGAGCTACGATAGGACGAAGCAGCTGGTGACGACGGAGAAGTTTGCGGGCTACTGGAACAAGACCGCTCTAGAGGCTGAGGGCAAGTACACGATATCCACGTGGAAGACCGTCTTCATCACCGACAAGGAGGCTGCGCTGGCAGCTCTGAAGAACAAGGAGGTGGAGATCCTAGACTACAACTACCACTTTGAGAAAGATGTCGCGAGGCTTGAACCAGCGTGGAGCAAGTACTACATCTTCGACGCATACGGGCTGCAGGAGCTTGGGCTTAACATGCGGAGCCCCATATGGGGAACAGGCACAGCCACACCGCTAGGGAAGAAAGACCCCTCTAGAGCGGCTGAAGCGGCCGGCTACGTGAGGAAAGCCATCAACCACCTAATTCCACGACAGTTGATAATCGACAACCTGATGGATGGCCTCCCGAAGCCTGGTATCTCATTCGTTTTGCCTGCGCAGGTAGGGTTCGACACGACGCTTAAGCCCGTTGAATACAGCATCCAGAAGGCTAGAGAGTACCTGGCCCTCGCGGGCTACGAGGTCGGCGTCAACCCTGTGACCGAGTATAACCCATCAGCCATGGTGGGAATACTGGCCAACAGCTCCATCGTGACCCTTCAGGGCAGAATCATCAACGCCTCCAGCGGGCTGCCGTACAAGTACTACACGTACCAGAACGTCACCACGTACCCCGAGGGATACACCCTAGTCCCAGTCGAGCAGAAGGTCTACCTGAAGCTGGAGATACAGGAGAGCACAGACAAGGTGACTTGGAAGAAGATCGGTGAAACATGGTCGGACTCAGACGGGAACTACGTAGCGTCCATAACCCCGCGTAAAGCTGGAACCATCTACTACAGGGTCTACTTCCCGGGCAACACCGTACCCATAGGTCTTTGGAAGGGATACGGCATCCCAGAAGAGGTGGGCAGCGTCATCGCGCCTCTTGTGACAAGTCCAACTGAGGTCGTTGTCGGTTCGCTCTCAGCCCAATTCACTGCCCTGTCTTCGAAGATTGACGCCCTCACAGCTCAGGTGAGCACGCTAACCACCGGACTCTACGCCGCCATCGCACTAATCGTCATTGTTGGAGCCGCCGCAATTTACTTTGCGAGAAGGAGACCCCCAGAAGAAGCTTGATAAACACCAAACCCCTTTATTCCCCCTTTTTTTGGAGCTGAGACCACACTAAACTATTTCTTCTTTTATATCTGAAAAATCTTAGAAGAGATTAGGACGGGCCATGGCTTTGCCTTC
>Ga0315314_1002981_pt1 | contig 13603 bp, 11 predicted proteins | sample TDP9_MG_FD_203631 | JGI IMG/M metagenome (GOLD analysis project Ga0315314, IMG submission 203631) | Freshwater sediment microbial communities from Lake Towuti, South Sulawesi, Indonesia - TDP9 | ecosystem: Environmental > Aquatic > Freshwater > Lake > Sediment | place: Indonesia: South Sulawesi...
ATATCGCCAGCATTCATGCCTTCCTCTTTTTTTATCACCAGAAGTTAATAAAAAGGAGGTGTTGGGTTCTTATGCCAAAAGGGCTTTCTTTTCTTCTTTAGCTAGTTCTCGGTAGCCTTGGGCGTCGATGACGGCCACGTCAAAGCTGTCTCCGGTGAAGCTGTTCCTCTTCATGGCCGAGTCCAGGGCTCGGACTACGATGGGTAGGAGTCCCTTGATTTCCATGTCCTCCTTGTACTGGTCCTCAAGGACGCCGTAGGCCACGGGGGAGCCTGAGCCTGTGGCCACACACTTGTCCTCGGTTAGGCTTCCGAAGGGGTCCAGGGAGTAGACGTGGGGTCCCGTGGCGTCCAAACCGGCCACAAGGATCTGGGCGATGAAGGGCGCCAAACGGGCCGAAAAGAAGAGGTTGGAGATTAACCGGGCCGCGGAGCCCACGGGCATGGGCCGCCCCATGTTAAGCTTATACAACCTTGCGTTGGCCTTAAGGATGTCCACCGTCCACTGGGCGTCGGCCAGCGCCCCGGAAAGGGTCATGGCCAGGTGATCGTCAATCTGATAGACCTTCTTCCCCTGTTTATGGGCCACAAAACCCATGCCGGAGGTCACCCGCGTGTCCGAGGCTAAGATCACCCCATCCTTGCCCACAGCCCCAATGGTGGTGGTTCCCATTAAAACCATCCTATCCTGTATTTCATTCATTTACCATACCTCTAAAGACGTGAGCTATGCATATTCCGAAAACACCGACGCCTTTTTAAACATTTCTAGCCCTAACTAGTTATACCCTTAAAGTTGAGGATGCCCTTGAACAAAAGTTTCCACCGCATGCAGCTTCCCCGGGAGGTCATAGTGGGAAGGGAGACCCTAAACCTCCTGGGCCGAGTCTGCAAAAAGCTGGGCTTCTCCCAATCCGCCTTCATAGTTACCGGACCAAAAACCCAGGAGGTAGCTGGGAAACAAGCCGTAGACTTTTTGAAGGACGCGGGCATCCAAGTCCATTATTCCATTGTCTCCGACCTGACCATGGAAAGCGTGAAGGTGGTGGAGGAGAGAATTCGGGAGTTGAAGCCCCAGGTTGTCATGGGCGTGGGGGGAGGCACCAAAATTGACGTAGCCAAGCTGGGCTCCGCCCATCAGGGCGTCCCCTTCATAAGTGTGCCCACCACCGCCTCCCACGATGGCATCGCCAGCCCCTTCGCCTCCTTGAAGGGCTTGGATAAGCCCTACTCCCGAACGGCTCAGACTCCCATGGCCATCCTAGCCGACACGGACGTTATCCTTCAGGCTCCATACCGCCACGTCGCCAGCGGATGCGGCGACGTAATAGCCAAACTCACCGCCGTCCGCGACTGGAGGATGGCCCATCTTGTCACAAATGAGTATTATGGCGAGTATGCTGCAAGTTTGGCCCTTATGAGTGCTACCCTTGTTATGAAAAATGCTGGGGCCATTAAGCCTGGGGAGGAGGAGGGGGTTCGAGTCCTCTTGGAGGCTCTGATAAGTTGCAGCGTGGCCATGAGCATCGCTGGGACTAGCCGGCCCTGCAGCGGCTCCGAGCATCTTTTCAGCCATACCCTGGACTTGGTGGCGCCCAAACCCGCCATGCACGGGGAACAGTGCGGTGTGGGAACCATCATGATGGCCTACCTCCACAAACGGGACTGGAAACCCATCCGCGCCACGCTACAGAAGGTGGGAGCCCCCACCACAGCCGAGGAGCTGGGCATAGAACCCGAAGATATCATTGAAGCCCTGGTGAAGGCGCGAACCATCAGACCCGAAAGGTACACAATCTTGGACGAGAGAAAGCTGAACTACGAGTCAGCTAAGAAAATCGCCAAGATTACCGGCGTCATAGATTAGCAGAAGTGACCACTATGGAAAACAGGACGCCCCCTGGGGGATACGTCCTACTGGCCTCGGCCAACGTCTTCGTCGGCACAAACCTAAAAACTTCCTTCTTAAGATAAAGACTACAAGAAAGTACGGCAAGTACTCATGGAAGACTTTTTCCAGCTATAATATGGGACTGAAACGCGCTACTTATTCATTGATCTCTTCGTCGTCATTTTTATTGATCTTGCCCACTTTGAAGACTTTCTAATGGCCCGGTTAGCACATGCACCTAGAAGGTATTGCGACCTCTTGCTTCCCTATCGTCTTTTGAAGCACAATATAACCTTAGTAACCTCTTCTGGATGTTTATCTATGGTCTCATAGGCCTTCTGCGCCTCTTCAAAGTCAAACCTGTGGGAAATCAAACCCTCTACGTTTACCTTCCCTTGTTTGAGGAAGTTAAAGAAAGTTTTTATTACTCTCGATATGTCCCATTGCCTCCCGGGTGCGGGTGGAAGACGAGCGTTGATGCCTGGGGCGGCGCTGATTATTTGGCTTGCGCCTAGGCCGTGGTGGAACTCCTCGCCTAGATACAGGTGTTGGGCTGGCCCCTGATACCATGCGACTGCGATAACTTTGGAGTATCCGCGGGCGCCGCATCGAACGGCCTCGTGGAGGGCTCTTATGCTGCCTGAAGTCTCGAAGACTGTGTCGCTTCTAGGCCCCAGCGCCGCCTTCTTCGGATACTTCATACCCTCTGAATGGGCGGTTGACTACCTAATTCCCTGGGACTTCCTATTCTCAGTGTCAGTCATCTACCTAATCTTCGGCATCATATATCCTGTTGTGGTCGTCCGAACCGGCATGACGTCGTATCAACCAGGCGTTGAAAGAACCAACGACTATTTCGGCTGGAATAATGGGCCGTTCAGGTTTAATGCGTTCATAAGCTGGGGGATGGTGATCGGCCTCGGCTTATGGCTCATATATTCAAATCGATCGCACTTTATGGGAATCCTACGCTCAATATACTCCGGCGCCAAAGAAAGCGAGACCTTCGGTACACCTGGCATATCCTATAGGTCACTGGGAATATGGACCCTCATCCTCACACTGCTCAACATAATCTTCCTCGTCGGCAGCAATGTACCTCCCTTTGTCGCGGTGATGATACTTGTCGTCCAGACTCTGTTCTTTTATGGCTGGACGAGGTATATTGGGGACATCTTCGAATTCTGGGGCGTACACGAGTGGTTCCGTTGGTTCTACTATGATGCGGGCGCGATATCAGGTGCATGGCCCGCAACACCTCCCGCACCCGTTACACAAGGATCCTTCTCCACCTCTATGCTTTCCAATACTGCAATCCAGAGAACCTCCGTAATGGGCAATATATCCAACTTATTCAATGTGTTTAAACTTGGCGCTGCCCACAATACTAGCCCATGGGATGTGCTGAAAGTTGCAACAATCGCGACCATCATTATAGCTATTATCATCACACCCTTCACGGTCTGGTGGTACACAATTATGGGAGGACGCCTCAATCTGGGCCCAGTAGCTCGTGATGCATGGATGGCCGGTGTTGAGTATGCCTTCTTAGGCGGAACTCCGGCACCGCCCATACCTGATCCGCTTGAGCGGTATGGCCTACTGTTTGGCGGAATAATCTTTGTGTTCATCCTGTACGCGCTTCGTGCAAGGTTCCCGTGGTTCATCCTGGCCCCCACGGCCTTCGTGGCAATGCCCGTTTGCTCTTGGGGCCATATATGGATAGACTTCATGGCAGTATGCGTCATCAAGTACGTAGTTTTAAGAATCGGTGGGTCAAGGCTTTACGAAAGGACCGTCCCATTCGCCGTCGGCGTGCTGATTGGGTATGGGGTCTGCTACGCTCTGACCTCCTTTGTGGCTTGGGTCCTCATCGCTATACCTGAAGCCTTCACACGACTAGCTGCGTAACCAACTTTCTCCCTCTTTCTTTATTTTTTATTTAAAAAAATAAAGTTAGTTGCCTTGATCTGGAAAAAAATAGGTATACAAAAAATCACAAGCGAGAAGACTTCTGAAGATCCACTTCGCCGCCATGGAACTTGTTTAGCCCCTTAGACGAATAAATGGTTCTCTATATCTTAACTGTCAGGAACAGTTAAATAGAAGTGAACTATAAGGGTGGCCCACGGCTTAAAAGACGAATGCAGGGAGAACAAGAACTTGAAGAAGGATTTCCCCTCTGTGATGCTGAGGGATATCCATGATGAGCCTAGAGTGCTGAGGGAATCCATCGCCGGTAACGAGAGAGAGGTGGAGAGAATTGCCAGAGAAATATCCTGTAGGCGCTACAGTAGCTTCTTCATAATAGGTTGTACAACATCTCTCTTTGGGGGAATGGTTGGCAAATACGCCATGGAGGAATACGCGGGGATTCCTGTAAGAGCCCTTCCCGCCTCAGAGATTGCCAGCTACCCGCCGCCTGACCTAAGCGAGAGATCACTTGTAATCCCCTTCTCACGGTCAGGTGAAACTGGGGATATTCTAGAGGCTGTGGCGTTGGCCAAATCCAGGAAGGCGGATGTTCTGGCAGTCACCAATACCCTTTCCAGCTCCTTGGCTAAAGAAGCAACTTACATTATACCGTTGATGGTCTCTGAGGAGGGATTGGTTATGACGAAAAGCGTTGGAGCAGAGATGGCTGTGGGGCTTCTCCTAGCTCTCAAGATGGTCACCGTCGAGGATAAGCTCTCCAAAGCGAGGGTTGAAGAGCTTTTATCTCAGTTAAGAGCGATCCCCGACCAGGCGGAGAGGCTTATCTTGGATGTTGAGCCCAGAGTTGCCGCCTTGGCCGAGGAGGTCTCATCTTCCGAGCATCTCTTCATCATAGGCAACGGCCCAAACTACGCCACAGCCCTCGAAGGAATGTTGAAGATGAAGGAAGCCGCCCTCATCCACGCAGAGGCGTGCCAAGGAAACGAGTTTAGACACGGCCACATCAACATCATCAAGAGGGGTACGCCTGTAGTCGCCCTGGCTCCTGAGGGAAGATCCTACCCCAAGATGCTAAGAATCCTCAAAGACTGCAGAGAAGCCGAGGCAAGGGTCATAGTGGAGGGGCGAGGCACAGAGCTCAGGGAACTATCAAGGAACTTCATGGAGATAGCCTTCCATGTGGATGAACCCCTCACTCCACTTCTCTACCTAGTCCCACTTCAACTCTTGGCCTACTACAGTGGCGTTTCCAAGGGGTTGGATGTAGACCATCCCCCTGGATCAGAGAGGGTTGGCACATATCAGAAGGTTGAAGGCCGATTGGTTTATCACATTAGGAAGACGTAGATCAGGTTGTATGGCGAGGAGGCGTCGACACTTTGGAGGCCTGGAGGATAGACCGGACCTTATAGCCATCAGAGACGGCTACCTATGGCACTGAGATAGGGTTCACGGCCATCGGTTCAATACTCGTAATTAGACCTAAACCCCTAAAATTTTAATATTACTACATATCATCGGGGTTTATAGGGGTGCCTTTGTATGCCCATGTCGAATACGGAAGCTCAGGTCTTAGAGACCGTTGATGCTAGGAAGGATGTAATAATCGATTTCGCTAGGCATCTGCTTCAAATCCCCAGTGTAAACACGCCTCCATCAGGTCAGGAGAAGGAGTGTCAGCTCTTCATCTCAGAGAAACTTAGGGAGTTGGGGTTGCAGGTAGACATCTTCACCCCAACCGATGTTAAGGGAATCGAGGATCATCCGGCTTTCGCCCCATACGGAGGCATGGGTCCTCGCCGTGACTACACCGATAGACCCAACGTTGTTGGAACCTGGAAGGGTCTAGGCGATGGGCGATCCCTCATCCTCTCAGGGCATGTCGACGTTGTCCCGATCGGTCCTAGGGAAGGTTGGACCTACGACCCTTGGGGGGCAGATATCCACGAGGGGAGAATCTTCGCCAGGGGAGCTGTAGACATGAAGGGGGGTCTCGCCTCTATGATAATGGCCGTCCAATGTCTTAAGGAGATTGGCATTGACCTAAAAGGTGACGTTATCTTTGAAAGTGTCGTTGACGAGGAGTTCGCCGGGGCCAACGGTACCCTGGCGGCGATCCTTAGGGGTTATGAAGCCGACGCGGCTATTATAGGCGAGGCCACGAACTTCCGGATCTGTCCAGCAACCTATGGGTGCTTCTCCTTCCAGGTGGAGATGCTCGGGTTGGCGGCGCATCCGTACTTTAAGTGGAAGGGGGTAGACCTTATAGAGAAAGGGTATCAACTTTACAAATCGCTCATCGAACTGGAGCATATCCGAGGGGAAGCTGGGAGGAAGAGACCACTATTCAGCAGCAGCCCTGTCCCAGCACCAATCCTTGTCCCCATCTTCCATGTTGGTGAGCTTGAAGGTGGAGCCATGGGGGAGCAAAGCTTCCTCCAGGTTTGGGTTTCAACCTTTCCAGGTGAGACGCTGGAAGGCGTCTTAGATCAGATTAGAGACTATATTAAGGTCGTAGTCGACAACGACCCTTGGCTTAGGAAGAATCCTCCAAAGATCAGAACCCTAGGTCGCTACTTGGAGCCCTGCGAGATCAGCCCAAGGCATCCCATAGTCCAAACCCTTGAGTACACTGTAGGAGAGGTGACTCAAGGGAAACCAGAGGTCACAGCTGGATCCAGCTGTGACCTCTTTCTCTTTAACAATTACAGCAAGACGCCAGGAATTTTATTCGGGCCCGGGGAGCTATACTGCGCCCATAGGGTCGATGAGTTTCTCTCCGTAGAGGATCTCATTAAAGCAACAAAGATTTACGCCCTTGCGGCGTTAAAATGGTGTGGTCAAGCCGAATGAAGCCTCTTTACATCGGCGAAGTCTAATGGGAGCACCCAGAATGCTGGAAGAGGAAAGGGATGTCATTGCTATAGGTGATACCCAGGTAGCGTTAACCTTTGCCTCAACGTCTGTGCCCTTGACCTATGACACGGAGATAACCGTGCCAAACGTTATGTTGACCGTTGCGGGTTCGACAACCAACTTTGCCATAGCCGCGTCCAAGATAGGCCTAAAGACAGCGCTCATCTCAAAAACTGGAGGAGATTACTACGGAAGGCTTAACTTAGAGGGGCTCAAAAGGCTTGGCGTAGACGTGTCCCAGCTGAAGGTATCCCCAGAAGAAAGAACATCGATATCGGTCGTCATCGTCCATGACAGCGGAAAGAAATTCGTTGTCACCTACCTGGGCACTCAGGGCACCCTTTCCTTTGAGGACATTGAACCCCATCTGGCCTACGTCAAACAAACGAGGGCAAAGCTTGTGCATGTAGGTGGATACTTCCTGCTTCCACTTTTGCATGGTGAACCAGCAATCAAAATACTAAAACAGAGCAGAGACGCCGGGGCACTCACATCTTTTGACACCTGTTGGGATCCAAAGGCTTGGACGAGTGAGCGCGTCAGAACAGTGCGTGGGATACTGAAGCACGTCGATGTCTTCCTTCCAAACCTGAAGGAGGCCCAGTACATATCTGGAAGCAGGTCTTACAGGAAAGCGTCGGAAGCCCTCCTGAACTTAGGCCCAAAAATTGTGGCAGTAAAGATGGGACGTAAGGGATGTTTTGCGGTTTCCCAGAACAAAAAGGTTAGAATCAAAGCCCTAAAGGTTAAAGTAATCAACCCAGACGGCGCAGGGGATGCCTTCAACGCGGGCATTGCGTATGGCATCATAAAGGGCTTAGGTCTAGAGGATACGGCAAAACTGGCCAACGCCCTAGGCGCCCTTAAAACCACCAGACCCGGGACTTACCTTGACTTCGAAACGCTAGGAGAAATGGTGAACCAACTCAGGAAAGAGGGAGTAGCTTTACTTGAAGAGGTATGATTCCTTTAGGCGCGGGGGAGGTCATGAATTAGCGGCGCCTCTATTATCTTTTTTAGTGTTTGTAGAAACTTGGCGGCTGTTGCTCCATCGATGGCTCTGTGGTCAAAGGATAAGGTTAATTGCATCATGGGCTTTATCGCTATGTCGCCGTTCACTACAACGGGTTTTTCAGCTATTCTGCCCACTCCCAATATTGCGCTTTCAGGAGGATTGATTATGGGTGTAAATTCGTCCACCCCAAACATCCCGAGATTTGTGACGGTGAATGTGCCGCCCGTCGCCTCTTTTCTCGAGAGGCTATCTTCCCTCGCCCTTTTGACTGAGTTTTCTACGGTTGAATGAATTTCGATAAACGATTTTTTGTTTGCGTCATGAACCACTGGAACTACTAAACCGTTTTCTGTGGCGACGGCCACACCTATGTTAATGCTCTCAAATATCTTAATTCGCTCATCCTCTACCGTTGAGTTCATGATCCGATGTTTTTCGAGGGCCTCCGCAATGGCCTTAACCAGTATGGAGGTGTAGGACAATCCGCGTTCCTCGTGAAGTTTAACCGTTTCTGAGGCGTCTACTTGCAACGACAGCGAACAATGGGGTGCTGTGCTTACGCTATATAACATACGTTTTGCCATCACTTTTCTAGCTCCAGTTAGGGGAATGACTCTTTCCACTTTCCGAGTTCCCGTTTTTTCGATGAACTTTTCTATGTCACTGGCAATGATTGCTCCTTCCGGACCTGAGCCGACCACTTGCGTTAAGTCAACGCCGTACTCTTGGGCCAATCTTTTCACCGCAGGAGAAGCCCTGATGCGTGCCCTAGCCTCCTCAACCCTCTCCAGCACCACAACTTTTCTTGTTTCTTCCTCAGCCTCCTTAACCTCGACCTTAATCTCAGGTATCTCCTCGCCAGGCTCGCCTATGATGGCGATTGTGTTAAACACCGGTACGCTTGATCCCTCTGGCGCCAAAATTTTTCTTAACAGGCCGGAGGCTGGGGCCTCAAGTTCATACGTCATTTTCTCGCCCTCTACCACAACTATGATCTCGCCTTTTTTGACCGGCTCACCCTCTTTTTTCAGCCACTGTCCCACGAGGCCATCTTCCATAAACTCGCCGAGCTTAGGCATCACAATCTTTGTAACCATCGTTTACTCACTCCCGCACGTTTATGCGAACCTACGTTCAAACTCATTTCGGCTACTAATACTTAACCTACGCCATAACTTCCTTTATGGCTTCAATTATTCTATCTTCATCAGGTATGACGCGTCTTTCCAGTATCGGAGCGAAGGGTATGGGCGTGTCATGCGTGGCGACCCGTTTGATGGGAGCATCTAAGTAATAAATTGCCTCTTCAGCGATGATGGCGGCTATCTCAGCCGCCATGCCCCCTGTTCTGTGTCCCTCGTCCACAATGACCACTCTCCCCGTCTTTTTCACCGAATCTATGACCGGTTGTTTGTCGAATGGAACAAAGGTTCTTGGGTCGACGACTTCCACGCTGATTCCCTGACCGCTGAGCACCTTCGCTGCTGATAGTGCCTTGTGCACCATAAGCAAGGTGGCGACAACCGTGACATCCTCACCCTTCCTTTTGACCTCCGCTTTGCCAAACGGAAGGGTATACTCCTCCTCTGGTATGGGGGCAGCAGCCGCCGATGCTGGGCCGCCTTCGTCCACTTCCTTCCCTGACCCAACTGAGCGACTCCCGTAGAGGAGTTTGTGCTCAAAGAAGATCACCGGGTTATCGTTCCTTATAGCCGTCTTTAACAGCCCTTTAGCGTCGTAAGGGGTCGATGGCCCCGCAACCTTCAATCCCGGGCAGTGCATGAACCAGGCGTGGGGGCTTTGAGCATGCTGCGCCCCGCGTCCGGTCGCGCCGGTTGGCGCCCTTAGCACCATGGGTACTTTTAATTGTCCTCCAGAAACAAGGCTCATCTTGGCTGCTTGGTTGACTATCTGATCCATGCCACAGGCTAGGAAGTCTGAGTACTGCACTTCAACTACTGGTCTCATTCCCGTTATGGCGGCACCGACTGCGGCGCCTATAAAGCCGGCTTCTGAGATCGGCGTGTCTCTAACCCTCTCTTCTCCGAATTCCTCCATCAAACCCTTTGTGACTCCGAAGGGTCCACCGAACAAACCAATGTCCTCGCCCATTAGGAACACGGTTTCGTCTCTCAGCATTTCCTCCCTCAGGGCTTCACGTATCGCTTGAGCCATGGTCAGCAATCTCAATTCTTTTCACTTCCGTGGTAGTACACATATTTCATCACGTCTTCGGGGTCGGGTGGCTGACTCGCCTCAGCAAACCTAACGCTGGCTTCAATAACCTCTAAGATTCCCTGTTCAATGTCATCTGCTTCACTCTCCGTTAAAACCTTCATTCTGACGAGTTCTGCCCTAAAACGGGGGATGGGATCTTTTTTTAACCATTCCTCAAGTTCCTCTTTGGCCCTATATCTGGCCAGTTCGAATCGGGAATGCCCCCTATACCTGTAGGTCTTGCACTCTAACAGTGTTGGGCCCTTTCCTTCCCTTGCACGTTTGATGGATTCGTGTGCAGCCTTATATACCGCAATGACGTCGTTTCCGTCCACGATCATGCCGGGTATGCCATAAGCAGCAGCCCTAGAAGCAACATCTCCTATCAGCATAACCTTTGACACATGGGTGGAAACCGCGTAAAGATTGTTTTCGCAGACAAAAACCACTGGAAGCTTCCAGACCGCTGCGAGATTAACCCCTTCATGAAATGCCCCTGTGTTGGCTGCGCCCTCCCCAAAGAAACAAGCTGTAACTTGGTCAGTTCCCCTCATTTTGGCTGAAAGCCCTGCGCCAGCAGCGATTGGAATTCCAGCGCCGACAATGCCCACGGTTCCGAGGAAACCGGCCTTGACGTCAACAAGGTGCATGGAGCCTCCCATGCCTCTGCACAAACCCGTTTGCTTTGCGAACAGTTCAGCCATTAGTCCATCCAAAGGGGCACCCTTTGCGATACAATGTCCGTGTCCTCGGTGGGTGCTAACCACATAATCGTCCCTCCGAAGGTTTACACACACTCCAACAGCTACCGCTTCCTGCCCATTGTACTGGTGCATGGTCCCGGGCATATTTCCCTGAAGAAATAGATAATACAGCTTCTCCTCAAAGTGCCTTATCAAAAGCATTTTTCTGAACATTTCAACCAATTTTTCCTCGTCAGAAAAATCAATTTCTTTTTTTGCCAAACGAAAACAGCACCTCCACAGATTAGACTCGCCGGCAAAGTTACTAATAAACCTCTATAAAAATCTTGCTGACCCCCTCGGAGGGGTAGTTTACCATCTTATGCCTCTCCGAGCCCTTTGCTTCGTGCCCTGTTTATACACGCATTTGCTTTAATGCTTCAAGATAGGTCTGCCCATGGGGATGGGCGATGTCAACCACAGCAAGTCGAATCTTCTCGTCCACACCGTTAATCCTCTAGAAGAGAAGTAGAGTGAGCCTGGCTATTGGACTATTTTGCAATTATAGGAATCTATATTAACATTATGAACTCTTGCCTGTTCCGGGTTGAAGTTCACCGCTAACCTGTATGTTTTGCTATCTCCTCCAAGAATCTCTATGATAAGGATCCGGTTTTCAGCCGTTTCAATGGTCGGTGCTCTGGGTGGCTCGGTGTGAGGCACATCGCAGCTTAGAGCATAGGCCTCAGTTCTAATAGTTTCACCGCAGATAAATTGCCGTTCTCGACGGCTCAGTGGATGAGCCACCCAGTCGATTACACTGGAGGCCCAAGGGGCCGTCCTCCTGCTCTCGTCATGATAGATCAATGAGCACCCGTTAGGGGCTACCACGGTTATCATGTCGTCCACATTGATCCAATTGGAATCCAGTCCGATGTCACGAGCGGATCCGCCGTATCCCTGTACAGTTTCAGTTTCCTCCGCAAAAAATATATTACGTTTATTATCGTTTAGGATGTCGTTTTCTAGGGTGTACATGAGGCCCAAGCTATCACGGATCTTACAGTCTTCTAATGCTTCTATATGGTCAACTATGACGGCTGTCTTTTCATCGGGTAGGGTGGCGAAGGCCAGATGGTGTTTTGTCAACCATCGGTCTCCCCTTAAGTGGGTTCCTCCAAAACGTCTCCAACATCCTTCTATACATTCTAACTAACTTTTCCCCTTCAGATATTTCTTCTTTCGTTAGCAATGAATTTAGCACCTCCGTTGAAATTTCTCCATATCTCTATTCACTCAGAATTTTGCTGCGAGTAAGGTTACTGGAAAACTTCTTAACTCTCTTGGAGTTCAAATATCGGTCTCCTCGATTGCGACAACTCTAACCGGACAAGCGTCTAAACCGCTTATTTTCAACGGAAGGACAAATAGTAGTACCCTATCTTTCCTTAACTGACCCAAGTTTGTTAAGTTTTCGATTAGTGGAATTTTGTTCTCGAAGAGGGTCTGGTGGTTTGGCTGCATGTGACGAGAAATGCGTTTGTCTTCTATTCCTGAACAGTCGATTCCCAAACAGCTGATTTTCTTTTGCACCAGCCATTTTATCGCATCATTCGATATGTATGGGCGCTCATATTCCGCGAATCGGCCTACGTATTCGTTCCGTCCGGTCTTTATCAAAACTATATCCCCAGGTTGTATGTCTTTACCTGCCTCCATGATCTCTTTAACGCTGATTTCTTCGTTAGGCTGTTTATGGGTAAAGTTGAGGATCACGGCCTCGCCCATCAGCTGTTTTAAGGGAATCTTAGATACATCTTCACCATTTTTTATGTAGTGAAAGGGCGCTTCTACGTGGGTGCCGACATGGCTCAAGAATGTAAGCTTTTGGATTATGTACCACTGGTCCTTCTCCCGCTTATACTTAGGCAGTAGCTCTTCCACGAAATAGGTTTTGATGTGGAGTTCGCTATCTTCGTCACCTGGACGCAGTTCATAGCTGAGATCAACTATCCGCCCTATTTTCATGTCTGCAGCCAGCCCAATTTTTCCTTGGTAGCTTACTTAAACGAGGTCCTCTATATAGCTATTACCCTATGTTCAGAAAGGATGAAAAGGCTTGATAAAATAGAGGATTTCTGGGCTTCTAGGGGTTTGGCATGAGGTTGAATATAGGATTTGTGAGTAAACCGCTTGTTATATGTGCTAGTAAGATTGTTTGTATGAAGAGGTTTCATCTGTAGCGTAGGAATTATTCACTGAGGAGCTGTTTAATCCATTTGATTTCAGATTCTAACGCAGATTTGATATGCTCAGTCCACGTTGATAATGCGTCCATCCAATAGAGCCCCTCAAACTTCTCAGCCTCTTTTGAAGTAAATTGAATGCAAGCCGTCATAGCTTTAACTGCCTCCGTAAGATTTTTCTCCGCCTCTTCCAAGTAATTTCCGCTCCTCGAAACCAAGTAACGTTTTCCGTGAAGTTGGTAGAGGACAGAGTTAACGCAATACTCGGCATACGTAAGGTTTGATTTGGTCATCGCGATACGTTTTAAGGTTGTCTTGTTCCTCTCCAGCTTCTCAGCTTCCTCAAATGTTGTTCTGCAACGCTTCAATCCCTCAAGTACCTCTTTACCTTCAATGATCTGCTCGTCGTACCATTCTAAGTTGTGTGGGGTGCTAAGGCGATGAGAACTAAAATAGATGTAACGCTGTGTCCTTATCATAGTTTCCGCCATATTTTTGTAGAAGTTGATCATTAAATCCTTGGACTTTCTGTATAAGGCTTCGTAATAACACTCAATCACGTTTTCTGGATTCTCCCCCTTGTTCCAAGCCATTTTTGAAAAAGCGTGAAGATTTAACTCAAACGGAAACCAATAGTCCGGAGGATAAACAAGGGCGTCAACACCTTCTACGGATGAGATGACATTAACGTGGCACCCCTC
>Ga0315314_1002982_pt1 | contig 13596 bp, 9 predicted proteins | sample TDP9_MG_FD_203631 | JGI IMG/M metagenome (GOLD analysis project Ga0315314, IMG submission 203631) | Freshwater sediment microbial communities from Lake Towuti, South Sulawesi, Indonesia - TDP9 | ecosystem: Environmental > Aquatic > Freshwater > Lake > Sediment | place: Indonesia: South Sulawesi...
CTTCTAATGCTGCTCTTCCGTCCTCACCTGAGGCTAGCGGATTTTTATCGTTTATTATACAGTCTATGAAGTGTTTGTCCTCTTCTAAGTACGCTTCCTTGAATCGGTTCCTCCAACTCGGGAATGTCGATGTGTAGATGCCGGTCTCCTTCTTGCAAACAACAACATCCTGATATTTCAACTCGCCGATGAACATGACTCCCTCTGTTCCGAGAACCTCAACTCGGGCATCATATCCATACTTGACTGGGCAGCCTCCGTCTATTAATCCTAGGGAACCGTTTACTAACCTTAGGGTCACGACTGCGTTGTCGTAAAAATTTGGGTATTTGTCCTTCAGCTCTGGAACAGCGATGGCTTCAACCTCGGCGTAGACCCTCTTTATGTCGCTTCCCATAAGCCACCTAACAGAGTCAAAGTCATGGCTGTCTACCTCAGCGAGCATTCCTATGCTTGTCCCAGGGTCACATGCCCACGGCGGCGGCAGTCCAGGACCACGCCCAGTTGACTTTATGATCGAGGGTCTTCCGATGACCCCCTCCTCAATCTTTTGCTTTGCACTCTGAAAACCTGCGTCAAACCTCCGCATGAAACCCATCTGAAGCTTAACACCGGCCTTACGAGCAGCGACTATCATCTCGTCGGCTTCCCCCAGCGTCAAGGCCATAGGCTTCTCGCAAAAGACGTGCTTTCCAGCTTCCGCAGCGTCGACGGCGATATTAGCGTGTGTGAAGGTTGGAGTTGATATGACAACAGCGTCTACATCTTTCTGCTTCAATGCCTCTTTATGGTCTGTGTACCAATTCTCGGCGCCATACTCTTCAGCCGCCTTCATGGCGCTACTACGGTGATATGCTACTGCGGCGACCACCTTCGCGCCGATGACGCGTTCAGAGTAATTTTTGCCGTGGACAGCGCCAGCTCGACCGACGCCTACGAGACAAATCCCAACTCTTTTTGACAGCATAACCACCATCCTCACGGTTTGTAATTCTGGTTATATACGACGTTTTTATATATAAATAAACAATATCCAATGCTTTTATAAACAAAAAGATAAAATTCGCAAAGCGCAGATTGAGGGTGATGCAACATGTTTGGTGCATACAGAGGAAGGGTTCTTCGTATAGATTTGTCAAAGGGCAAGACTAAAGCCGAGAAGGTTCCAGCCGAATGGATGCTTAAATATTTGGGAGGCAGAGGCTTCGGCGCTAGGTATTACTATGACGAGATCAGCCCCATCGTTAGTCCGCTTTCCTCTGAAAACAAACTTTTCATAATGACAGGCCCCTTCACAGGCGCTCCTGTGTTTGGACCCTCGAAATCAACTATAACAACGAAGTCGCCGTTAACTAACCACTATTTCGTTGCGAACGCGTCTGGCTACTTCGGTCCAAACATAAAGTTTGCGGGTTACGACGGCTTGATCATAGAGGGCAAGGCTGAGAAACCAACGTATATTTCTCTCGTCGAGGACAACTTAGAATTCAGAGACGCCAGCCAAATATGGGGCTTAAAGACCAGCGAAACGCAAAGGGCTATTCGTGAGGAAATTGGGGAGCGAAGGGCATCCGTAGCGTGCATTGGGCCTTCAGGTGAGAAGCTTGCCTACATCGCTTGCGTCCAAGCTGACGCTAGAAGTTATGGGCGAGGAGGCATTGGCGCTGTTATGGGGTCAAAAAACTTGAAGGCTATTACGATTTTAGGGTCCAGCAAGGTTGAGGTGGCTAAGCCGGATGAGCTTAGGAAGCTTTTACGTGAAGAAATCAAGGCACTCCGACAAACAACGCGTGATCATACCAGACATGGTACACCACAGTATACAGAGGTTCTTTACGAGTTGGGTGCTTACCCGATTGAGAATTTTACGCGAACCCGAGTTGAGGGCGGGGTTGAAGGCATAACCGGGCAAATTATGCGGGAAAAGTTTCTTGTGAAGGACACCGCTTGCTACGGTTGTCCAGTTGCTTGCGGAAAGCTTTGCGAGGTTCGTGAAGGCCCTTGGAGAGGTTTACGTGCCGAACTTGATTACGAGATAATTTGGTCTTTTGGTCCGCACTGTGGTGTCTACGACCTAAACACGATCATAGCTGCGGTGGGGCTTTCTGACGATTTTGGGCTTGACGCCATGTCCTGCGGATACACCATCGGGTTCGCAATGGAACTCTATGAGCGCGGCGTCATAAATGAGAAAGATACTGGCGGGATAAAACTTGGATTTGGAAACAGTGACGCTGAAATCGATTTGTTGCTTAAGATAGCTGCACGCCAAGGGATGGGCAACGTATATGCTGAAGGCGCCGCTAAAGCAGCTGAGTCTTTCGGTAGGAATGCAAGTTATTATGCTATGCACGTTAAGGGATTAGAGTTCGCAGCCTATGATCCTAGAGCTTTTTATGGTATGGGACTAGCTTATGCAACTTCCTCGCGTGGCGCTTGCCATAACGTTGGCGGCTGGACCATCCGTGACGAGCTGATAAGGCCTGTAATCGACAGGTATGCGGTGGAGGGAAAGGGAAGATTCGTCAAGAGCATCCAGGATGTTAGGGGTTACATTGACTCCATTGGCATCTGCACAGTGCCCAGGCGCGCTATGCACCTAACCGACAGCCCCAAGGAGGACATAGTAAACCTCGTGACAGGGATGGACTTCACTGGTAAATTGCTCAGCATCGGGGAGCGGGTCTATAACCTTGAGAGAATTATCCTAAACAAGGAGGGCATATCCAGACGAGACGACACGCTACCGACCCGCATCATGACCGAACCTATCCCAGATGGACCCGCGAAGGGACACGTGATCACTCCCACTATGATGAAACTGATGCTGGATGAGTATTACACTGCCAGAGGCTGGGATTCAAACGGCTTCGTAACCGAAGAAACGCTAAAGAGATTGGACATACCTTAACTTGACGAAGAGCTGAGCCGGAAAACTTTATCACTTTTCTTAAACAAAGTGTATCACGAGGTGGCTTTTTATGAAAGCTGTTAGACTTCATGGCGCCAAAGACCTCCGGTTCGAAGATATTGAAAAGCCGTCAGTTGGTCCTAACGAATTCCTTGTAAGGGTTAAGGCGGCAACGGTTTGCGCCACCGACATTCGAATGTATGCATATGGCGACTCTCGTGTTAAATTGCCACGGGTTTTGGGTCACGAATTCGCTGGAGACGTTGAAAAGGTTGGCGCAAACCTAAGGAATCATCTTAAGGTCGGCATGAGAGTGACGGCTAATCCAAACATGTATTGCGGGAGATGCAAGTATTGCATAACTGGGAGGCATGAGCTTTGCGATTCAAGATACGCCTTGGGGATCGATGTTGACGGAGCTTTCGCCGAATATCTCAGAGTCCCACCTGAGGCTTTCAAGACCGGCGGCGTTTGCGAGGTGCCTGACAACCTCTCGTATGAGGAGGCTGCGCTCGTTGAACCCCTTTCATGCTGTCTTCATGGGCAAGAGTATGCTCAAACAAGGGCTGGAGACATAGTCACCGTTATCGGCACTGGACCAATAGGATTGATGCATGTTACGGTGTCAAAGGCAATTGGGGCCTCAAAGGTTATTGTGAGCGAGATAGATGACGAGAGGTTGAGAGAGGCCACTAACTTTGGAGCAGATCACCTAATAAACCCAACAAAGGAGGACCTGACTTCAAAAATTAGCGAGGTCACGGATGGACACGGGGCAGACGTGGTTATAGTTGCTGTTGGCTCCCCAGCAGCACAGCAGCAAGCTCTATCCATAGCCGCCAAGGGCGGCAGAATAAACTTCTTCGGTGGGCTTCCAGCTGGGAGGGAGATCGTCCCATTGAACACTAACCTGATCCATTATAGAGAAATCTTCGTTCTCGGAACGTCTTCTCAGTCGATTTATGATTTTAGGAAGACGCTGGAGCTTGTTAGCGCCGGCGTGCTGGACGTGAAACGCTTCGTAACTCATCGCTTTCCGTTAGACGAAACTCTGAAAGCATTTGAAACAGCTTCTTCGAGAGTAGGCTTGAAGGTTTGCGTCAACCCTTGACACTAATGTTGCTATGAGAAGGTTTATGATCGGCTGCTCCATATCTCGTTGGTGTTGAGGTTGTCAGTCACGTTTCGATCAAGGTCTAGGGGTAGAACTCCCGTCAACTAGAATTAACCGCCTTGATGGTTTTCTTCTTTGCGGAAGTGATGTTCAGCTTTTAATAAATTTAGGGTTATCCACTTTAGGTTGATCTTTTTCCTCAATCACTAGTTTTGCGAAGCCTTTCTGCCTTATCACCTCGTAGTCGTGTCCAGCATCATGTATGCATCCTTTGCCTCGGCTATCACGGTAACCTTAATTGTATCGCCGGGATAGGCTTGGACTGTGGCTTTGACCTCTATATCGATTTCGTGCGTCATGTATGCCCCTCAATTTAAGTTTTTCCCAAGAATTCTCCGAACCGCACAAAAACCTGAGGAAATCGCATCGAAACCCTAGAGATGCGAAAGGCTTAATAAACAAAATCGTGAGAGATTAAAGTGCGTGTGCACGCATGAGTTGAAATTATGAAAGGAAAATCCGAACAGAGCAATGTTAAGGATTTGGATCCACCAGAGGAGGAGAGGAGGAACTACCTGAAGACCGTGGGAGCTTTGGTGGCTGGTCTTGTCGTCGGTGGAGCCGCTGGTTGGCTTGCTAAACCAGCAGAGAGGGTTGAGGTGCCCGGTGCAACTGTTACAGCGCCGGGCGTAACGGTGACAGCTCCTGGTGCAACTGTAACGGTGCCCGGTCCAACGGTGACGGTTACGCCCACGCCAGCGCCAGGGCTGGCCGAACTAAGACGTGAACTGGCACAAAAATACGCAAATGCTAAGCCCGGAGAAAAATTCTTGGTAGGGTATGTCACTTGGACGCTGGCCCAAGAGGCACCAAAGTATGATTATCAGGCTTCTGATCAAGCGGCGAAGCAGCTTGGCCTAGACTTCAGAGGAATAGAAATTGGAACTGAGGCTCTAAAGGCTGTTGAAGCGACAGACTCGCTGATCGCCGCTGGTGCAAAAGGAATCTCCTATTGGGCTCCGGCCATCGCAGCTATGGAGGAGATCGTTAGAATCTGTGAAGAGAATAAGGTGTTCGCGTCAACCGCCTGGTGCAGAGACCCGAAGCTCCTACCAGGAGACAGGGGACCATATTGGTTCCACGAGTTCAGCACCATGTCTGATGAAATGAGCTTCCACGACATGAACTTGCTCTTCGAGAAAATGAGGAAATATGATAAGACGAAGGTTCTGCATGTTCAGTCTTCTAAGACGATCGCACCGGACTCAACTGCCCTCATTAACCAAGGAATCGGAATAGCCTGGCAGAGATATCCGGAGATAGAATTACTAGGCCATTATTGGGGTGAGTGGGCATACCCAGGCGGCAGGAAAGCAGGCGAGGACGCCCTTGCTGTCAGAACTGACTATGAGGCTGTGTGGGGTCATAATGACGACCAGGCAATGGGCACCGCCTCTGTCTTCGAGGAGAGGGGAATCGACATAGGCCCCTTCGCAGCCGCAAGAGATGCAATAGTTGCCTGCGTTACTAGGGTAGCTGAGGGAACATGGTTTGTAACATCTCTAACCGAATTCCAGTATTTCGGTGGAAAGCGTGTTACAGCCATTTACGATGCCGCGACCGGGTACTCATATCCGCTGAGAGATGAGATGGTTCAGTCTCCGTGGGTGACGACAGTCTTAAACATGACGGATCCTACGATCAAGGCCGAGAATGAAGAGCTAATAAAGAATTCGGGCTTAGGGTGGCATCCGAACTTTGTAGTAGCTGACGCTTCCAAGCTCCTAGACTTCCTGAAAATCAGCGAAGTGTACCCCGCACAGGAGTATCCATACAACTTCAGGCTGATGTCCCTCGGCAAGTGCAAGGAACTCGGCCTCACATATGACAGGCATGGAGGATTCTATCTAACCGCAAACGACTTCTACAATATACCATTAATGACGAGACTTAAGGTTACGGATGATAGGACTGCTGGCACGAACTTAGAGGAATTCAGAGAACAGTTCGCATTGACCATGGAACACTTCCTAGACTTCAGCGTTGACACCTACGAAGACCTCATGAGGAAGATTGCCACGACTCAGACTGCTGGGCTGAAGCTTGATCCGATCTGGGGAGGACCAGAGGCACTGTAAAAACACAAATATACGCACAAATTTTTATTCCCTTTTTTTATATTAAAAAACACAAATTTACACATAAAGTTTTTATTCCTTTTTCTATATAATGCGCGTGCGGGGCGTTTGATGAGTTCTAGTGATTCACCTACACTTGAAGTGAGAAATGTTTCGAAAACGTTTGATGGCGTCGTAAGGGCTCTCGACGGCGTCAGTATGATGGTTAGGGAAAATGAAATTGTGAGTGTTGTGGGAGAAAACGGAGCTGGTAAATCAACTTTGATGAAGATTCTTGTGGGAATTCACCCTCCGGATGTGGGAGAATTCTATTATGAAGGAGTGAGCGTACCATTTCCAAGAAACCCGAGAGAAGCTCTGAAGAGAGGGGTCTCAATAGTCTATCAAGAGAAGGGGGTAATACCACATCTAAAAGTCTATCAATTCCTCTTCTTAGGTCTAGAAGAGAAGTTCACTAGGCTCGGGCGGCTGCAGCTGGAGAGAATTCTTGGTGTTGCGAAAGAAGTTTTAGATGAGTTGGGCGTGAAATGTGACATCACGAGCTATATGTACGAGCTACCGCTCTCAATGCAGAAAATGGTCGAGATAGTGAGAGCGATCCTGGCCATCAGATTAGAGCATGGAGGAGCTGGCGCTGATGGGGTAACCCCAATCATAATTCTGGATGAGCCTACGGCTCCATTATCCCTTGAGGAAAGAGACGAGTTATTTAGCCACCTGCTCGAACTGAAGAAAACATCATCTTTCATTTTCGTATCACATATAATACCAGAGGTAATGGAGTTCAGCGAAAGAATCTATGTCTTGCGTGATGGAAAGCTCGTCGCCTATCATGATTTATTGAGGGAGAAGGTTACGGAAGAAGAATTATTCAGAGAGATAGTCGGAAGGGAGTCCCATTCTTACCTCTGGTCAAAGTATGTTTACGGAAAGCCAGAGGAGCTTAAAGAAAGATCAATCATTTTATCGGTTAAAAATCTCAGCAAAAAAGGCTACTACCAAGACATATCCTTCCATCTACATAAGGAAGAATGCATTGGATTATTTGGACCAGCTGGCTCTGGTAAGAGCGAGATAGCTAAGACGATCTACGGAATAATAGCTCCCGATAGTGGCACGATCGTTACTAATACTAAGAAAGCCGGATCGAAGGATGAGCCCCATCACAGACTAAGGATGGGTGTTGGATACTTCTCCGGAGAAACTGGGAAAGAGCTCTTTCTATATTGGCCCATAAGGAAAAACATCTCACTCGTTAACATGGAGAAAGTTGCGAAGAAGCCCATTAAAATTGTGTCAATAATAAACTTTAAAGCTGAGAGAAGCTTGGCGGAGAAGGTGATGAAGAAGCTGAGGATTAGGGCGCCAAGCGTCGAGACAGAATGTTATTCGTTGAGTGGAGGCAATAAGCAGAAGGTCTCTGTAGGAAAGTGGCTTGAAAGGAGTCCTGATATACTCATGCTTGAAGACCCAACCATAGGCATCGACGTCGGGTCCAGAGAGGACATATATGAGGTCCTCTTGGAGATGAAGAAGAGCGGTATATCTATGATCCTCGTAAGTGACGATCCAAAAGAGTACGCCATACTATGTGACAGGATAATTTTCATAAAAGATGGGAAGCTTCAGAAAGTATATATAAATGAGGAATTTAGGAAAGTGATGCAGCTATGAGGGACAAAGCTAGAAAGAGATCCGTAGCACTCCCCGTCTTATCGTCGACGCTTAGAATGTTGATGAGGAATCCGGTGTCATGGTTGATAATTGGGCTTATAGCTCTCTTTACAGCGAAATACCCAGAGAGCTTCCTATCAGTCACTAATCTCGAATCCATCCTTAAAGTATTCGTGGTAACATCGATGTTATCTGTAGGACCAACCCTCGTTGTGCTCATGGGATCGATAGACCTGTCATACATAGGTATATGGATGTTCGGCGGCGCACTGGTTTGGCTTCTCTTCCCATATTTAGGCATGGCCTCCATCTTCATCTACCCGGTCTTCGGCCTAGCTGTAGGTTTCTCCAACGGCATAGTCCACGTCAAAACTAAGATACCCTCATTTATATTGACCCTCGCTGTGACGGCAATCCTTGCCTTCTCTACCACCGTCATTGCGTACGTCATATACGGCGTATTGACTCTCGCCGTTCCAGAGTATCGATTCCTCACGGGATCGCTGATACCTCATCTCCCGAATACCCTCTTACTGGCATTGCCAGTATTAGCGCTCTCCCTCTTCTTTATGAACTTCATGAAGCTGGGAACCTATTTGTGTGCAATAGGCTCCAACGAGGAAGGCGCTGAGCTTGCTGGGATAAATGTCAAGAAATACAAGGTATTGGGCTTTGCGGTTAGCGGCTTCCTAACAGGCCTCGGATCCATAGCTTTATACTCTTACCTTGGAGCCCGAGCGCCAGTTACCTTAGACTTAAACGACCTGGTTAGGGGATTGGCGGCCATAGTGTTAGGTGGGACCCCGCTCGTTGGCGGCGTCGGAGGACCACATAGAACGCTCTTCGGCGCACTGGCCTACACCTTGATCTATATTGGATTATTCCTAACAGGAATAAATCCAAACCACTTCAAGTTATATATCGGTCTAACACTATTAGGTGCCGTGTGGATAGTCTCCAGAGGGCTTAAGGGCGTACTGATATCGTGAAGAAGGAGTGATGAAAATGGCTGGAATACATTTATCCCGCGAATGGGTGAAAAGGAGCTTAACCACGATAACGCCGATAACGGCGACGATAGTCTTAATAATTGCACTAAGAGCTCTAAATCCCTTCTTCTTGACCACCCATGAAAGCGTTGTAACCCTCGTATATGGTATGTCCTGGTTCCTGATAGCGGCTTGTGGGCTGACGTCCGTTATACTAATGGGCTCCTTCGACTTCTCAATTCCGAGCGTTCTCAAGCTTTCGGCCATGTTATGCGGAGTCTTCTATCCGCAACTCGGCTTTCTAGTGATCCCCTTAGCCGTCGCGGTAAGCCTCTTCTTCGGATTTATTAACGGAATTCTATTAGCTAAGTTCAACATTCCATCATTCATGGCGACTCTAGCCACCACATGGGTAGCCGAGGGTTCAGCCCAAATAATCTCAGGTGGATATACGCGGATAGTGGAGGATCGCGCGTTCTGGGCGATATCGATAACCTTTATACCTGCTAAGTTTGGTTTGCCATCCATATTCTACTGGGCGATCGCTCTATGGACGGTCGGGATATTCATTACTTTATTTACGCCGTTCGGAAGGGCGGTCTACGGAATCGGGGGAAACCTTACAGGAGCAAGGCTTGCGGGGATCAACATCACTAGGGTCAGAATCCTCGTCTTTATGCTAAGCGCCTTCTATGCAGGCATAGCGGGAATTCTTTACGCTGCGCAGATTCAGGCCGCGCACATGCAGATCGGCGTGCTAGATACCATCCCGTTATTCGCGAGCGTGGTAGTTGGAGGGACTGCTCTCACAGGAGGGGTCGGAGGCATTTATAGAACTCTACTCGGCGTAATCATAATCCGCTGGCTTGACACGGGAATGAGCATGATTGCAATAGATCCCAACGTAAAAATGATTGTTTTCGGCGCTGTCGCTATAATTATGGCCATAGTGACTATCGACAGAAGAAGAATCAGGATAATGAAGTAGTGGCCGTCCCACATTCTAGTCTAATGTTAAGAATCGCTTGCGTTTTCTCAACTAACTTGAAAGCGTAACTCGAAACTATTTAAGCCTTCTTGCCAATTTTGGCATGAACTTATTCTTTCTCCTTTAAAGTATAGGTAGGAATCAACTCATCTAAAAATAGCGTAGCTGCCACCAAAAACTTTTTCTCTGTTGACGGAATCTAAGAGTGTGATTTTTCATGAAGATGAAAGCGGCATTTCTTGTTGGAAAGGAACATTTTGAGATAAGAGGGGTTGAAAGGCCGAAATGTGGCTACGGGGAGGTTCTAGTTAAGGTTAAGGCATGTGCGGTATGCGGCACAGATTTAAGGGTCTTCCATGGTGAGAGGAGGATCGACGTTCCAACTACGGGACATGAGATATCCGGCGTAATTGAAGAGGTAGGCGAGGGTGTTAAAGAATTATCTGTAGGCGACAGGGTGATAATTGAAACTGTTGTTGGGTGTGGTGAATGTGACGCTTGCAAGAGGGGGGAGGAGAACCGCTGCAGACGTGGGTATAAGGCTATAGGTTTCCAGTATAACGGCGGCTACGCCCAGTTTCTTCTTATACCAAGAGAAGCTGTGAAGCAGGGATGTGTAATCAAGATACCGGACAACATATCTTTTGAGGAAGCCACAATTGTTGAGCCTTTCTCATGTGTAATCAATGGCTGGTCCCCATTCAAGAAGAGAGAGCCAGGTTTCACAACAGCTGTGATAGGGGCCGGGATAATCGGTATGCTCCATGTGGAATACGCTAAACAGCTTGGGTCAAGGGTTATCCTCATCAACCGTACCGCTCCAAGATTAATTCTAGCCCAAAAGATCGGTTTGCCAGCCGACGAATTCGTTGATGGAAGCAGGTATGATCCTATTAAACGTGTTAAGGAGTTCACGGATGGTTTAGGTGCCGATGTCGTAATATGCGCCGCCTCGTCTAAGGATGTTCAGAAGGGGGCTCTGGAGATGGCTGCAGTAGACGCGGACATAAGTTATTTTGCAGGTTTACCGGAGGACGATCCCTATACAACGCTTGATACAAATCTAATACATTACAATGAACTTCATGTTCATGGAGCCAACGCCTCAAGTAAGAAACAATATTTGCAAGCGTTGGACCTCATAGCTTCTGGGAAGATCAACGTTAAGAAATTTATAACTCATAAGTTCCCGTTGGAAAAGATTGCTGAAGCCATAAACTCCCTTGAAGACAGAAGTTCAAACGCTATAAAAGTAATAATTGATCCATGGATGTGACATTCAAGTCTCATGGGAAATATACCTGAACTCTCCCAAGTTTTGTTTTGGCTTCACCCTCTTCTGTATCAGCGTATTTAAAGGCCTCAGTCAAATCATCTACTCCATTAACAATAAACTTTCTTGCCGAGATTATTCGTCTAACCTTCTCTTGAAACTCCTTAGACTTCAACAGCTCTAGGACTTTAATGTAATGTTCCATTCTGCTATATATAGAGCCTTTAAAGGTTAACCCTTTATTCACTATCTTGGTAATCTCAATGGGTACTTCCCCCATCGAAATCCCGAGTAAAATGCATTTGCCGCCGGGTTTGAGGAGGTCTATGGCTTCCTTCAGCGCGATTTTATGGGCTTCTCCACCTACAGCTTCAAAGGAAACATCAACCTTCCCATAAAGTTCATTTAGTCTTGCAGTTTCCTTCAGTGAGTTAGTTGTTAAAGCGAATTCTTTAGCTAAGGAAAGCTTTTCATCTATTACACCGATGAAGTATAAGTTTTGCCGTGGAATCCTACCGACGTAAGATGTTATTAGAGTTAAAAAGTAACCCATTGGTCCATCACCTATAACCGCGACCGAATCTGTTATTTCAATACATGATTCTTCAAACGCGGTTAAGGCGATTGTGAGTGGCTCAGTTAATGCTGCAACCTCTAGTCCTATACCTTCCGGAATTGGGAATACGCGTTCTTCTGGGTATAAGAAAAATGTTCTTGCTAACCCATCGGCTGTGGCAGCCATATACCTTGAGTTTTGGCACAAATTCTCCTTGCGGCATTTGCATGTGTGGCATTCTCCGCATGGGATCATTGGGTTAACAACAACTTTAGTCCCAGCCTTTAACCTTGTTGCTTCACCGGCTTCAACTATTTCAGCAACACCTTCATGTAACAGGCACATTGGCAACCTCTTCTCAAGTTTCTCCTGCTCTTTCTTCCCCTTAAAATATAGGATATCGCTCCCACAGATCCCCGCAACAATTGGTTTCAGCAAGAGGTAACCTTCAGGAACAAATTTAATTATTCTTTCTCTTACAATGAACTCGAATGGTTTGATAAGGCAGAACTCTTTCGCGGTAAACTTCATTGCCTAGACCTCAAACACTCAATGAAGATAATTTCAACATATATCCACAAAAACCTTATCTTTTACGTATTGATGGAACAATTCTTCTATAAGCGAACGCTAAAGTTTTTGTCGCGCGCGTTGTCTCATGGAGCTTGATTTAGGTCTTCGGTTTTCTTGGAAGCTTTTTCTTCGCGAATGCAACAGTAAGCGTTATGAGAGCCATGAGCACTAATAGAATTGTTGCTAATGGAAATTCTGGAATTACAAGCTTAATAAGCCATACATCAGCGCTTCCAGCGCCATAAGACGATGTGGAACATGCTACTGCAAAACCCCCATCAGAAGTCTGAACCAAAGCCGAAGCCCAGTCACTACCTGGTCCTCCATAGGTTTTATCCCACTCCATATTGCCGTAAGCATCAGTCTTAACAAGCCAAACATCTAATCCAGCGCCATAAGAGCGCGTACAGCCTGCTATAGCATACCCCCCATCAGAAGTTTTAACCAGAGCCGAAGCCCAATCCCACTCTGTTCCTCCATAGGTTTTGTTCCACTCCACATTGCCGTACGCGTCAGTCTTAATGAGCCAAATATCTGCACTTCCAGCGCCATAAGAATATGTCGAGCCTGCTATAGCATACCTTCCATCAGAAGTCTGAACCAAAGCCGAAGCACCTTCATACATTGGTCCTCCATATGTTTTGCTCCATTTCACATTGCCATAAGCATCTGTCTTGATAAGCCAAGCATCTGCACTTTCGGCCCGATAAGATGACGTAGAACCCGCTATTGCAAAACCCCCATCAGAAGTCTGAACTAAAGCCCAAGCCCAGCCCCAGTCTGTTCTTCCATATGTTTTGCCCCACTCCATGTTGCCGTAAGCATCAGTCTTAATGAGCCAAACATCTGCACTTCCGCCCCAATAAAACGATGTAGAACCCGTTATTGCAAAACCTCCATCAGAACTTTGAACCAAAGCCCAAGCCCAGTCTCGGTATATTCCCCCGTAGGTTTTGTTCCACTCTATATTGCCGTACGCGTCAGTCTTGATGAGCCAAACATCACATAATCCCGCGCTATAAGAATATGTCGAGCCTGCTATAGCAAAACTCCCATCAGAAGTTTGAACCAAAGCTGAAGCCCAGTCACTACTTGGTCCTCCATAGGTTTTGCTCCACTCCATATTGCCGTAAGCATTAGTCTTAACAAGCCAAGCATCAGCACTTCCGGCGCCATAAGAATATGTCGAGCCTGCCATTACATATCCTCCATCAGAAGTCTGAACTAAAGCCGAAGGCCTGTCCTGGTCTGTTCCTCCATAGGTTTTGTTCCACTGTGTTGGAGGCGCTTCAGATAGTATGCTGACCTCTATAGGCGATGTTAATGAGTGAACGCTCTCGCCATGCCCAATATTAAATGCCGCTGTCAGCATAACGGTTA
>Ga0315314_1002983_pt1 | contig 13595 bp, 11 predicted proteins | sample TDP9_MG_FD_203631 | JGI IMG/M metagenome (GOLD analysis project Ga0315314, IMG submission 203631) | Freshwater sediment microbial communities from Lake Towuti, South Sulawesi, Indonesia - TDP9 | ecosystem: Environmental > Aquatic > Freshwater > Lake > Sediment | place: Indonesia: South Sulawesi...
GGACCGAAAATAGCACGCTCGATTCTCGATTCACGGGATGGTGCAGGGCGTAGGGCGCATCCGACTGCGAAGAGGAGGATGAAGATGGAAAGGAGCTTTTTCATGGGACGAGGAGGGTTAGCGCATCAATTGACCGACTGTACCATTTGATTGATTTCTTTCTCAATCCAGGCCCGGGTGGACGGGTCGGAGGCATAGAACCAGTGGTAGATCTCTCCTCCCATCCTCACCCTCTTATAAATGCGCTCTCCGTTCTCCGTGGAGTATTGTTTGGGACCCCGATATTGGGAGGAGTCCGACAGAACGAATCGATCCCCCCTCCCCACCTCGATCTTGTGCTCTCCGCCCTTGAGATCGATGACGATGAAGTAGTCCCCTTCCGGGCGGGCAATCAGCCCTCCCTCGCGGAAGCGAAGCTCAGTGATCACCTCCCCGGCTTGTGCAGGCTGAGAGAGGATAAGGAAAAGGAGGAAGAAAAGAGACAAGACCTGGCGCATCCTCGGCATATCATTCCTCATCAGCCTTCAATCGCTGTACCGCTCCTCTTTCCAGGGATCGCCGTGCATGTGATATCCCATGGATTCCCAGAATCCCCCACGATCCTTGGCCATAAATTCCACCCCCATCACCCATTTGGCGCTCTTCCAGAAATAGAGGCGAGGGACGACCAGACGCACCGGATAGCCGTGCTCCGGCGAGAGCGGCTGACCGTTGTGCTTGAGGACGAAGAGGACATCGGGCTGAAAGAAATCGGAGAGGGGAAGGTTGGTGGTGAACGCCCCGACGGAATGAACCATGACGAACTTCGCCTCGGGAAGGATTCTTGCGAGCTGACGGATCTCGCTGGTGCTCACCCCCTCCCAGAGGTTATCCACCTTGGACCATCCGGTGACGCAGTGAATGTCGGAATAGACCTGCACCCGGGGGAGGGAGGTGAACTCCTGGAAGCTGACCTTTCTCTCCTTCTCCACCAAGCCCCAGATTCGGAATGACCATCTAAAGGTGTCAATGCAGGGGACATCCCCGTGGTGGAGAACAGGCCAGTTGGCTGTGACCCTCTGGCCCGGGGGAATCCGGTTCTTCCTTTCCGTGTCCGGGCTCTTGATGATGTTCCCTGCCCTCATGGGCCTTCCTCTCCTCTGCTCAATGCCCAAAGCGGGTGAGGGCCAGCTTGGATGCAGCCACGATGGAGTTCACATCGATTCCCTCCGCCCGATAGAGCTCCGCCCGGGTCCCCACCTGCCCAAACTCATCGGCCCCCAGGCAGATCATCCGCATGCCGAAGGCGCCGGCAATGAAGGAGAGGGTATGGGAATGGCCATCTATGACCGTGACGGCAGGAGCTGCCCGCTCAGCTTGGGCGATCAGGCGTCCTAAATGGGATTTGACCCGCTGATCGGGATTGGCCAGCTCCATGCGGCGGGCATGGCGATAGCCCCGATAGAGCATGTCCGGGCTGGTCACTACGAAGACATTGGCGTAGATCCCCTCCTCCCGCAGCATCTCGCTGGCTGCCAGGGCCTCCGGCACCATGACCCCTGCGGCGAAGAGATGCACCACATTCTCCCCGGGACGATAGGCCGCCCGAGCCGAATAATCCTTCAGCCGATAGCCACCCAAAATGACCTGATCTCGCAGATGCTTGAGCTGGCCTTCTTCCGAGGGCAGGATGGAAATGAACGGCGATTGATCGATGGGCTTGGTGGAGAGCCTCAGATAGACGATCTGCCCCCTCTTACGGTCCAACAGGTTGCGCAGGGAGGAAAGGAGGATCCACTCCAATTCCTGGGCGAAGGTGGGCTCATAATAGCTCACCTGGGGCAGCTCCAGGCCGATGGAGGGGGTGATCAGGGATTGATGGGACCCACCCTCCGGGCTGAGGCTCACCCCGGAGGGGGTGCCGGCGAAGATGAACTTGGAATGGGAATGGGCAGCGTAGATCAGGGAATCGAGGCCGCGGCAGATAAAGGGATCATAGAGGGTGCCGATGGGAAGCAGGAGCCGGCCAGTAAATTCATAGCAGAGGCCGAGCATGGCCAGGAGCAGAAAAAAGTTATTCTCGGAGATGCCCAGTTCCAGATGTTGTCCCTTGGGGGTCTGGCGCCAGTCGAGGACGCGGGCCAACTTGTGGCGTCGGAAATAGTCGATCGCCTCGCTATGGGCATAGACCCCCATCTGATTGATCCAGCCCCCTAAACTGGTGGAGATTGCCACATCGGGGGAGACGGTGACCACATACCGGGAAAGCTCGGGGTGCCGCCCGATGGCGACCAGGATATTCCCAAAGGCCTCCTGGGAGGAGGTGACGGGCCGGAAGCGGAAATTCAGCGTATCGGGGATGGAAAGCTCGATGGGCTTCGCCTGGACCTTCGGCCTGGAGAGCTCTATCTGCTCCAGATGTCGGGCGATGTATCGGCCCTCCGGGCTGTCGGGCGGGAACCCGGAGAGTTCGTCTCCTTCGGGGATTCCCAGCTCGGCCCGAAGCTTCTCCATCTGGGCAGAGGTGAGGAGGAGGGAGTGATTGAGGGGGTCTCCGGCGAAGGGAAGACCCCAGCCCTTGATGGTGTAAGCCAGGATCATGACCGGCCGATCCGTTACTCGATCCGCCTCGGCGAAAGATTCCATGATGCGGGAAAGGTCATGGCCCCCGAGATCGAAGAGCAGCTCCTTGACCTCCTCAGCGGGGCGACCCTCCAACAGAGCAGCCAGATCCGAGGAGAGCTCCGGATCGCCCTGGATCAGTTCCCGCCGCATGCTATCTCCATCCAGCTGCAACAGGGTTTGATATTCCGTATTGCTCATGTCGTCGATCCGCTTGCGCAACCCGGGGCCGTGAGGGAGGCGATAGACCGCCTCCAACCTCGATCCATATTTGAGGTTGATCACATGCCAGCCCTGATCGGCAAACAGGGAGCGGATACGCTGGGCCTTGCCGTCGGGGACGACCCGATCCAGGCTCTGACGGTTCAGATCCACGATCCAGAGGATGTTCCCCAACTTGCCGACATAATCCTCCCCTAAGGCCTCCCAGATATTGCCCTCATCCAGCTCGCCATCCCCCACCAGGGCGATGAAGCGGCCCGCAGGCCCATCTCCGAAGTGATCCAGGATGTATTGCTCGGCCACGGCGGCGAAGTTGGGCGCCACCGCACCCAGCCCCACCGAACCGGTGGAAAAATCCACCCCATCGGGATCCCTGATGCGGCTGGGATAGGACTGGAGGCCACCGAAGGCCCGCAAAGTTTTCAGCGCCTCGAAGGGGAGCTTGCCCCGAAGGGCCTGGATGGCATGGAAGACGGGGGAGGCATGGGGCTTGATAGCAATCCGATCGCCCGGACGAAGGATCTTGAAGTAGAGCGCAGTGAGGATGGAGACCACCGAGGAGGAGCTGGCCTGGTGCCCTCCCACCTTGGTGCCATCCGGATGGAGTCGGATCTCATTGGCGTAATAGATGGTATAGGTGGCCAACCAGAGGACCCGGCGCCGGATCGATTCCAGCACCTTTAGATCCTCCTCGTCCCAGCTCACTCGAATGGGGATCTCCTCTTTCATCGTCTGCACCTTCCTCTTCGCTCAATCCATATAAAGACCGCCATTCACATCGATGGTGGCACCGGTAATGTAATTGCCCCCCTGGGAGGCCAAAAAGACCGCCGACTCGGCCATGTCCATGGGATCTCCCAGGCGCTTCAGCGGGGTGCTGGCAATGGTCTCCTTCCATTGTTCCTCTGTCCTCCAGCGAAGCATTTCCGTATCGATGAGGGCCGGGGCGATAGCGTTCACCAGGATATTATAGGGGGCCAGATGGGTCGCCAAAGACTTGGTGAGGCCGATCAGGCCCGCCTTGGAGGAGGCGTAGGTCAATCCCGCGATGCCGCCCGATTTACCCACCACGGAGGAGATATTGATGATCCGTCCGCCCCCCTGCTTGACCATGGTATCCAGCACCGCCTTGGCGCAGAGGAAGGCGCTCTTGAGATTGACTCGCAGGACGCGGTCCCAATCCTCCTCGGTGGTCTCAAAGGGCGTGGCGATCTGAGTGATCCCGGCGTTATTGACCAAGATGTCGATCCGCCCCCACTGGGCCAAGGCCAAATCCACCATGGCCTTTACCTTTGCCGAATCGGAGACATCTCCCTTGAAGAGCAGAGCGGATCGGCCCAGGGCCTGGATCTGCCTGGAGGCCTCCTGGGCATCCTGGTCCCGGCTGAGATAGTTGATCAAGACATCCGCTCCCTCACGGGCAAAGGCGACGGCGATAGCCCGGCCGATGCCCCGGGAGCCTCCGGTGACGATGGCTTTCTTATCTGTCAATCTCATCCTCTCTTATCTCCCTTCTTTCAGCTCCCTAACGCTCGCCTGGCAGGCACGAGTAAAGATTACTGCGTCCACCGAATAGGCCAGGAATTGAAATCCTAACTTCAGCCATTTCTTGGCATCTTCTATCTCGTAGGCAAAGATGCCCAGGCTCGAACCGATAGCCTTAGCTGCCTTGAGCATCTTTTCGATTTGCTCCGTGACTGAAGGATGATTGACCTGCCCCGGAACCCCAAGGGCGTGAGATAGGTCCACCGGCCCCACCAGGGCTACATCTACTCCAGGGAGCTTGAGGATGGATTCCAGGTTCTCTATTCCACCTTTTCCTTCAATCAGCAGGATCAGGGAAGTCTCCCGATTCGTCTCTTCGTAGAAGCGCACATAATCGGTAGAGGAGTATTTGGCCGCGCGCACGAAAGGACACGCGCCCCGGCTGCCCTGCGGATGGAACTTAGCGGATTTCACTGCCAACTGGGCTGCTTCCAAGCTGTTGATCTGAGGGATTATGATGGCCTGGGCTCCTGCATCCAGGGCCTTGGAGATGAGACTTTCGTCGTTCTTGGCCACCCGAATTACGGATATCAGGCCCACGGCCTGAGCAGCCCGCACCAGATTCACGGCGGTCTCGGCGCCGAAAGGCCCGTGCTCGGTGTCGATGATCAAAAAATCAAAGCCAGTAAGGCCGATGATCTCCACCAGCTCCGGGCTGTTGATCTGGAGAAAAGGGCCGATTACCGTTTCGCCTCGTCGCAACAAATCCTTCAGATTCTTGGTGGCCATGATACTCTCCTCCCCCCGGGAAAATGGAATCCTGGCTTGCTGCTTGATTCGCTGCATGGTAGCATAGGAAAAGAGAGCGTGTCCAATGAAAAAGGCCCTCCTCCCCCTCCTCTTCATCGCCCTGTTGGCGTGGCTCTTCGGCCATCAGATCCGAAACGCCGCCCTCTCCGGCCTCATCATGGCAGACATCATGCGCTACGGTAAGCCTCCCCTGCTGCGGTATCTCACCCCAGAGCCCTTAGTGAAGGTCATCCGCTATTCGGGAGGGGGAAGGGAGATGGAGGCGGATCTGTATGTTCGACCGGATAGGGGGCCCCATCCCGGCATCATCCTGATCCATGGGGTGAATGAGGTAGGAAAGGCGGATCCCCGCATCCGGTGGGCCGCGGAGATCCTCTGCCGGGCGGGTTTTGTGGTGATGGTGCCCGACTTCCTGGGATTCAAGTCGCTTCGGCTGCGACCCTCGGACATCCAGGAGATCGCCGACAGCCTCCTCTACCTCTCCTCGCGGCAGGATGTGGTGCGGCCTGATCGGTTAGGGATCGCCGGCTTCAGCTATGGGGCAGGACCAACCCTCATTGCGGGCTGCGATCCGCGCATCCGCAGAAAGGTGGATTTTGTGGTCTCCTTCGGGGGATATTATGATCTGATGAACATCGTTAAGTTTGTGACCACCGGGCATTATTCCTACCGAGGGCAGTCCTTCTATCGCCCTCCCAATGACTATACCCGCTGGATCTTCCTGCACTATAATCTGGATCTCCTCAGCCAAGAGCAAGACCGGGAGCTCCTGAGAGAAGCAGAGGCCTGGAAGGAGAAAGGCCAGGAAGGGGAATTGTGGAGGCGCCTGAGCGGAGAGGGCAAAGCCGTCTATCAATTATTGAACAATAAGGACCCGGAAAGGACGGAGGAGCTTTTCTTGCAGTTGCCACCCAGGCTGCAGCAAACCATCGAGGTCCTCTCCCCCTCCCGCTACCTCCGGGACCTTCGGGCCTATCTCTTCATCGTCCATGGGGTGCCCGATGACTTCATCCCCCACACGGAGAGCCTTCATCTCTATGATGCCCTTCCCGACCAGGGCAAGGCCCATCTTGTCCTGCTCTCGATCTTCTCCCATGTGCGGCCCAGCCTTCCCCAGCCTTCCGCCCGGAACCTCCTCCTGATCTATCTCCCCGAGGGGGCCAAGTTCTATTCCCTGGTGTACGACCTGCTGCAGAGGGCCTCCTGATTTCCCATTCCCCTCATTTCTCCTGGATGGTCTCTTGCACCTTGATGCCAAAGTGGCGGCCCTCCTCCTCCAGGGCCACCAAAACCTCCTGTCCCCTCTTCATTGCCGTGATGGAGACCGGCTCTCCCTGGGGGCTGACCAGACGAATCGTCTCCGCATTTTGCAGGATGGCGGAGATCATCTTCCCTTGCGCCTCTGCCTCCACCAGGAGCATCGGCCTTTTCTCGATCTTCACCCTCCCCACGATGGCCCGCTGGGTATTCCCCTGGAAATCGACCAGCAGCACCTCCAATCCCGCTTTCAGCTCCGAGAGATAGCGCGTCCTGCCACCGGGAACCCCAATATAGGCATGCACGGCCCCCGCGTTCACCCGAAAGGGGCGAGGTTCGACGAAGGGATTCTCGATCGATTCCGCATGAACCAGGAAGAGGGCCTGGCCGGAGTTGCCGACCAGCATCCCCTCACCCATTCCCATCTGGGTGCAGGTATCGACGCAGACCCGATCCCCCATACCAAGCGGCTTGATTTGCTGAATGCGGGCGGGCACCAGCGAGATCTTCTCCTCTGATTCCTTGAGGGTTGCAATGGCGGAGCGCAGGGCGGCTGGATCGGGCAGATCCAAGAGCACTCCATCGACCCCCCTCTCCAGGACAAAGAGCATCGTCTTGGCCTGGGCCAGATCGGATACCTCCACGACCAGGTTCCCCGTCTGGGCGACCAGGTTCTCCAGAGGGATGATGGTCCAATCCTGGGCGCGGACAATGACCAGGGCCTGGCGGCTCCGCCTCAGGATCTCCTCCTCATCCTCCTTGCCCCGGATCTCCCACTCCACCACCTCTTCTCCCAGGCGCAGGTCTCCCTCCGGGGCAATGACCCGGATGACTCCTCGGCGTTTCACCTCCTCCTCGAAGCCGGGCGGCACCATGACGGCATCGGCCCCGGCCTCCAAGGCGGCTGCAGCCAGCTCGGGGTTCCAGGGAATGATTTTGGCCCATACCTGTTTCATCCGTTGCCTCCCAGGGCCTTCAATGCCTCGTCAACGGAGGCGCCCCCATGGACAATGAGGCTGATCGCCTTCACGATCCGGGTGGGGCTGCGGTGTTGGAAGGCATTTCGCCCAATGGAGGCCCCCCCGGCTCCTGCATCCATGGCTCCCTTCACCATCTCCAAGATATCCCGGTCGCTCTCCGTCTTGGGCCCCCCAGCGATGACCACCGGAATGAAGCAGCCCTCCACCACCTCCCGGAAGGTCTCCGGCTTCCCGGTATAGTTGACCTTCACGATGTCGGCACCCAATTCGGCTCCCAGGCGCGCCGCATGCTTCACCACCTTGGGATCAAACTCCTCCTTAATCTTGGACCCCCGGGGATAGACCATGGCCACCAGAGGGAATCCCCACTCTGCGGCCTTCTGGGCGACCAGGCCAAAATCCCTGAGCATCTCCTTCTCGTCATTGGCGCCCATGTTGACATGAATGGAGACTGCGTCTGCCCCCAGCTTGATCGCTTCTTCCACCCCACAGACGAGCATCTTGGAATTGGGATCTGGCGCCAAGGCCGTGCTCGCTGAGAGGTGGATAATTAGGCCGATGTCCCGACCTTTGCCCCGATGGCCGGCGGCCACCAGCCCCTTGTGGATGATGATCGCATTCGCCCCGCCCGAGGCCACTGCATCCACCGTCTTCTTCATTTCGATGAGGCCCGGGATGGGGCCCAGGGTGATGCCATGATCCATCGGGATCATCACGGTCTTTCCGGAATTGCGATCGATGATCCTCTCCATCCGGATCTGCTTTCCAATCATCGCCTCTCCTCCTTTCCTGAGTGGACCCAAAAATGAAAAAGCCGCGGAGGATTGCCCCCACGGCTGCCATGGAAAATAAAAAGGCCGTGGGTGGCCCTTTTCCCCTACCCACGGCCCTGAGCGCTAACGGGCGCAGGTAGGCTCAGCTAAAATAGTAGAACCAAAAGAAAAAGCCGAGCCTGCCGCATCCCTGGATCTCTCTCATTTCCTCCTCCCAACCCCTGAACAGAGAAGATCTCATACCTCGGTGCCTATATAACCCATACCGGGAATGGCTGTCAACAGAAAAAAGGGCGGATGAAGAGACTTCCCATCTGTTCCGGAATCGAATAAAATGATAGTGCTGGCTACGGATCAGAACAAGAAAGGAGCCCAAGGATGGTGCGAGAGAGAAAGAAACTGGACCTTCTGATCAGGGGAGGATCGGTGCTCGATCCGATGAGCGGATTGAGGGGCTCATACGATATCGGAATTGCCGGGGAACGGATCACTCGGGTGGAGGCAGAGATCCCGCCCTCTTTGGCGGCGGAAGTTGTCGAGGTGAATGGAAATTGGGTCTTTCCTGGCCTGGTCGATTTCCATTGCCATGTCTTCTGGCCGGGCACCCTGGTCAGTGTGGAGCCCGAGGCCTTGGCCCGCCGTTCGGGAGTAACCACCCTCATCGATGGCGGAAGTGCAGGCTCCTGTTCCTTCCTCTCCTTCCGTAAGTCCGTCATTGAGCCCTCGACCTTTCGCATCCTCGCCTTCCTCAACATCTCCTGCATCGGCCTGGCCACGGAGGGAAGGGAGGGTTTGGCCGTGAAGGAGCTGGACTATACGCCTTTGGCCCATGTGCCCTCCGCGCTGCAGACCATTGAGGAGAATCGAGACCTCATCGTCGGGGTCAAGATGCGCGCCTATCATGGTCTCACGAATCTGGCTGCCCTGGAATTGGCCCGTCAGGTGGCGGATCGGACAAATCTCCCCCTCATGGTCCATTTGGCGCCTTCCCCGCCCTCCCTGCGGGAGATCCTCCCCTACCTGCGGGAGGGAGATATTCTGACTCACATCTTCCATCCCGGCCCGGGCGCCATGGTCGACAACAGCGGAGCCCTGCGGGATGAATTTCTGGAGGCGCGCAGGCGCGGGATCTGGATGGATGTGGGGCTCGCGCGGTTTCACTCGGATTTTTCGGTGATCCAGGGCGCCTTGGGGGAGGGGTTTTTGCCCGACATCATCAGCACCGACTTGAGCGCTCAGAACATGAGGGAGTTGGTCTTCGATCTGCCCACTACCCTCTCCAAGTTCTTGAACTTCGGCCTGAGCATGGAGGAGGTCCTGCCCATGGTGACCCGCAATCCCTTAGCTATTGTCGGGTGGGGCGATCGAGTCAAGGGAATCGCCGCAGGAGAGACCGCGGACATCTCCATCTTCCGATGGGAAGAGGGTCCCGTTACCTACCGCGACTATTTTGGACATTCACTGGAGGGGAGAGGAAAGCTGGTCTGCTTGCATACCATTCGCAGGGGGAAGAGACAAACCGCGTTGACTTGAAGGGCCCTTGCTGGTTAAATGATGCGCCGACCCATGAGCTATCGGACGCGCAGCTTGATCTTTCGAAGAAAAGGAGGATTGCAATGAGCGCAGAGGGAACCGGATGGCGCGGAAGGTTCATCTCAGCTGGGATTGCCGGTTTGGTCTTTCTTTCCCTGGCTACCCCCATGTGCTGGGCGCAGAGGGCATACAGAGCTTTGGGGCCGGGAGATATTTTCCCCGATTTTACCCTCAACAATACCCTCTCCCCGAAGGATTCCGCCCACCTGGGAGTCCCATGGGGAGGAACCATTTCGGTCAAGGATCTCCAGCACGATGTGGTATTGATCGAGTTCCTGAATGTCTATTGCCATACCTGCCGGGAACAGGTCGCCATCTTCAACGAGCTGCTCTCGATCGTCCAGAGAGACCCCGTATTGTCCGAGAAGGTAAGGATGTTAGGGATTGCGGTGAAGGGAACCCCGGAGGAGATCAACGATTTTCGGAAGGATTTCGGGGCCGCCTATCCGGTCCTGGCGGATCCGGAGAAAAAGGCCTTTGCGGCCATTGGCAGCCCTCAAGCTACGCCTCATACCTATGTCATCGCCCGGGGTGAAGGAGGAAACCGCTTCATCATCGATTATCATCGAGGGGGGGTCGAATCGCCCCAGCCCTATCTTCGGGAGATCAGAAAGGCCCTGAAAGGAGAGCTCGCCGGCTACGAGGTGGGCAATAAGATTCCCGATCTGGGGGCATCAGCAGACCTCCGACTGAGCCAGTTCAAGGGGAAGTATCTCCTGCTCTACCTGCCGGCTGCCACCACTTATCCCTCACCGGAGGATCTGCGCAATAACAGCAACCAGCTCCAAGAGCTGAAGAAGATCCAGGCTCAATTGAAGGATAAGCTGGCCCTCTTCGCTTTGCCCAATGCGACCCTCCCGGAAAAGGAGATCCGCGACGCCCTCGGAGCCCAGGTGGGCCTCCTCTTGGATCCCGATCGGGACCTTCGAACCAGCATGGGGGCAAAGGAGGATCCACTCATCTTGGTGGTCAATGAGACGGGAAGGATCTCCTATCGCGGAAGCTCGATCACGGCCAATTCCGCCCAGGAGATCGTGGAGGGAAAGGTTCAGGAGCCACCTCATCTGGCGATGTCCGCGGAGGAGGTCCAAAAGAGGATATTCCAGCGAATGTTGGAGATCAATCCCAACTTAGTCTCCATCAGCCAGGTGAAGTTGGAAAACGGAGAGACCATCTATGTGGGAAGCCCTCATCAGGGAGAGAGGACGGGGCTTCTCTTCGCCAAGGTGGTGGGCAAGATTACCCTCTGCGATATCTGCCACGATACCCACTATTTCTACGTGCTGGACCAGGAGGGGATCATCCGCAACTTCGCCCCCCTCTCCATCACCAAGTATGGCAATGAGGACTGGGACGAAGAGGATGTCAAGAAGATCAAGAATCGGGCGGTGGGCAAATCGATCTTTGGAACCCTCCCCTTCGATCCGAAGGTCGATGCGGTAGCGATGGCTACCATGTCCTCCAGCCTGGTCTATGAGGGATTCAACGAGGGAGGCCAGGTGTTCGGCGACCTGAAGAAGTTCGATTTCCGGGCCGACCATTGGAAGGCCATCTGCTTCCAGAGCATCTGCCGGATCAAGGAGGCCATGAAGAAGGCCAAAGGGGCGTCCAAGGGGGAGTGGGAGTTCGACCCGGAGGAAGTTGCCCGCTTCCTGCCTGAAGGGAGGCTTCCCCTCTGCCCCCTGGAGGGGATGTACACCGAGTTCGACGGGGAGATCCTATGCTCCTATCATGGACTCAACCTGGCGGGCTGCAAGTAGCCAGGCAGATCCCCCTTGGCAAGCCCGGGGTAGCTTCTTGAGGCGGTCCGGTCAGCTCCTGAGCGACCTTGGGCGCCTATGAGCGAGGAGAGCTCGGCGATGTGAAGGCCGAGCTGTCTGAGCCCTCCGATCCGTAACTGAGGAGGGCGAGTTCTCGGCCTGCCGAGGTCGCAGGAGCGAATGCACGCGGGAGCGATGGGGATGGCCGGACCGACGCCCTTCGAGGCAAAGAGGCTATTTATCTCCCCGGCTGAGGCCAAAAAACAAGGTGACGATGGAAAGGAAGAGATGAAATATGAAAGGCATGGCGATCGCGATCAACAAGTCAAAGGTGGTGAATGACGCCAACAGCATGAGGCTGATGATGGAAGTCGGCCCCCGTGTCTGCATCACTACCGCCTCCCATCCCGGTTTCTTGGGATATGAGAACAGCCTGCAGATGGGAGTACTGCCGATGGCGGGGCGATATGGCGGGGCCAAGATCCATATGGAAAAGGAGCTCAATCCCATTGCCATGTTCCAATATACCTTCTGGAAGTCCTGGCAGGATCATGAGGATTTTCATCAGAAGGAATTCGACCGCGTCTTTGAGCTGTGCGGACACTGCCTATCCATGGTGGTGGAAGGTCCCTGGGAGCCCATTTACGAGATCGTCACCTCCAAAATGCCCATTCCTTCGGCTCCAGGAGGGATGGTCTCAAATCCCGGCCGATCCATAGCCCCGGAGCGGGTCGTCGTGGTGGCAGAACATGCGGTGAAGCCGGCAAAGGAGAAAGACTTTGAAAAGGGAGTCCCCCAGGTGCTGGAGATGATCTCTCAAGCCCCGGGATTCATGGGGTATATGCTTCTCAAGCAGATCGGGGCATCCGCCATCGGTAGCTTTCAGTTGACGCCAGGTGCCCTCATGGAAGCCCTTCAGACCCTGGGCGCGAATCCTCCCGGATCGAAGAAGGGAAACTTCCTGCCCCTGGAAGCAGCTCCCAAGCCGGCTGAGTATATTGTTCACAGCGAGTGGGAATCGCCCGATCTGGCCCATGGGGGATTGGCCAAGGTATTGGTGAACCATGAGATTCGGGAAGCCCACAATGAGAAGGTCCTGGCCCATCTCCTTCGAGGACCTTACATCATGTTCTTCCGGCCCTTGATGGAAGATCCCAGCTGGCGGAAGCACCTTTCCTGAGGAGGGAGAGGCAGACGAACCAAGCAGGAGGGGTGCCCGACGGGCACCCCTCCTCTCTTTTACCGCTTGTCTCTCTGCTTTCCGCTGGTGAGGGAAATCAGCGTTACACCTCAGCCCACGCCTCCAAGAGAATTCGCTTCGACCCGGCCAGGACCGCATCGGGATCCTCTCCCGGCCTCGGTTTCACCTCCAGGGAGACCCAGGGCCGAAGCCCTTCCTTCAAGTATCCCACCTCCAGAAGGGCCTGGAAGAAGCGCGCCACTTCCCCCACATCATTTGCTCCCCCCGGGATCCCAAAGGGCGGATGGCTATCCCCATAGGCAGGATGCTTCCTGTCGGAGAGTACGCAGTTGCCGAGATGGACATGACCGATCCAGCCGGCCAAGAGCCGGAGACTCTCCCGTGGCTCCTCCCGCAGCAGAGGCAGATGGGAGAGATCCAGCATCAAGCCAAATTTGGGAACCTCCTTGACCACCTCCTTGGCAATCTGGAGGGCATCGGCGGAAGGCCCAATGAGGCAACACTTATCGATCTCGCAATCGAAGGTCTCCAAGAAGATGGGGATCTCCCCACGCCCTCGCGCATGGGCGCCGATCTCCTTCAGCGATTGGACTAGCAGCCCCATCGCCTCCTTCCGCCCATCCGGGGGATTGGGACCACTAATGAGAGCAAGGAACTGAGCCCCCATCTCTTTTGCCTCATCATAGGCAGACAGGGCGACCCTCACCGCCTCCTTTCGCTTCTCCTCCTCAAAGGCGTTGAGATCATACTTCCCGGAGAGGAGCGCGGCCGCCCCGGAAAAGCCGACCTGGAGGTGAGAGGACTTGATCAGCTCCCGGGCTCCCTTACGGATGGCCTCCTCCCTCAGGGGTGCGATTTCCACCAAATCGAAGAACTCGTCCTCTGCGATCTTCTGCAGCGCCCTCAGGAACGC
>Ga0315314_1002984_pt1 | contig 13592 bp, 10 predicted proteins | sample TDP9_MG_FD_203631 | JGI IMG/M metagenome (GOLD analysis project Ga0315314, IMG submission 203631) | Freshwater sediment microbial communities from Lake Towuti, South Sulawesi, Indonesia - TDP9 | ecosystem: Environmental > Aquatic > Freshwater > Lake > Sediment | place: Indonesia: South Sulawesi...
CTTCACTGTATCTTCATCGAACGTTTCTGCTAGTTTGTCTATGAGTTCAAGGTCTTCCCTTGAAGGTGGTTTTACGTTGTCGTACCAGCCGTCGATCAAGATTCGGTTACCGTCTTCTGATGTCATTGTTGCCAGCGCGTGAATCATGCGCCAAGCTGGGCTGTCAACCCAAGACTTATCGCTGCTATGAATATCAAATTGGGTGGGACCTTTTCCCCAATGCTTGCCGTTGCATTCCAGCTCAACGTATTCTATCCCTTTCCATCCAAGCGCCATGATGACTTTGCCTTTTTCGTCTTGGCTAGCGTCGGGTCCGAACAATGCGTCCGTTTTGCCCAGCATTTCTTTGTGTTGCTCCACGAATTTGGCGAAGTGTGTGCTTTGGAGTTCTTCGTCGCCTTGAGCCATGAGCTTCAGGTTAACTGGGATTTCTTCTCCCGAAGCCTGTATTGACTCTAAAGCGTTTAGGAAAGCCACGAGAGGTCCCTTCGTATTGATGGCGCCTCGGGCGATGACGCATTTTCCAAACGGCTTAAGGTCGACAAGTCTTGCTTGTAAGGGTGGGCTTGACCATTTTTCGCCTGTAAATGGCTGTGTGTCGTACATCATGCAGATGAGCAGGGTTTTCTTGGCGTGTGCGTCGTATTCGCCGTAGACGACTGGAAAGCCTCCTGTCTCGATCAGTCTGGCGTCTTTGCATCCCAGATTTTGGAAGTAGCCTTTTAGGAGTTCAGCGCACTCTCTGACCCCTAAGTTTTCTGCTGACACGCTGGGTTGCCGCAAGAATTCCTGCATCTTGGCTATGTGCTGATCGGTGTGTGTGTCGATGTATTTGCTGACTTTTTTAAGATTGGTCATCTTGACTCGTTGTAGCAATGGTGGAAAAGGTCTTAAAAATCTTTAAACAATGTACGTTGACAACAAGCGAGGGCTCCATGTGGCTTTCGAGATGCTAATCAAAAATGGAATCGTCATAAACGGTTCTGGAAACCCGTGGATTAAAGCGGACATTGGCATTTCCCGAGGCAAGATAGCCCAAGTCGGCAAGTTGCAAAAAGCCAAGGCTGAGAAGGCTATAGACGCTCGAGGCTTGGTGATTTCTCCGGGTTTCATAGACATTCATACGCATTCGGATCTTTCTTTGCTGGTTAATCGTCGAGCTGAAAGCAAGATTAGACAAGGAGTGACAACCGAGGTCATCGGTAACTGCGGTTTGAGTGCAGCGCCCGCGAGAAACGAGACGAAGCGTTTTCTCAAGGACGATTTTGGTCCTGAAGCCAAGGAAGTGAAGTGGGATTGGACTTCCTTAGGCGACTACCTTGATCGCCTAGAGAAGCATGGAGTTTCATTAAACGTTGCCTCTCTAGTAGGTCACGGAACTGTTAGAACGGCTGTCATGGGAGTCGAAAACAGGTCGCCTACAAGCAGAGAAATGAACGAGATGAAAGACTTGATCGCGCAGTCTATGGAAGACGGAGCTTTCGGCTTGTCGAGCGGACTAGTTTACCTGCCTGGATGCTTCGCAGACACATCGGAATTGATCCAGCTCTGCAGAGTAGTCGCTGGCTACGATGGGTTTTACGCTTCTCATATACGGGGAGAAAGGGAAACCATTGTCGAAGCCCTCAAAGAGGCTATCCACATAGGTGAAACAGCAAGAGTGCCACTCCAAGTGTCGCACAACTGCCCAAAATACGGCGGGCACGGAAAATTCAGGGAACAATCCAAGGTTTACTATAAAGCTCGGGCACGCGGAGTCGACGTCACTCTTGACAACGACGCACACACTGATCTCAACCCTAATCTGAGCCAAGTGCTTCCGCAATGGGCTCAAGCAGGCGGAAGCAAGAAAGTAGTAGCTAGGCTGAGAGAACCGAAAACTCGTGAAAGGATCAAGCGCGAAATCGTTGAAGACAAGCTTCCAGGTCCGGGTTACAATGGATTGGTGAAGCATGGGCGCTGGGACAGGATCTTTCTATTGAAATGCAAGAGAAACAGGAATTTGATCGGAAAAAGCCTTCAAAAGGTCTCTAAGAAGAGGGATATGGATCCTTTTGAGGTTTACTTTGATCTGATAGTTGAGGAAAAGGGTGAGGTGAGTGCACTTTTCAAATATATCGAAGATGAGGACATCCGCGCTGTGCTGAAGCATCCGTTGATGATGGTGTGCAGTGATGGTTCTGCGCTTGCGCCTTATGGCGTGTTGGGCAGAAGCAGCGGTTATTCTCCATGTAGCTATGGCGAATATCCTTACATTTTGGAGAGATACGTAAGAGAGGAGAAAGTTTTATCGTTGCATGAAGCTGTCAGGAAGATGACTTCTTTTCCTGCTCAGAGAATGGGGCTGAGAGATCGCGGCTTGTTACGAGAAGGAGCATGTGCGGATATCGTAGTCTTCGACTTTGACGCTGTCAAGGACAGAGCTACAAGTCGTTATCCGTACCGCTTTCCCCTAGCGAGTTTTCCGCACAGATACCCGGAAGGGATAAAATACGTTTTAGTGAACGGAGAGATCGTGGTTGAAAAAGGTAAGCACCGGGGAGTTTTTCCTGGGAAGGTTCTGCGTCATAAGCGTACGGGTGCGAAAAAGATAACGTACGAGATGAAACAACGAGGCATTGCTGTCAAAGAGGCTGACAGGTAGTATGGAAAAATTGATTATTACTGTGGCTCCGACTGGGTCGGTGCCGCGGAAAAAGGACACTAGCTACCTGCCTGTGACGCCCGATGAGATTGCGGAGACGGCTTATCTGTGCGAACAGGAGGGAGCGTCCATCATCCATGTGCATTGTCGGGATCAGGATGAGAATCCAACGTCTGATTACCGTGTTTTCAAGGAAACTTTGGACAAGATACGGAAACGAACCCATCTCATCGTCATGGCGTCGACGAGCGGCGTGGCTGGAAAATCCGACGAGGAACGAGCTCAACCGCTGAAGGCACAGCCAGATATGGCCAGCCTCACAACGGGTTCTCTCAACTTCGCAGGTCGCAAGCCTTCATTCGTCTACGTGAACACTTGGGAAACAGTTACTTTCCTTGCCGAGAGAATGCTTGAACTCGACATCAAACCAGAGATCGAAGCGTTCGATGTGGGTTTCATCCATCAGGGCTTCAAGCTTGTTCAACAAGGGCTTGTGAAGGAGCCGGCGCATTTTCAACTAGTCATGGGAGTTGATGGTGGTATCCCTGCGACTTTGGACAATTTGCTTCATATGAATCGGCAGCTTCCTGCAGACACTACTGCCACCGTGGCTGGAATAGGCAGGTGGCAGTTGAACCTCACAGCAGCAGCGATAACTCTGGGGTGTCACGTCCGAGTTGGACTTGAAGACAACATATATTATGCTAAGGGTGAACTAGCGCCAAATGAGAAGTTTGTGGCAAGAGTCAGACGCTTGGCTCAGGAACTTCAGCGTGATGTAGCCACAGCTGACGATGCAAGGCAAATCTTGGGTCTAAAAACCTCAAAAAGCTAGTTGTGCGCCCAACAATCGCTGACTGCTTTTCGGAAATGCTTCAGTTAGATAGCAAGTCTTAAGCGTGATCTATTCGAGTGAATGCTGAGGCGGGCTCTATGAGAATTATTGTCCTGGGTTGTGGCAATATAGGTTCAGTGATTACGGCTGATTTGGCTCAGAGTTTGCGCTCCGCAGATATTGTTATGGCTGATGTGAACTTAAAGAGAGCCGAGGATGCGGCTAAGAAAATTGGTTTGAGCAACGTTTCTTCGACTCAAGTAGACGCGTCGAACCATCGAAAGTTGGCGAAGGCCTTGAAGGGTTTTGATTTGAGCGTGTGTGCTCTTCCGGGTTCGATGGGTTACCGGGCATGCAGGGCTGCGGTTGCGGCTGGAGTTGACATTGTAGACGTGTCTTACATGCCTGAGGATGTTATGACGCTGAGCAAGTCGGCTTTGAAGGCTGGCGTGCGCGTTGTTCCTGACTGTGGAATGAGCCCCGGGCTCGGCAACATCCTAATCGGTCACGCGGTGAGCAGGCTGGACAAAGTTGAGAGCATTCACATCTGGAACGGTGGCTTGCCGTCTAAGCCTGTGCCACCTCTGGGCTATGTGATAACGTGGTCGGTTGAAGACCTCATAGACATGTACATGAGAGAAGCCACCATTGTTGAGAACGGTAAAATCAGGAAGGTTGAAGCCCTGAGTGGTCTAGAAGAACGGAGTTTTCCAAACTTGGGAAGACTTGAAGCGTTCTATACCGATGGACTGCGAACTTTGCTTCGCACCGTTGAAGCCGCCGAAATGTGGGAGAAAACGTTGCGTTATCCTGGGCACGCTGAAAGGATAAAATTGCTTAAGGCTTTGGGCTTCTTCGATGAAAAACCTGTGAAGGTTGGAGACTTCAACGTTTCTCCGCGTCGGGTTGCCGCACGACTGCTTGAGAGCAGGTTGACTATGCCTAAAGTTGAGGATGTGGTCATCATGCGCATAGAGGTTACCGGCATCAAGAAGGGTAAGAAGGTTGCGCGAACTTTTGACATGTTTGACAAGAAACGTGGCGTGACTGCTATGGCGCGAACAACGGCGTACACGGCGTCCATCGTTGCCCAGCTTGTGGCCAAGAAAATCGTGAAGGATAAAGGTGTGGTGCCGCCTGAGAAGCTTGGCATGAACCCGAGTTTCCATGGGAAATTCTTAAGCGAGGTCAAGAAGAGGAACATCGTCATCAAAGAGAGCTGAACCGCATAGGTTTACTCTGAGAATCGTGCCTTAATCCATTCTGCCACTTGTTTGTCAGCGACGTTCGGATACTCCGATCACATTTTTCGAAGAAGGTTGTTGCTCATCTGATTGCAGAGACATACTTATAAGAACGCGTCAGCCTGTTCTGCCGTAGTTTTCGCCCAGTGTTTTCAGGTCTGAGGCATCTATTATGTTGTTCTTGTTGAAATCGCACTTAGGGTTCCAGTTGCCTGAACCCGGTGTTGACCCGTACGCTTGGTTCAACAGCAAGAGGTCGGTTATGTTGACTGCGGCGTCTTCGTTCGCGTCGCCTAGAATCTCTACCATGCTTTGCAGATTGAATTGGCCGTTGCCGCTTACCCATTTTGCGACGATGTAATAAACTCCTGAGCTATTGGGCATGTACGTGATGGTTTCCATCGCGCCTAGTGTGGAGGTGGTGCTCTTAGATGCGATGACCGGTTGACCGTATATGTCCGGGCTGCCATTGTACAAGTACAGATCATAATCTGCGCTTGGGGGGACTGTTAAATTGAAGTGGTAGGGGTTGCCACTTGAGAGCGAAACTTGCCGTGCCCAAACTTTCTTGTCGCCCGGGTTTGACGCTAAAGTGGCGTTTGCAGTCGTTCTAATCAGGTAGGTCATGGTGGCAGCCTCTATTGCCGCGTCTGCAGATATGCGTCCGTAGCCTTCTTTGCTGTCTTTTTCCCCTCGGTTCAGGAGAGGTATGTTCGTTGATTCGCCGTCTTGGGTTTCGAACGCCGTCATCCCCATCAGCATTTTAACCTTGAGCGCTTCTGCTTGGATCCAGCTCCAACTGCCGAGGGCTTGAATTATGAGGGCTGCCGTTCCTGAAACGTGGGGGGCGGACATCGACGTTCCTCCAAACGCCTGATAATCGTTGCTAGCTCTGTCTGAGAAGCCGCTGTACCTCGTGTCCATGTCGTTGCTGTCCGACGAGAGGATGAGGCTTCCCATGGCTAGTTGAAATGTGCCTCCTGGCGCGGAGACATCTGGCTTGACCAATCCGTACTCGTTTTTGGCATTGTCTCCGTTGCTGCTGTAGTCGGTTATGCCGTTTTTATCGTTGGTGGCTGCAACCGTGATGGCGTATGCAGCTGTTCCAGGCGACCCTATCGTGAAACCTGGGTAGTCGTTCCCCGCGGAAACGACTGTGACGATGCCATATTGCACGAGCGTGTCAACCTTCTGGTCCAGCGTTGTGTCTACTGCTCCGTCTTCGAGTCCAAGGCTCATGCTGGCTACAATGATGTTGTAGGAAAAGCGGTTGGCAACAATCCAGTCAAGTCCTGCCATGATGGTGGAGGTTGATCCAATGCCGCCGTTGTTGAATACTTTGACTCCTACAAGCTTGGAGTTGGGAGCAACACCGGTGAGCAAGTTGAATCCGTCGTTCAAGCCTTTGTATGGATATGTCTCTGTGCAGGAAAACACGTTGCTTCCGCCTGCAACGTTTCCAACAAGAACCCTATAAAGCCCTGTAGGATACGCTGAACCCGCTGTGTTGAAAGTCAAAGTTAACGGCTTGGATTTTCCACCGACTTCGTCTAACATGTTTCCAACTGGGTTGTAGAGTCTGAGCAGAGCTGTGTTGGGTCCACCCCAGGTAAGCGTCAAACTGATTACGCCTTGAACCTTAACGTCGATGTAGTCAAAGTAGCCGTATCCTACGTTTGGGAAAAACCACGTGAACGTGTTGGTTATGCTGCCGTTTCCCTGTAGGTTGTTAGCCTTTCCAGTTCCGGCGGCTATTCCAGCTACGTGGCTGCCGTGTTCACCATAATCCTGTGGCGCCGCAGCGTTGTTGTTGGTAGCGTCGTACCAGCCCACGATTTTTCTGGAGAAGTTCAGGTTTCCGTATGGTGACAAATCAAGGTGAGTGTCGTCGATTCCCGTGTCGATGATGGCGATCGAATGGCTGCTGGAACCATTGTATCCATAGTCTCGCCAAACTATGGGTCTCGCTCGAATGAGGGGGACACTTACGTCTAAATGGTATTTTGCAGGAAGATCACGCTCTACAACAACAAGATTACTCCCCTCCATCCCGACAAATGCGGATAAATTGCCTGCTGGAATCCAGCCAGCGAAGCCATACGTGACGTTCCGGTAAACGTACGTGATGTTGCCGCCAAACATCTCGAAAAACTGAAGATCTTGGCTCTGAACAGGTTCGTAAAGAGTAACAATAACAGGCATGGCTTGCGCCATGTCTGCTGTGGCTAAGGTATCTTCGAAACTGTCGACAATGCGGTCGAAATCCCTGTCTAACCTGTCAGGATGATAGACAACCGGAGCCACGGTTCTTTCAGGCAATCTGGGTTGTGACGTGTCTGCTACGCTGGTTATACTCTTAAATTCTTGGGTATGCGCTACGTCGATGCGGAAAGCTGACAGCACGAATAAGATCAGCACTAGAATAACCGAGATGACTGCCTTCTTCATCTCCCTTCAGAATGAAATAGAGTTGTGATAGTTATAAAGATGCTTTATCTAATCTTCTAGAAAAGAAAGTAACCCGGATGCAAGCAATCAGGAAGCCATGTTTCCCTTTCTTTCTCGTTCAAGGCGCAAACTTGTAGCCATGCTTCTTGGCACAAATCTTTTCACAATCCCGTGCCATACCTAGTCTATGAGCACGGCTATGTTGGTTAAGGCTGAGTGGGAACAGTTAATTCGCAATTTGATAGCCGAAGGTATACTCAAATCACCCAATGTAATCCGAGCCATGCGCATAGTAAGCCGTGAACCTTTCCTACCCGAATCCCTGCGTCCCCAACACTGTATAGACACGCCATTACCAATCGGATGGGGACAAACCGTTTCAGCACCACACATGGTCTCCATAATGAACGAAGCACTCCAACTTGAGACAGGACAAAAAATACTGGAAATCGGCACTGGCAGCGGCTGGCACGCAGCCACAATAGCCGAAATAATCGCGCCAGCAGACCAGCCCAAGACCATGTGGGGACACGTGTACACAACTGAGATCGTGCCAGAACTAGCCGACTGCTCCCGAACCAACATCCAAAAAACCGGCTACGCTGAACGCGTCACAGTAATCCCAACAGACGGCTCACAAGGCTACGAACAAGAGATGCCCTACGACCGCATAATAGTCACGGCCGCCGCACCAGACATACCAAAACCCCTAACCGACCAGCTCAAACCCAACGGCGGCATACTCGTCATACCCGTCGGCGGCACATACTACTATCAAACATTATACCGCATCATCAAAACAGACACCAAAATCACCCGTGAAGACATGGGCGGAGTAGCCTTCGTACCATTGACAGGCAAATACGGACAACACCGAACTTATAGATGATACAAAAGCATGACTAGTCACCAAAATGCACAGCCACGAACACCCGCTGGTTGCCGATGGCATTTACGAAGTAAAAACAGAAAGATAAAGGAAACAAGGTGACAACCAAGTCGTCATCACTACTTCAAACAAGCGGAAGTTAATACCATCTGAAACAGAAGCATTGGGGCGTTGATGTCATCAGGACCAGTCGTACGACGACATCCACGCAACTTTCCGCCACAAAACACACTGGAACATTGGCAGAAGAAGGCCTTAAGGGTCAGTCATCTTCTTCTTCTGAAATTTTTCTTCCTGCATTCACCAAGCTTTCATGCAACCCAACATGGAAACGACAACTCACAGAACACTGCCCTGCCCTCCGCAGCCACAGAAACCTAGTAAACTTAAATTTCAGTCACACATGATAAGCGTAATAACTCAAACAAAAGGTCACAAACTTGACACAAAACAAAGCCCCACCTGAGCCTGCAAAACCCGCCGAACCTCAGCCGATAACCGCCATACTAAGAAACCAAGACATAATCACCACATCACCCGAACACAACGAAGAACTGACCAACCGAGGCTACGGCACCAAACACAACGACAAACTCACACTAGCGTACTACGAAGCCCTCTACCTACAAAGCAAAAACATACTAGAAATACAAGATGCAAGAACCAAAAAACCACTAACCTTCCAACAACTACTCGACAAATACAGGGCAACCGACCCAAACGCATGGGCAAAATACCTGATCTACCGCGACCTCCGCAGCCGAGGCTACGTAGCCCGAGAAGGCTTCGGTTTAGGAACAGACTTCCGCATGTACGAACGCGGCGAATACGGCACAGCCACAGCCAAATACCTCATACTAGGCATACAGGAAGGACAACCCATCACAATGCAAGACCTGACACAAGCCCTAAAAACCGCACACAGCCAAAAAAAAGAACTCGTACTCGCAGTGCTGAACCGAAGAGGAGAAATCGTACACTACTCCTTGTCGCAGCTAACCATGAAAAAGAAACCAGAGCTTCAAGAGTGAAAAACCTTGCCACAATACCAACCAGTCCGTGGCATGAACGACTACCTACCCCAAGACGCCCAAAAAATACGGTACATAGAACAAAAAACCCGCGAACTCGCACAGCTCTACTGCTACGAGGAAGTAATCACACCCGTAGTAGAATCCTACGAACTCCTAGCAGCAAAAGCCGGCGAAGACATACGCCTCCGCATTTACAAATTCAACGACATGGCTGGCAGAAAAATCGCACTCCGCGCCGAATTCACACCATCAATCGCACGGTTAGTAGCAGCCAAAATGCGCACCGTGCCCAAACCCCTGAAACTCTTCTGCGTCGGCAGCCTCTACCGTTACGACGAACCACAGTTCGGCAGATCACGGGAATTCTGGCAAGCCAACTACGAACTCTTTGGCACAAACAAACCTGAAGCCGACGCTGAAATCATAACAATAACGAGTCACCTACTCGACGCAGTGGGTCTAAACCACCCATGCCTCAAAATCGGACATGTCGGCATCCTGCGAGGAATACTGAGCCAAGAAGGCACGTCAGAAGCGCAACAAAACCAGATCATGCAACTGCTCGACAAGAAACAATGGGACCAAGCCCTAACAACAGCGCAGAACCTAAACGTTTCAAAGCAATGCGTTCGAACCCTAAAATCACTGATTGACACGCGAGGAAAGGATGTCGACGAGATCACGCGCAAAATCATGCTAACGGTCAGGAACTACGACGAGGCAACCAAGGCAGCCCAAAACCTCCAAGAAATCATGGAGCTGATCAAACAAAGCGGCATCAAATCCGAAATCCTCATCGAAGCAGGGTTCGCCCGAGGCTTAGAATACTACACGGGAATGATACTGGAAGCCTACATACCCGAACTCGAAAGAAGCGGCTTAGCGCTGGGCGGCGGCGGACGCTACGACAAGCTCATCGAGCTCTTCGGAGGCGAACCCACACCCGCAGTTGGAGTGGCACCGGGAATAGACCGCATCGCCATAGCCTTTGGCAAACAGCAAATCCCATTGAGACTTCCCGACACAAAACGCGTCACTGTGATCCCACTGACAGAAAAAACACTACCACAGGCGTACAAGATCGCTTCAATGCTCAGAACGGCTGGGATACCCCTAGAAGTCGAACTTATGCGACGCACCGTTTCGAAAGCGCTGGCAGACTCGGATAGAAGAGGCTTCCACTTCGCTATCCTAATAGGTCCAGAAGAAGCAAAAGAAGGCAAAGCTACATTAAGAGACATGAAAAAGAGACAGCAGAAAACGGTCAAAACTGAAGAACTCATCAGACAGATTGCGAAGGATAACTAAAAGACGGCGGCAAAGGTGGTTGCGCATACTTCCGCCTCGTGCGCCCCACAGCCCTACGTAGCCCCCCTATGACGATTGCTACCCACCCGAGAACGCCGACTACAAGAATCATCAACTCAACAACCGAGAGCAGCCCAACTGTTGCAGGAAAGAATTTTTCAGCAACATTCGGATCGAAGAAGTAAAAGTAATAATTGAAATACCAATGCATCAAAATCGGCGCTTCGAAACCATAAGCAATGTACGTGACAGCGAAAAAGAACCCCTGAACAAAAGTCGACGTAATCTTCCCTATTTCCCATCCAACAGGGGAAAACACGTGAGCCAATCCGAAAACAACCGAGGTTGCAGCAATCATCGTCCACTCAATCGGGCTCATTCCCTTTAGGACGCCGTGTTCCCCTACATTTGGCAGTCCAGTCAATTTCTTGGCTCCTTCAGGGTAGATAAAAGATAGGAAGAGAAGTTTCACTCTGCTCCCAGCTGTGGAAAAGGCTTTGACGTTTTTTCCTGATAGAAAAACGTAGAATACCATCACCAGACCAATAGGAACGAGTCTGAAACCTATTTCCTCAATCAAAGGTGCATATGCCAAATTCAGGAAAGCCTCGTGCGCATCGGAAGGCAACTGCGGCGCTCCAGTTTCTATCCCAACCGCGCTCTGCGAGTATATTATCGCCAAAGCAGATGTCAAAACCATGCTCGAGAGCAAGGGCATGGCAAGCAAGAAGTTGCTCGATATACTACTCAATTCTACCGAAGAGGATCTCTGCACAGTAGTGCTGAAGCTCCGCCTCCATTTCCAAGCGACCAAGAAGCATAAACCATAGACAATCCACACAAAAGAAAATACAGCTCCTACGCGCAATGCTGGCGTGGAGAATCCCACAAGAAACAATATCAGAATCGGAAATTCGAAAGACCGCATGCTTAACTCCAGTCCCCCGGGCGTGTAGAAAAAGAAGCCAAATCCCATGAGATGCACAAACAGAAAAGACGCCACGATGACAAAAGCCGTCAAGGTGTACAAGACAAAGACGAGACTCTTGACATACGACTCTGGTTGTGCAATATTCACTGCGCGAACACTCCGAATGAAACTCTAAACACTGGCGGTTCTATTAACGTTAACCTCACAAAAGTTCAAGATGCCCCCATCGTCTTTCTGCCTATGCCTACCTCGGAGATAGGGATACTGATACTGTTTGCGATTTTTTGCGGGTTCATGGAACCTTGTTGCGGAAAACAAAAATAGGACTTCTTCATATTACTAATCTGGTATGGAGGTGTGAGGACAACGAAAATCCTGCCTTTGGTCTTGGTGTGTGTTGTTGCGTTTGCTGCTGCTTCGACCCTCGGCTTGGTCCTATGGTCCAGTGTCATTCAAACCGACGCTGCAGTCGTGGAAGGCACTTTCGATATTCATAGATTCGCTGAGACTATCGCGCAGAACGTGCATGTCAAGGGCGACCCTATCAATGATCCCAAGCCCAATGCCCATTAGCTGTTGAGGTCATAGGTGAAAAAACCCGCTAAACGCTGTCTTTGGGAGGCTGACATGATATAAGTCGACTTGAAGACTTTGACTGGATGCTCCGTTACATAAAGATGCTAGATCCAGTCAATGCAACGATTATCGAAGCACTAGGTAAGAACGACCCGCGCAATCTCTTAGCGCTTGCGAAGAAAATAGGCCTTCCTCCCACAACCGTGACCTTTCGTGTCAAAAAACTAATGAGAGAGGGCTTTCTCCAAATCCGAGCTAAGGTTAATTCGCACAAGCTCGGCTTAATGAAGGCTGTTTTAATTGCTGACGCGCACCGAGGACATGTGGAAACTCTGTTGAAGACCATCGAAAATGTTGGATACTGGACCTACACAGCACGATGTTATGGCAAGTTCAACGGAGTCTATGCTGTCTTCTCTTTTCCATTTGAACAGAAAGCCGCACTCGAAGCATACTTAGAAAAAGCAAGACAACTTGGCGCCATATCCAACTACGTACTTCTTTGGACAACTAACATCTTTGAGATGGCTCCCAACTTCGACTGGTTTGATTTCAAGCGTAGGTCGTGGAACTTTGTCTGGCAAAAATGGCTAGACGAAGTTCTAAACTCATCTTCTTATCTTCCGAAACGACTCGAAGATCCGACATCCTACAAAGTCGAAGTGGATTACATCGACTTGCTCATCTTGAAGGAGTTGGAGAAAGACGGGTTGAAGGACTTCACAGAGCTCTCGAAAGTGGCAAAGATCACGCCTCAGGCAATTAGGCATCGTTTCCATCAACATATGATGAAGCGCGAACTAATCGCCGAATATGAGGTTGCGATTTTCCCCTACCCATTGGAGATTTCAGATCTTTGCGCGTTTGTTTTCAGCTTCGCAGACGAACAAGCTCTGGCCAAGTTTGCCCATTCTCTGGTTGACAAACCATTTGTGGTGAGCCGCGCCAAAGCTATTGGAAGCAATTCTCTTCTAGTCCATTTCTACATTCCGAAAGTGGAGTTTTCTAACTTTGTTGAGTTGCTGAACCAGTTGGCGATGAAAGGGATGATCGTAGATTTCTTTTACGTCTCTCTGGACGTGGCCTCGTTCAGACGCCAAACCGTTTCCTATGAGTTCTTCCATGATGGCAAGTGGTTGTATAACCCGTCTGAGGCAATTGATAGATTGACGAAAATGGTTCCAATGCAACTTCAAGCCGAAGTGTATTCTAAACAGAGGTAAGTCGTTTTACTTTTTACAATTGTTAGTATCTTTCATAGCGAATTACAAAAAGCTTTTTAAGTGTATACACTCTCTATTATAATATTGTGAATGGAAGGTTAGGAAAAGAAGATTTTCATATCTTCTTGTACTCCTTTCTCTCTCTTCAGCTCTGCTAGCCTTCCATTCACCTTTCAGAAACCATAAAGTTCTTGCGTTATTTGGTTTGTACGCTTCAAAACGTTTTTGGAATCTTCTATACGCGGAGATGGCAAAAGATTCCGTCAAGCACTTTCGGGAATTATGTCAGTGTTTTGTTCAGCCTTCTTGTCCACAACTGCATTTTAGCTGGTTCTTTGCCTGTTTAGCTTAGGAACACCGTTACATTGATTCCCAAACTGATTCCCAAGTGGGAGTAAATCCAGTGGGAATAACAAACCCTCATTTGAGCCTAAAAACTGAAAACAATGCGGGCGGGGTG
>Ga0315314_1002985_pt1 | contig 13590 bp, 16 predicted proteins | sample TDP9_MG_FD_203631 | JGI IMG/M metagenome (GOLD analysis project Ga0315314, IMG submission 203631) | Freshwater sediment microbial communities from Lake Towuti, South Sulawesi, Indonesia - TDP9 | ecosystem: Environmental > Aquatic > Freshwater > Lake > Sediment | place: Indonesia: South Sulawesi...
GTAACGATTATACTCGGCGAAGGCAGGAGCGTCTCGGCGAAGGTCTCTGCGGTCTCTGCGTTTATGTCTGTCCTTGGGGGAGAGAAGGGTCAAAGACAGCTCTTACAGTTGGTTAATCGTGACGACAGGATTCCAGACTTCAGCATCGATGGAACAAGCTATCCCTTTCATCTGACTTTGCCTCTTACGAGGGATGCGGAGATACCAGTGAAGGAGAGGGCGGCAAAGGTCATAAGTGCTGTCCTTATGCTCTGTAGAAAGAGTGGGTAGTATTCGGGCATGATCTGGGTTCTTCCAATGAAGACTGTAAATATCAGCATCGTGATCCCCATACTCAGCATCTGTCCTAACAGCCGCATTGTCCCGATGGTGGCTGAGGCTACTCCGTAGAGCTGTTTTTCAACCGAGCTCATAACGGCGTTCGTGTTTGGCGACGCAAACAAGGCGAGACCAATGCCCAATAAGACTAGGCAGGCGATGATGAGCTCTAGGTTCGTCCCCTGTATCAGAACCGCTAGGGCGAAGAGGGCGGCTGATGTTAAAGCCATCCCGATCGAGGCTATGATCCTTGGTTCCATTCGGTCTGAAAGCCTCCCAGCGAGAGGTGAGAAGGCCGTTTGGACGATCGGCTGAGAGACCAGAACCAACCCCGCGTTCTGGGGGCTCAGACCTTTGATGCTTTGCAGGTAGAGGCTTAGGAGAAAGCTCACAGCATAGGTTGCGCTGTAGTTCATCAATGCTGCTAGGTTAGAGAAAGTGAAGGTCGTGTTCCTCCTGAACAAGTTCACGTTCAGAATAGGGTTCTGCGATTTCGTCTCCACTTTGAAGAAGGCTACGACGCCGAGGCCCCCGATTGAGATGAGCCACATACCTGACGATGCTGGGAGCAGGTATAAGCCGTACATTAAGGTTGTGAGTGTAAGGCTGTAGATCAACGAACCCAAGAGGTCGAGCCTTTCGCCCCTCGCCTCAGCCCACTCTCCTCTCAGCCTCCAAGAGGCAACGATGATGATGACAAGCCCCAAGGGCACATTCACGAGGAAGATGCTCCTCCAGCCGAGTTGCTGAGTCAATACGCCTCCTAAGAAGGGTCCGAGGGAGAGCCCCAAGTAGACGGAGGCAGAGTTTATTCCAAGGGCTTTTCCCCTCTCTCCAACTGGGAAGGCGGATGTCAGGATTGCTACTCCTGTTCCGAAGATCATTGCGGCTCCGATGCCCTGCGGAATCCTGAGGGCGATGACCATAGCTGGTGATTCTGAGACCGTTAGGAGGAGGGAAGCAACGGTGTAGATGAACACACCTACGATGAAGACCCGTTTTCTTCCATGTATGTCAGCCACTCTCCCGAAGGGGACGAGGAAGATCGCCGAAGCTAGGAGATAGGAGGTCGTAACCCAGCCCAGCGAGACGGTGTCCAACGCCAGCTCCTTTCCCATCGAGGGGAGAGCTGTGTTGATGGAGGAGCCCATAAAGGGCGTCAGAAAGGAACCCAGCGTAGAGACGAGCAATGCAGAACGCCTGTTAGTATTGTCCACTCTCTGTGTCCCGCCTTCTACACAGGGATCAAGCAGGGTGCTTTTAAAGGATTAGTGGAATAATCCCGAGTATGCTCTTTTACCTACCGAGTATGCGCTTCTACATACATGCGACTTTTTTTAGAAGAGAGATTGGTCATGTTCTTATCGAGTTCATCAAAAAATTTAACCATGTTTAACCTGCAATTGTCAAACGTTTTGTCTGGGATCTTTCCAAATGCTCCGTGTAGACTGTCTTTGTAATTCTTGCTTGTTATTTTTGTCTTTATGAAACTAATCCTTTTCTCGATCAATTCTTTACTGCATTTCTTCTCTATGATTTCCTTGGTAAGATCCCATTTCAGTTCAATACCAGAGAGCATGAAGATGTCCCGTATGTCCTGTCTTCTAGCCGAGACGAATTTCATAGCAAAAAGCAGCTCAGGGTCAGCTATTCTTATCTTTATTCTAATTGGATTTGCTCTTCCTACTGTGATCCTTTCTCTTGAATAATCTTTGAACAGACCACTTTCAAAAACTATCCCCGTTTCCTTGTCAAACACAGAGTTGAGTAGTAAGTCGAAAGAAACCTTGTCCCATTTTCGCATAAACCTAACATATTTACCACAGGGCACATCTCCTTTTTCGGTTTCTTCAAACCCTTTCCTAATAAGAATCTTCTTTATCTCTGTAATTTCATCGAAAATAACCAGATCACAGTCGATCGAGAACCTCGGTGGAACATATGCATTAACGGCGTAGCCTCCTATGAGAATAGCATCCTTGGGTAGCTCTCTTAGAGTTTCAAGGATTATGGCTTCCCTAGATTCAAGCACTAAACCACCCTTGCTACTTCCTCTAAGACCCTTTCATCTATCTTCTCTCTAGTCTTAACCCCAAACTTGCTCTTCAAATACGCTAAAGGATACTCAAACGCTTCGATGTTTCTCTCACAGAACCTTGCCACTTCGCCCAACTTATCCACTGGCTTGCCATTATGCGTTTCGTACTCTAATTGCTCTTCAGGGAACAAGATGACAAACTCTCCTATGGCTGGTTTCGCCTCTTCAACAAAAACATCTACCTTGTGCTCTCTGAAATATTGAGTCCAGAATTCCATGTCTTCTTTCACCACTTTAATAAAGTAGGGCGAATGCTCCCAACTCCTCTGTATATAGCTGTAATCAGTCCACACTTCGACTGCACTTGCACGAGTGTAGGCATAGTTTTTTCCTACTTCCTCCAACAACCTCGGCACTCGAAATTGGACCATGCCCTTGAAAATTTGATCTGGATTGATGCAGGTGTAACTACCTTTCCTCACTCTTTGAATCCAGTTCCTTTTTTCCAAAACATGCAATGTCTTCTTAACCATACTTTTTGACAAAAACCAAGCTAAGTAATCGGAATCGAATGGCTCGTCTCCAAATCGATTATACAATATGGCGTAAGCCTGCTGAGCATAGGTTGGTATCGGCTCTGTCATAGTTACCTATTTAGTAACCTAAATATTTAAAGATGATGGTTACTTATTTGGTAACCAAAGCCTAATTTCCTACAGTTCTATGTAAAAGAGATAAACAGGCAAAGATGTGAGGTTGGTCAACTATTTTTCAGTTACTTTGAATTCCCGCTGTGTGGGATTTGACCTTGAAACATTCAATAATATCCCAAACTACCTATGATCGGTTTTCTGATGAAACTACATAACCATGGGGTTTGATTTCAGAGTAATTTAAATATCAGTCTGATGAATTGTGATCTGGCGGTGTCCATGTCTGAGGTCGTGAAAATAGGTAAAAGGTACACTATAGTGATACCTAAAGCCTTTAGGCAGAAGCTCGGTTTAAGGGAGGGACAGCTGTCGGAGGTAAGGCTGGAAGAGGGGAAGATAGTTATAACACTGAAGACATCGGACCCCTTTTGCAGGCTGAGCGAACTGATTGGGGACATAGTCTACAACGAGGAGACAGAGAGGAGAGCTGAGAAGTGGTTACTTGGAGAGACTAAGCCGCATTAGGGTGTGAGCTGGTTGCCAGTAGCTGACACCGAATTTCTGTTTGGGATGAGAAGTTCGGACACCAAACATGGGTATGTAAGATCCATCTTAGATGAGTTGGAAAGGGCGTATCCAGACAAAAGGAAGGAGTTAAGCATACTACCGCTGGCTATGTTTGAAGTCGTCATTGTCTGCATGAGCGAAGGGAAGGAAATCAACACCATCATCGAGACCCTTGAGCTAATCAACGACATCATCTCAAGATACAAGCTCGGCATCGTGGAATTCAATGTGGATCAGCTTGTGAAGGGTATAGCCATCTACAGAGACTTCAAGAGAGGATTCTTCGATTCCCTAATAGCTGGATCAGCCCTAGCCCACGACGGCATAATCATCGGTGACGATGAAGCTTTCCTCAACATCCCGAACTTAAGAAGAAAAACATTGAAACAATACCTCGAAGAGCTAAAGAGTCAATAGCTTGAATAACGTACACATCTCGCAGTTTACATCAGACTTTCAATTCCCTCTATATGGGATTTGACCTTGAAATCTCACAAGGCTTTAGGGTCTTAATCCAGAGCTTCTTCCCACTCTCAAAATTTGGCTGGTGTAGGTGAGAGGAGGCTAGCCCAATAGTTTTATCTTCTTGTCGTAAAGATTCTAACGATTAGAGATGGATTCTCATAGTGTTTATGAGGTGCGGGCGAGGGAGATACTGGATTCTCGTGGAAACCCCACCATCGAGGTCGAGGTTTACACCAAGGGCGGGGCGTTGGGTCAGGCTGCAGTCCCAAGTGGAAAGTCGAAGGGGAGATACGAAGCAGCGGAGCTGAGAGACGGCGGTCGACGCTACAACGGGATGGGTGTCCTCAAAGCTGTGGAGAACGTGAATAAGGTCATAGCTCCTCGGCTGAAGGGTGTTGATGTCAGAAACCTGAAGGAGATCGACCAGACCATGATCCAGCTGGACGGGACGGAGAACAAGTCTAGGCTGGGCGCCAACGCGATCCTCGGTGTATCCCTGGCTGTCGCCAAAACAGCTGCAGCATCGAAAAAGCAGCCTCTCTACAGATACTTAGGAGGCGCCTCAGCCACTTTGCTGCCTGTGCCATTCATGAACATCATTAACGGTGGCGAACACGCTGGGAACAGCCTCGACTTTCAGGAGCACATGGTGGTGCCGCTGGGGGCAAAGAGCGTCTCCGAAGCCATAAGGATGGGGGCAGAGGTCTACCAAACCCTCAAGTCGATTCTGCTGAAGAAGTATGGTCGGACAGCTGTGAATGTTGGCGACGAGGGTGGCTTCAGTCCGCCGATGGAACACTCCTCCGAGGCGCTGGAAGCTATGACCCAAGCGATAGACGAGATGGGCTACCAGAAAGAGTGTCTTCTAGGCCTAGATGTCGCTGCCTCAGCCTTCTACAAGGGTGAGAAGGGCTATCTGGTCGAAGGCAAGTATCTGAGCGAAGGAGAACTCATCGACCTTTACAAGGACCTAGCCAAGACATACTCGATTGTCTCGATTGAAGACCCGTTGGAAGAGGAGGCTTTCGAAGGCTTCGCCCAGATGACGAGGGAGACGAACATCCAGATCATAGGGGACGACCTCTTCGCAACCAACGTCAAGAGGCTGAAACTGGGCATCGAGAAGGGAGCGGCGAACTGCCTCCTGTGGAAGGTCAACCAAGTGGGAACCCTCACAGAAGCCCTAGAGGCAGCAGCACTGGCAAGGGAGAACGGCTATGCGGCTCAAGCCTCCCATAGGTCTGGAGATACCGAGGACGCCTTCGTCGCCGATTTAGCCGTCGGCATAGGCACAGGTCAGATAAAGACTGGGGCGCCCTGCAGGGGAGAGCGGACTGCGAAGTACAATAGGCTTCTGAAAATCGAGGAAGAACTCGGTGCAAAAGCACAGTATCCAAGAGGACTTAATGTACGCCGTTGAACTACTCGAAACAGTCCTATTCTTCTCTTCGTTCATCAATTAAAAGGCCAAGATAATTCAGTCAAAAGAAATACTATCGGAGAGTACTTGTTTCAAGGTCAAATCCCACAGAACGGGAATAGAAAGGATGCCGTGTGTTTAGTGAAAGGGAAGGTATTTATCTCTGTATTTAGTTGCAACATGTGTAAAGAATATGTGCTGAGAGGATGTGCGTGAGTAACATAACTATAAGGGTTCCTGAGGAGTTGAAAAGTCGGATGGAGCGTATTAGAAACATCAACTGGAGTGAGGTGGCTAGGAGAGCCTTCGAAGAGGCTGCTCACAGGGAGGAGATGCTGAGGGCCGCCGAGTCCATCAAGAAGTTGAGGATGGAAAGCACAGCCGAATGGGATGGAGCGAAGGAGATACGTAGATGGCGAGACGCCGCGAAATAGTGCTGGACTCCTCTGTTGTGGTCAAGTGGTTCAGCAAAGAGGAAAAATCAGATGAAGCTTTAAAGCTCATGGACCTCTATGTAGAGAGCTCCGTGGAGCTGTCAGCCTCAGAACTCCTGTTCTGTGAGGTTGCAAACGCCCTGAGGTATAAGCCCGATTACGATGTTGAAAGGTTCAAAGAGGCTGTTAGCCAACTCTTCAATCTTCATATGAACGTGATACCGTTAACTGAGAAACTTCTAGCCAGAGCTGGTGAGATAGCTTACGGTGCGAATATCACTCTGTATGACGCTCTACCAGTTGCTTTGGCTGAGCACAGGAAAACAGTGTGCATAACGGCAGATGAAGAGACGCAGTACAGAAAATTGCGGCTAAAGGGCTACCCCGTTGAGCTCCTATAAATATCATTGATCCACATAGCAGTTTAACATAGTGCAATAGACTAGGCTTAGGTTCATTCATACTACAGGCTTCTGAGGATCGAGGAGAAACTCGGCGCCAATGCAAGGTATCCCAGAGGGCTGAGAGCAGTTTGAGGATACGCAAGCTTTTTGTTTCTGAGATCCCCACTTGAAAAGACGATGTCCACTGAGAAACTGAGAAAGCAGGCAATCACGATTCTCGCTGAGCAACCACTTACACTAAAGGAGATGGCGGAAAAGATGGGTCTTGCAGAGAAGAAGACCTTCAGTCTCCTGCGGAATCTGTTCGAGAAGGGCAGGATTAAGGCATTTACAGACGCAGAGAAGAAGAGACGATACACTATGAATGAAGCCTACCAAGAAGGCAAAGACGAAGGGGAAGAAGAGATCGAGCCGAACTAGGCCTGCGTCCTATGAACAGAAAATGCCGAGTACGAAAGTGGTCCTAGCCTTATTGAAAGAGCTTCTCTAATTCTTATATAATAGTTGTCCTTAACTAGGTTACTGACCTAATGGAGGAAAGATTGTTGAAGAACGAGTTGAAGAGAAGGCTCAAGGCAGGTGAGAAGACCCTAGGTCTCTGGATAACTCTCCAAGACCCAATCGTCACAGAGCTCCTGTCAGACGCGGGTTTCGACTGGTTCGTCTTCGACACGGAGCACAGCCCCATGGAGATCCATCAGGCCCAGACTCTGATGCAGGCGATGAAGGGACCGACGACACCCATCATCAGAGTTGACTGGAACGACCCGGTGCCCGTCAAGCGGGCGCTCGACGTTGGAGCCTACGGCGTAGTGATCCCCTGGGTGAACAGCAAGGAAGAGGCGAAGAAGGCTGTTGCAGCTTGCAAGTATCCGCCTCAAGGCATGAGGGGATGCGGTCCGAGGAGATGCTCCTTCTTCGATCGAGACTATCTTGAAACGGCTAATGCGGAGACGCTTGTCGTGGTCCAGATCGAGACGAGGGAGGCGGTCAACAACCTTGAGGAGATCGCCTCTGTGGAGGGCGTAGATGTCCTCTTCATCGGTCCCACCGACCTCTCAACCTCCTACGGATACCTCGGCAGACCCGAGAATCCCGATGTACAGAAAGCCATAGACAGGATCTTGGCAGTGGCGAAAGCGTCAGGTGTAGCCTCAGGCATCTACGGCGGAGGGGGCAAGAGCCTACTGGATCGATACAACGAGGGTTTCCAGTTCATCGCTGTCGGCGGAGACCTGTCCCTACTGAGGCGCGGAGCCGCGGAGTTCCTGAAGCCCTTTAAGAAGTAGGAGAAGTATTAGCCTACTCGAACTCTATAGTGGCAGGCGGCTTAGGCGTGATGTCGAAGTAGACGTTAGAGACGTTAGGGCACGCTTCAAGAATGCCTTCAGCTACTTTTTTGAGGAGAGTCCAAGGCGCCTCAGCGATCTCTGCTGTTATGTAGTCCTTGGTCGTAACAGCCCTAACGGCGAGGAGATACATTCCTTCCGATCTTCCACCGATCTCGTATAGGATGCGCGTTACCTCAGGGTGTGCTGCCTGCAGGTCTCTCTGGAGTCTCCTCAACCTACTCCAGCTAGCCTCCCCTCCCCGTTCCTTGCCTGAGACTGTGACGATCTTCCCATAAGCCCTCTTCCCACCCAGCATGCCCGTGCCCCGGTCTCTGAGGGTGCTGATCTTCAGATGTGAAGCAGTAGAGCCGAGGGCTGAAGCTGCGCCGCGAAGTCTTTCCTCCTCCTCTTCTTCGTAGGCTTTGTCGAAGATAGCTGCAAAGTACTGGTCCGCATTGAGGCTTCCGAGTCCTTCCTCTACGACCATTGTAGCCGTCTTGAGTTCCTCAAGCTTCTCCGAAAGGATCTCACCAACGACTCTGACAGAGAGTCCCGGACCTGGGAAGGGTTGGCGTTCTGAGACATCTCTTGGTGCTGCGAGGAGGCGGGCTATTTCTCTGACCTGGTACTTGTAGAGAGCGACAAGAGGCTCGATGACCTTGAAGCCGAAGCGTTCTACAGGGTTTATGCCGATCTGCTCGAGGACATTGTGTTGAGTTTTTATTCCGCCGGCTGTCTCGACCACGTCTGCCTTAATCGTTCCCTGAACCAAGTATCTGCAGCCTTCTCGCTTAACGGCGTCACCGAGGACTCGGTAGAAGGTCTCCCTGAAGGCTTTACGTTTCTCCTCTGCATCCTTCAGCCCCTTCAGAGCAGACATGAACTGTCTCCGCTCGTCCAGCACCTTCACAGGTAGACTCAAGGGCGCAGCCGAGAGCGTTTCCTTAACCCGCTGAGGCTCGTTGAACCGCATGAAGTTGTCGTCTATGAAGACGCAAATGAGGTTGTCGCCGACCGCCTTGTGGGTTAGTACAGCTGAGACCGTGCTGTCAACCCCGCCAGAGACGGCGATGAGGACCTTGGCTTCTCTAACAGTCCTCTTGATCGCCTCAACCTGTCGTTCAACAAAGGTCTTTGCATCAAAATCCTCAGACATCTCGTTCGCCTACAACACCTTCTACCGAGACGATAGTTAAATCTATTGACTAATCTCTTCTAGATGCGTGAGAGAGAATATCTTCCACTCTGAGGATCTCAAGGGTGCTCGTCCTGCCTGGCGCTTCGAGGGTTGAGCCCGAGACGATCATGACCACGTCTTCTCGACGCACGAAGCCCTCCTCAAGGCTCTTTTCAACAGCTCTAACAAGAAGCTCGTCGCGATCGTCCGTCCAGGCGACCTCTAAGGGTTCCACACCCCAGTAGAAGCGCATACGCCTACCTACCTGAGGGCTCTTCGTCACCGCAAGGATGCGTGTTCTAGGTCTGTGCTTCGAGACCATCCGTGCACTGAAGCCGCTGCGTGTGACTACGAGAACAGCCGCAGGCTTCACAGCCTCAGCTGCGCGAGAAGCGAGGCTCCCTATGATTTCAGGTATGGGGGAGCCCTCTCCTAGAAGGCGGGCTTCTCGGAGCGGAGCCTTCTGCTCCACGGTCTGGCTGATATTGTTCATCACCCTCACAGCTTCGATGGGGTACTGTCCGATAGCAGTCTCCTCGGACAACATCACCGCATCAGCCCCATCCATAATGGCGTTAGCCACGTCGCTCGCCTCAGCTCGTGTAGGACGGGGATTAGTCAGCATCGACTCAAGCATCTGCGTCGCCACGATGACGGGCTTCCCCGCCTTGTTGCACTTGGCGATAATCCTCTTCTGGATGAGGGGCACCTCCCAAGGCGGCACTTCGATCCCCAAGTCGCCTCGGGCGACCATGACCCCGTCGGAGGCGTCGATGATCTCGTCTACGTTCTCCACGGCGTCTCTGTGCTCGATCTTCGAGATGACAGGTTGATCGCCTCCTGCATCCTTAATCGCTTGCTTAGTATTCTCAACGTCTCTGCGATCGCGGATGAATGACATGGCGAACCAGTCTGCATCAACCCCCACGCCAAAGGCGATGCCCTTCAGGTCTGTCTCCGTCGGCGGTCTTATGGACAGTGTGCCTCCAGGCACATTTACTCCCTTGTGACTAGTCACCTCGCCGCTTGAGACTGCTTGAGCCCAGAAGCCTTGGAGATCATCGTCAACAGACTTAATCCTCATCTCTATGATGCCGTCGTTAAGAAAGAGGCTTCCGCCAGCTCTGACCTCGCGGGGCAACCCCTCGTAGGTTATAGGGAGCTCCTGTCGACTTCCGGCCACAGGCTTCACTGTGAAGTGAATCTCATCGCCGGGGTTCAACACGATGCTCTCGGCCACCGCGCCCACTCTGATCTTAGGTCCGGGAAGGTCTATGAGGATGGCGATACACCCTATCCTCGTCAACATCTCGACAACGTTCTTGTGGGTCCTGTAGTCACCGTGGGAGAGGTTGATTCGAGCTATGTCCATCCCTGCCTCGATCATGCTCCTGAGAGTCTTGTCAGAATAGGAGGCGGGTCCCACGGTACAGACGATCTTGGACCTGACAAGCTCTCCCCGACTTAAGGGCTGCATCCCAACAGTTGTTTAGCCGAGTCTCTTTATAAGCACCTCGCTGAAGTCTCCCCTACTGCAGAATCGTTCATCGAAGTCTCTTCAGGTCGCTGCCTCTACCCTGCGGCTTCGCTCCCTGACTATTAGCCACCACACAATAACGATCAAGAGTATGATGATGAAGCTCGTGGAGAGATGCTGCAAGATAACACCAATCCTGATGAATATGAGGAGCGCTCCTGGATTGAACAGCCAGATGATTAGTAAGAATATCCCAAAGGCGACCAGGAGCCTTGCGAAGAAGTCGAGGATGTCTCTCTCAGACATGAAATGTTCCTCTCCTTTGTCGTGTCATTCTTTGGCTTTTCTTGGTTGAGGAGCGTATTTCTTGACGACTGCGTTTATCTCAGACTCGTATGAAGGCTGCTCCTGAACGACTCTTTCGAGGGTTGCGATGAACTCCTTGTATTTGTTCTCAGTCTCCTCTTTCCAGTCCCAATGGATGTCGCTGAAGTCGAACCACGTTTGGACATTCGTTCTCAGCGCATCGAGGACCGGCTCTAGGTCGGCTTGTATGTTCTTGTTCTGCAGTAAGAGTTCCATCATCACAAAGAGCACCACCCTCAAGTCGCCGTCCATCTGAACCCCGACACCACGTTCCAGCCTAGTGATCTTCTGGGGCACACCCAACTGTTGAATAAGCTGCAACGCGTTCTCCTTCGCTGCTTCAAGGACCTCAGGAGGAAGATAATTGAAGAACTCTGTATAGGAAAGATTAAACCTGTCCCCCTTCCTCTCTAGGACGATCTCCAGTCTGTCAGGGATGAATCCCATGGTCTTCGGCACACCATACTTCCTGTTAACTGCCCCTATCTCCTCGAACATGCCCTTAATGTTGACGGTTTGAACAGACATTCTCAACGCATCATATCCCTGCTACAAAGCTTTCAGGAATAAAGCTATCTAAAACGAGTTAACTGCTAACTCCTCCTTCTTACATGATTACATCCTCTCAACACAACTAAACGACTAGAAAATCTTCGGTAAGATAAGGCACCTTAGAAGTTACTTGACATCGTCGTCCTCCATCTCAGTAAGACTTCATGATTATTCTCATTAACTTCTTATTGAGAAAAAAATTGATCAGGTTTGAAAAGCTTGACCGAGATGTGATACAGCAGCATCCATCACGCAAGATACGGTGATATTGAGATCGAAGGTCTAAGGGCCCTCATGGCCATTTAAGAATCTCCTTTAGAGAGAATCCTCTCTAGAAGATATTGCGGTGCTAAACCAAATCGCTTGAATCCCCGACCATGAGGTTACCTCGTAGAAGCCTGTTCTCGCTAGATGCCCCGGAAAAGCCATTTTGAGGCGAAAGTTTTATAGATAGATATTTACGAGTGAATACATCGGGTGTACAGAAGATGCTTAGAACGGGAGTAGGAATGGACTTGGTAGTTGTAATACTACTTTATGCCACAATGGGCTACTACCTATGGCTAGTTTCAAAAGGGAAGCCGATTCCGCAGATGCGTAGGATACCGGCAATGGACGCAATCGAAGAGGGGATAGGTAGGGCTGAGGAGATGGGCAGACCTATTCACTACTGCCCTGGGGATTTTGGTCAGATCTCCGGCGAGTGGGGGCCAGCCGTCGTTGCCGCCCTAAACCTCTACAAGTACACGGTCGGGCTCTGCGCCAAATACGAGGTACCGGTCTACACCAGTCTTCCACCCGTTGCGGAGATTATTCCCCTGGTCCAATCATTGGCGTCAGACGCATATAAGGCGGAGGGCAAGCCAGAGTTGTACAAGGAAGAGGATATTCTCTTTTATGGCCCATCTGCTAGTAAGGTCGCAAGATGTGGTACGGTACTTAAGCACAATGTTGCACTCAATGTGCAGGTTGGTGTATTCTATACGGAGATACAGAGCCACGCGGTAGCGAGACAGATCGGGGCGATAAACATTGGTGGAACCACAAGATGGACTGCGATGTATGGACAGGCCATCTCCTGTGATTACGTACTGATCTGCGAGGAGGTGATCGCTGCTGGGACAAAGGCATCTGGGGATCCTTCGTTGGTGGGTACCCTAGCGGGGGAGGATATCGTCAAGATGATTCTAGTCGGGCTTGGGGCTATTAGTATCGTCTTAGGCTTGATGCGTAGCGATGTGCTGATAAAGATCTTGAAGATGTAGGAGGCGTCAAAGATGGCACAAGTAATTATAAGAACGAGGATTCCCATGGCCATTATCTCTGTAGTCTCAACTACCATACTGTTAGATTATTTCGTTGCCTTAGACCCATTGGTTGCATTCAGAAGGGAGATGCTAACTTGGGGCACTATAATCTTTAACTTTGTGAGCCTCTTGGGCTGCGCGCTGATGCTCAGATTCCACTCAAGAAGGATTGTGAAACCAGGACGCGAGCTGAGAGATAGGTACTATAGTCTAATCGCCATTGCGGCGTTTATTGTCTTCCTCGCAGTTGGGTGGGGGATGGGACTGACGGGGACGGAGTACGTTACTATGTACATGAATACGGTGATCCCGGCTACCGCAACTCTTTGGGGGCTCAACCTCATCTTCTCAGGGATGGGGGTCTATCGTTGCATGAGGATCACCTCGCTGGAGGCCTTAGCCCTCCTCATTGGTGCTCTATCCTACTTTCTGAAGGAGATGCCGATTATCTGCTCCATTTTCCCGCCCATGACGGCCATCGGGGAATGGTTCTTGTTGTACCTTATGGGCCCAGCTGGTCGTGTGGCCGTTCTGACTGCGGCGCTGGTAAGTGTGCTCGTCTGTCTACGGATGATCATATGGAAGGAGAAGACCCAAGTAATGTAGGTGGTGGTAAGATGGCAGGAAAAGCGAAGACGGTTTGGGATAGGCTCCTAGACGTTCCACAGTGGGGCTTGGCGGCTGCAGTCCTTGTGTGCCTCATCATTCCTGTAATTCACCCGCTTGGATTACCTGTGCCAGTGGGCTCCGCAGCAAGAGAGTACTTTGAGTGGTTAAAGAAAATACCGGCCGGTGCAAACGTGATGTTTTTCCAAGAGATGTCGGGGAGCGGATGGGATGAGATCAAAGGGGGCTTCGTAGCTACAATGAAGTATCTATGGATGAAGAAAGTTAACGTAGTCATTATGCCAGTGTATGCCGACGCCGTCCCCACTACGAGTTGGGGCATCGGATACGCAAATCCAGGGAGGTTCGGCGCAATATACGGTAAAGACTATGTCTTCCTCGGCTATGTTCCAGGCGACGAGATTGCGATAGCTGCGGTACGCGACAGCATCCGTGGAGCGGTCTCAACTGATTA